>Ga0307972_1001179_pt1 | contig 13864 bp, 10 predicted proteins | sample OrgLakmetagen780_FD_201848 | JGI IMG/M metagenome (GOLD analysis project Ga0307972, IMG submission 201848) | Saline water microbial communities from Organic Lake, Antarctica - #780 | ecosystem: Environmental > Aquatic > Non-marine Saline and Alkaline > Saline | place: Antarctica: Organic Lake...
TTCGAAGCACCTGTGAACCTTGTCTACTCCGCCGGCAACAGGTCCGCTGCCATCAGAATACCGATGACAGGATCTAACCCAAAGGCTAAGCGAATTGAGTTCAGGGCTCCAGACAGCTCAGGTAACTCTTACTTGGCGTTCGCTGCAATGCTGATGGCGGGACTGGATGGAATCAAAAACCGTATTGAGCCTCACGAGCCAGTCGACAAGGACCTCTATGAGCTTCCTCCAGAGGAAGCCAAGATGATCCCTCAGGTCCCAGGCGACCTAGAGTCAGTACTAAAGGCCCTTGAGGCTGACCACGAATACCTCATGGAGGGAAATGTGTTCACCCAAGACCTCATTGATAACTGGATCGAATACAAGCGTGAGAATGAACTGAAGCCGATGGCTCAGCGACCACACCCTTACGAGTTCGAGCTTTACTACGGCGTATAAAACTTCCGTAAAGAAAAGCCGGGTGGATTTTTCCACTCGGCTTTTTCTATTCCACGAACAACTTTTGGAATATGGCTCTGGACTTTCTAGTTATAGACAGATAGCTCTCTTCAAGTTCAGTGGCTGAATCTGGTTCGAACTCCAAGATTCTTGCGATGGCCTCAAGCTTCCCGCGATGAACGGGTAGCTCGTCAGAAGACTTTCCTAGAGCTAGAACCTGAGCACTTCGAATCCTGCTAGCCAACACCCATGCGGCATCTAAGACTTCGGCATCCTCGGTGTCAATGTGTCCCAAGTGCACCAGAATCGGCAAAGTGGTGAGGGTGCCCAGATTTCTGAGAGCTTCCTGGTTACCTGCAAAACGTAGTTGCATCAACTGAACAAGCCATTCCACGTCACTGATCGCTCCGGGGCCCAATTTTAAATGCCGTATGGCCTCCATGCCCTTTGGTAATCGTTCATTCTCTACTCGGGCCTTTACAAGGCGCACAGCGACCAATTGCTTTTGGGTCAACTCTGTTGGGTAACGATATTGGTCAATCAAGGCCGTAAAGTCTTCTCGTAGTTCTACTGAGCCGCCCATGGGTCGAGCTCGAAGCAACGCCTGAAACTCCCATGTTTCCGCCCACTTTTCGTAGTAGCCCTTATATGCCTTGAAGGATTTAATGCGCGGGCCATTCTTTCCTTCTGGCCGAAGATCTAGATCCAGCTCAAACTCAAGAATCGGATCCCTCACCAGTGAGATAAAAGCGCCCGTTAACCGCTCAGCCTCGGCTTGGGCTGCGGGGCCTGCGTCCTGGTAAACAAGCATGACGTCTGCATCAGAACCGAAGCCAAGCTCCTGTCCTCCCAGCCGGCCCATTGCAACGATGGACAAATCAAGTTCAACACCCGTCTTGCGGGCAGCCAAAACTGCCATTGATTCCAGGTAAATGTCTGTTACGTCGCTAAGCGCAATCGCAATTTCAGGCATTTGAATGTTCCCAAGCGTCGCACCAATCGAGATCCTCAGCACCTCGCGACGCCGAACCAACTTCAGCCCCTCGGCGGCCTTCTCTGCTACAAGGTTACGTGCCAGTATTGAAAGTGCCTCGGTTTCCAAGGTAGACCTTTTTGTGGGCCGAAGTTTAGACTCGTCCGCGAACCAAGCAGTAGATTCCGGAGTGTATTCGAGCAGACGAGCGATGTAGACAGAATTTGACAACGCCTGCATTAACCGCTCCGCAGCCCCTGAAGAGTCGCGCAGCATCTTTAGGAACCAATGCTGATCCCCAAGCAGCTCACTAAGCCTTCTGAAGCTCAGTAGCGCCCCGTCTGGGTTCATACCATCGGCCATCCAGCGCAGCAGGACTGGCAGTAAAGATCGCTGAATGGTCGCACCACGTGACACGCCATGGCTAAGGGCCCTCAAGTGTCGCATCGCGCCCTTTGGGTCAGTGAAACCAAGAGAAAGCAATCTGTTCGCGGTTTCTGCCGCGGTCAGTGAGATTTCTCCCGGCGACAAGGCGGCGGTAGCCGCCAACAGTGGTCTGAAAAAGATCGTGTCATGGAGCTTGGCAACTTCCAACCGACTATTTGACCAGGCGTCGCGAAGCCCATCCGCTCCAAGCCTAGGATTGACTCCCCTAGCGATCCGCCTCATTTCCGATGGTTCGGTCGGAATCAAATCGGCTCTACGCAGCTTTACCAGCTGAAGGCGGTGCTCGATGACCCGAAGTAGCCGATAGTGCTTCTGAAGTTCATCCGCATCGTCCCTGCCCAGCAAGCCGGACTCGGTTAGGGCCGATATCGCCGGAAATGTCCCCGGATCCCTCAATGAATCGTCCGCGACTCCGTGAACAAGCTGGAGCAGCTGCACCGTGAATTCGACATCGCGCAGACCGCCACGCCCGAGCTTAAGGTTGAGTTCCTTGTGCTCTGCTGGAATTTGAACAATGACTCTATTGCGCATCTGTCTGGCATGCTGAACGAGGTTAGACCGCTCTCTGTCGCCCCAAATTTGGGGCTTGACCTCCGAAAGGTATTGGTTTCCCAGCTCCAGGTCCCCCGCCGAAAATCTGGCCTTCAACAGGGCCTGAAACTCCCAAGGCTCCGCCCACTTTCGATAATGAGCCGAATGGGCAGCAACGGTCCGAACCAAAGCACCCTGTTTTCCTTCCGGCCTTAGATTGGGGTCCACTTCCCACAGACCGGGCTCTATCTCTGACTCATTGACCACCAATGCGAGTCGCTGAGCGATCAGGGTTGCCGTGGCAACCGCATATTCCTCAGGACCTGCCGCAACATAGACAACATCAACGTCGCTGACATAGTTCAATTCATTCGCGCCAGTTTTACCCATAGCAATAACTGCCAATTTGGTGTTCTGGACTTTCTCGGGAGAGGTCCTGCCTTCCGCAACTAGTTCTGCCGACGCAACGGCTAAACCGGCCTCCAGAGTGAAGTCCGCAAGAGTGCTAAGTGCAGCTGTTATTTCAACTATCCCAGCCGATGGATCAGCCTGACTAAGGTCCCAATCAGCAATGGCCAGTAGGCAAGTTCGGTAGGAGACCCTCAGGCTCAGCCTGTCGCTGCGGTCCAGGTCAACGCGCCCTGGTATGACAGCCTTTCGGCCAAAAAGCGACAGGCGTTCGGGGTGGCGATAGAGAAACTCAGCCAGTCCATCAGATGCACCTAGCACCGCAATCAAACGCCTGGCCCCTGTTGCCGAGGACAGAGCCTTTTCAACGAGCTTCAAGTTATCTCGTGCGAGAACCAGAAGGTGTTTTAGGGCACGATCTGGTGACGCAGAAGTCTCGAACGAGGGTTCACAGAACTCATAACTCTCGCCAAGTAGATTATCTAGCTCCGCAAGATCTTCCTTGGCAACTGATAGTGACTCGAAGCCCAACCGGACTATGTCACTTAGTGATGTAGCTCTACCGGTTACCATTTAGAGAGTTTTGAGGTTTTGTTCAATCTCGTAAGGGGTGACCTGGGCCCGGTAATCTGACCATTCATTGCGCTTGTTTGCAAGAACGAAATTAAAAACAGACTCTCCAAGCACTTCGGCGGCCAGCTCTGAGTCCTCAAGCATTCTTATTGCGTGGTCTAATGACTGCGGAAGCGCCTCAATACCCATGGCTTTGCGTTCCATGTTTGAAAGAGTCCAGACGTCCTGCTCAGTCTCATCCTCAAGTTGGTATTCATTCTCGATCCCCTTGAGGCCGGCTGCCAAGAGCAATGAATATGCCAGATAGGGGTTGGCTGCCGAATCCATAGCGCGGTACTCGATTCGCGTGCTTTGGGCCTTTTCAGGCTTGTGCAGAGGAACTCGAACAAGGGCGCTTCTGTTGTTATGCCCCCAGCTGACATAGCTTGGAGCCTCTCCGCCGCCCCAAAGCCTCTTGTAGCTATTCACGTACTGATTGGTGACCAGTGTGATTTCCGGTGCATGACGAAGAATGCCGGCCATGAACTGCCTGGCAGTATTTGATAGGTGATACTTCGCTGCTGGGTCGAAGAATGCGTTCTTATCCCCTTCGAATAGGGAGAAGTGGGTATGCATGCCGGAGCCTGGCTGGTTCGTAAAGGGCTTTGGCATGAAAGTTGCGTAAACACCCTGCTCAATAGCAACCTCTTTGATTACGGTTCGGAACGTCATAATGTTGTCCGCCATGGTCAAAGCGTCCGCGAATCGCAAATCAATTTCGTTTTGCCCTGGACCACCCTCATGGTGTGAGAACTCAACAGAAATTCCAAGTTGCTCAAGCATTGTTACTGCGCGTCTTCTAAAGTCGTGCGCCGTACCGCCTGGCACATTGTCAAAGTAGCCTGCATTGTCAACCGGAACCGGCTCACCAGCTGCATCCACATTGCTGGACTTGAGTAGGTAAAACTCGATCTCGGGGTGAACGTAAAAACTGAAGCCCATAGATGCCGCTTTAGCAAGCGTTCTACGCAGTACATTCCTAGGATCAGCTGCTGCTGGTTGCCCATCTGGAGTGGCGATGTCGCAATACATACGGGCTGCCGGATCAACGGTTCCTCGCCACGGCAAGATCTGGAAGGTAGAAGGGTCTGGCAATGCCAACATATCGGCTTCTGAATTGCGTGACAGACCTTCGATCGAAGAGCCGTCGAAACCAATGCCCTCTGCGAATGCACCCTCAATTTCGGCTGGTGCTACAGCTACCGACTTGAGCGAACCTGCCACGTCGGTAAACCAGAGGCGGATGAACTTAACACCGCGTTCCTCGATGGTTCTTAACACAAACTCTTGCTGCTTGTCCATATTTCCTCCTGATACTGGTAATAGGCTATCGGTTGTGACGTCAATAAAAGTGGCATTTGCTCAGACAAACCCTGTAGTGGGCGAAGTGAGGCATAACCTTGAGCAGCTTCTGAACTATGCCGAACTGGCCGCAGGCAACGTAGACGTCCTGGTATCTGGAGAGTTAGCGATGTCAGGATACCCACTTGGAGACCTAAGCTACCGTGAGGACGTCATAGCGCTGTCCAAAACAGCCATCTCACAACTAGTGTCAGCTTCCGGATCCGCAAGCCTTAGGGACCTGTACTTCGTTGTTGGTCACGTGACCAAGGCAGACAAAAAACTGACCAATATCCAGTCCTCAAAGGCCATTGCTCACAACTCCGCGAGCGTCATCCACAACGGGAAACTGATTGGCACATATCACAAGCAGGTCCTGCCAAATTACGACGTGTTCGACGACTGGCGAAACTTTATACCCGGCGACCAGGAGCTGATCTTCGATCTGCGTGGAACATCCTGTGCAGTAGCCATTTGCGAAGACATTTGGGACCCGTCATCCACCAGACCAAGATCTCTTCAGTCGGCCGGGGTGGAGCTTTTGATTGTGCTGAATGGTTCCCCGTACACCAGAAATAAAGCAGTTGAGAGAAGATTGGCAGCTCAAGCATTCCAAGATGGCTTCGGTCTGGCGTATGCAAATCTGGCTGGCGGGCAAGATGAACTGGTCTTTGATGGCTGTAGCTTCTTACTCGATACTGATGGAACAGAAATCCAACGCGCACCCCAAGCCGAAGGCTGCTTCTGGGAGCCAAACGATCACCTACCAGCTATGGCAGCTGATGACACAGCGCTGCTCTGGTCAGCTTTGGTAACCGGTCTTCGCGACTACTGCAGAAAGTCCGGACAGACCAAGCTTTTGTTAGGCCTCAGTGGTGGCATCGATTCTGCTCTGTCGGCAGCGATTGCCGTCGAAGCGCTTGGTGCCCAGAATGTAATCGGGGTGGCGCTCCCATCTCGATACTCATCTCAGCATTCGATAGCTGATGCCAAGAAATTGGCCTCAAACCTCGGCCTACAGTTCCGAGAGATTTCCATCGACTCAGTTCATAAGGCGTTCGAGGGCGCTATGGAATTTAGTGACTTGGCCGGAGAAAACCTGCAGGCAAGGATTCGCGCCGTGCTGCTCATGGGCATTTCAAACACTGAAAATGCGCTACTGCTATCCACTGGTAATAAGTCTGAGATTGCCGTTGGCTACTCAACAATGTATGGCGATTCGGCCGGAGGCTTTGCCCCAATAAAAGATGTGTTCAAGACAGACGTGTGGCGAATCTCCAGGTGGCTAAATGACAGCGGCGGCGGCGAAGTAATACCGCCAAATTCAATCACCAAAGAGCCAAGCGCTGAACTGAGACCCGATCAGGTCGACACCGATTCGCTCCCTGAGTACCAACGGCTAGACGCAATACTCGCACTTCTGATTGAGAACTCTGCGACCATAGAAGAGGTCGTAGCTGCTGGCCACGACATCTTGCTGGTGGAAAAGATCGAATCAATGGTACGAGCATCTGAGTGGAAGCGATCTCAGGGCGCCATTGGCACTAAAACCACCTCGGTTGCATTCGGAACCGGGCGCCGGGTACCGCTCACAACGAGGTTCACAAGGCCATGAAAATACGGACAAGCTCTCTAGCGGAACTGAAGAAAAAGGGCATCCGATTTGCCGCGCTCACCAGCTATGACATGCACACAGCAGGCATTTTCGATGCTGCGGGCATAGAGGTGCTACTCGTGGGCGACTCTGCAAGCGACAACGTTTTGGCCAATCAAGGAACAGCTCCCATCACGCTGGACGAGATGATTCCTTTTGGAAGAGCCGTAGCTAGGAGCGCGAAGAACTCACTGGTTGTCATCGATTTACCATTTGGCAGCTACGAAATAGATGCGGAACAGGCTCTAGTCAGCTCAATACGGGCGATGAAGGAAACCGGGGCCGCTGCAGTGAAACTAGAGGGCGCAAAGATTGATCAAATTTCCAGGATTGTCGAGAGCGGCATCCCAGTCATGGGCCACGTCGGCTTCACTCCACAAACTGTCCACGCGTTGGCCGGATTCAAAGTCCAGGGGCGCGACAAAAAAAATGCAGAGCGAATCACGAATGAGTGCCTTGACATAGAAAAGGCTGGGGCGTTTGCAGTTGTGCTTGAGATGATTCCGGCTGCCCTGGCAAAAGAGATCTCCGAAAGGCTCCAAATACCGACCATCGGAATTGGAGCGGGATCAGACTGTGATGGCCAGATCCTGGTTTGGCAAGACTTCGCGGGTCTAAGTGAAAAGACTCCAGGTTTTGCAAAAAACTATCTGAGCCTGAGAGATGCTCTTCATTCTGCAGCAGCTACCTATCGGCTAGAAGTCCAGACCGGAAACTTCCCACCAGCAGACAAGCAGTTCTAGTCTTCCCAGTCTCTCTGGTCTTCTTCACGTAGTGCTTTTGCACGAGCGATTATCACATCTGGGCCAGCTTTTGCTGAATCGAAGTCGGCAAATGGACCGATGCGGTCTAACGACAGCGACTGGGGACCCTCTTCAACAAGCTGTGTTTTCAAATTAAACCAATATTCGGGCTTAGCGGACAATGTGCCTCCTGATGCTCGAATGAAAAATAGACTGATGCAATGCCAAAAGCTAATGACTCATCTCTAGTGCCTGGAAAACTATCTCCACTTAGATCGGTCCCTTCAACCATAGTCAGACCCGAGTACGTTGGAAAACCAGCTCCCACTACACACGTCGGTGGCGATAAGTATGACGCGAAAACAGTTCAGCGGATTCGAGTTGCTAGCAGAATTGCCGCCCAAGCCCTAGATGCGGTACTTTCGGCCGTTAAGCCGGGAGTCACGACCGATCAACTTGACCAAATTGGCCACGAGTTCCTAATAGCGAAGGGCGCCTACCCATCAACTCTTGGATACCGAGGGTTCCCAAAATCACTCTGTAGCTCACTCAACGAAGTGATTTGCCACGGTATTCCTGATGACACCGTTATCGCCGAAGGTGACATTGTGAACATAGACATAACTGCCTTTATTGATGGAGTACACGGAGATAACAATGGAACCGTGGTCGCAGGAGATGCTTCTGATGAAGTCCGATTACTAGTTGAACGAACACACGAGGCAATGATGCGGGGCATCAAGGCCGCCAAGCCGGGCCGAGAAGTTAACATAGTCGGTAGGGCTATCGAGAGCTATGCCAAGAGATTTGGCTATGGCGTAGTGCGCGATTTCACCGGACATGGGGTTGGTACTAGCTTCCATTCCGGCTTGATCATCCCCCACTACGACGAGCCTGCTTACAAAGAGGTTATAGAACCTGGAATGGTCTTTACCGTGGAACCGATGCTCACCCTCGGCTCTCAAGACTGGGACATGTGGGAAGACGGCTGGACAGTCACTACCAAGGATAAAAAGTTTTCCGCCCAATTTGAGCACACAATTTTGATAACTGAATCCGGCGCTGAGATATTGACGGAGCCATAAATGCAAAACATTGCAGTGGGTATCGATGTGGGTGGATCTGGCATTAAGGCGGCCCTTGTCGACACCCTGACCGGAGAGCTAGCATCAAACAGATTGATGCTCGCGACTCCACAAGGTGGAGAACCAAATGATATTGCCGCAATCTGCAAAAAGTTACTTGTTGAACTAGACGTTCCAGCCGGCGCATCGGTGGGTGTTTGTCTCCCGGCTGTCGTAACGCATGGCGTAACTAGGTCGGCAGCTAACATCAGTAACGACTGGATCGACTACAACGCCGAAGATCTTCTGAGTTCGGTCCTTAGTCGAGGAGTCCACGTCCTCAACGACGCCGACGCGGCTGGGGTAGCGGAAATGAAATATGGCGCAGGGAAAAATGCCTCTGGCGTCACTATTCTTACAACCCTGGGGACCGGCATTGGCTCGGCACTCTTTTTAGATAAGACCCTTGTTCCAAACACAGAATTCGGCCACTTAGATATCGGCAAGTTCACTGACTATGAGACCTATGCCTCATACAGTGCCTTCGAAAGGGATCAAATCTCGCTACCAGAATGGGCGAACAGACTAGAAATACTCTATGCCCACTTGGAAACAGTCTTTAGCCCTGATTTATTTATAGTTGGAGGAGGGGCCAGCAAGACACACGAGGAATTTTTCCCATTTATTGACATAAAAACCCCGCTTGTTCCGGCAAGCACTAAAAATGCTGCCGGCATCATCGGTGCAGCTGCCATGGCGACTAAGAATTTATAAAAGTGAGATGGGCCGGCCGATACGCCGGGTTCTGTAGTGCGTGAGCACTGACGGCCATCTATCTCGGCCACAAATTGCTAAGTGGCTCTAGCGACCTACCCAAAGACTCGAACGAGCAGTTCTTAGCGTCTTCTGCTTGGTCTTGCTCCCGGTGAGGTTTACCTAGCCGAACTAGTCACCTAATTCGCTGGTGGTCTCTTACACCACCGTTTCACCCTTACCCCCTAGGGGGCGGTTTACTTTCTGTTGCACTGTCTCTTGGGTTACCCCAGGTGGGCGTTACCCACCACCGTGCTCTTTGGAGCCCGGACGTTCCTCGGCAATGCCGCGACCGCCCAGCCGACCCATCTCGAGTCCAAGACTAGCCCTGAATCAGATGGGCGCAAGAGTTGACGGTAAAAGTCTCGACGAGGCCTGTCCCGAAAAAGCGATAGACGCTGATTCCGCAGGGAGAAAAGTTCACATTCCAGTAGGTAGCTTCTGCTGACCGCTGCGCGAGCTTTGCAATTGCCCTGGAAGGCATCATGTGTGTGACCAAAACAACTGTCTTGCCTCGATTTCCTGCCACAACCTCGGAGACGAGGTCCTCTACCCGCGATCCAAGCTCCAATATGGATTCTCCGCCGGGAGGTTTTTGGCTTGCAGAAGAGCGCCACTTGGTAATTTCAGTAGATGAGTCCATCTCCATGTCGGACATGGACCTACCATCCCATTCCCCAAAGGCTATTTCTCGAAGGCGCTCATCCGAAACCAAATCCAAACCCAACGCACCGGATATGGCATCGGCAGTCTGAATGGTTCTCTTCATCGGAGAATGAATCAAGGTCGTAGCGGGTGGAAGACTGAAGAAGTCAAGTAACGGTGCTATTGCTGCCGAAGCACTTTGCGCTTCATTGAGTCCCTTATCGTTTAGTTCCGGATCCTCGCCATCTCCACCCGAGATCATGTGGGCAGCGGTGCTAGCAGTGCTCCCGTGCCTCACAGCAACAATTGTTGTTGGTTCAATCTGCTGCCTTGGCGCTCTAATGCTTCTGGGTTGAATTGTCGACAGAGGTAGCGGCGCTTCTTCGTTTTGAAAGTCACCATCGTCCAATGCCTGATTCGCCATAGCGTCGGCAATGGAATTCTTATCTCTGGGAATCCACTGCAAAGTGGCGTCGAACGCCCCAAGCAGCTCACTTGCCTCAAAGACTAGTTCCCGAATCTCTGGGCTCTTGACTTTCCAGCGTCCGCTTAGCTGTTCAACCACAAGCTTCGAGTCGAGTCTTATGGTGACCAGTCGGTATTGCGTGGAGGTCAAAAACCTAAGGGCGGCAATTACACCCTGATATTCGGCGTAGTTATTGGTTTGATGACCCAGGCCTTTCCCGAACTCGGCGATGGTAGTGCCAGCCTGATCTTCGATATGAACACCATAGGAGGCTGGGCCCGGGTTACCCCTCGATGCTCCGTCGCAATAAACATAAATCATTGTTGAATCAGATCACTCTCGAACCAAAATTGCACTGCACTCGGGGCAGCTGGCCAGCTCATCCTGAGCCACTGCACGAATCTGCCCCAGCGCCGTCGAAGTTAAATTCATGTTGCAAGCGCCGCAAGTCGAATTACGCAGACCGCCAATTGCAGTGCCTCGTTTGCTGAGTCTTTCAAACAGTTCTAACAGAGTCGAATCGATCCTAGATCTCCCTTGCTCGGCAAGTGACCTGAGGTTGGACAACTCGAGGGTCAGTCCGGCCAAGGACCTGTTTGCCTCTTCAGTTGCCTGTCTCAGCTGTTCCTGAAGATCCTCACGCTTTCGCTGAGTTTCCTGCTGAAGGGCTTGTGAAGACTCCACGCGGTCCATTTGCTCTAGCTGCGCTTCTTCCAGGTCGCCCTTACGCTTGCCCAGCGTTTCAAGTTCATGCTGTATTCCAGAAATTGTTTTTGTGTCAGCCGACTGCTTTAGACGCTGCTCGTCTTTCGATATCCGAGCCTCGACCAACTCAAGATCATTTTCCGAACGGCGAAGATCGCGCTCTATCTCCTCGTGGTCACTCAGCATTTGACTTGCCTCAGCGCTAAGGCGCAAAAGTGCTTCGCGAATTGCCTCAGACTCGACGCCGGAGGCTATGTGAGCCGACTGCACCTCAAGCTTTCGAATCTCAATAATCTGAGTTTTCAGTTCCATTAGTAGGGGAAGTTGGTTCGGATCGATTTTCATTGCATCACCACAAAATCCCAAGGGTCGGTCGATATATCACTGACAATAAAGCTAACGGAGCCAAACTTATCACTCAGCTGCCCTTTGGCTTTCTCAAGCCATAACCACTCGGCAGCCCAGTGAGATATGTCCATTAGCGCAGCGCCGCCAATTAGCTGACTCTGCTCAATGAAATCTTGCGATGGGTGGTGTCTGAGATCAGAGGTAATGAATAGATCTAGGTTTGCACTCTGAGCAATATCCAAGTAGCTGTCCCCGGCACCAGCTACCAATCCAACTCGAGAAATCATCCGATTCGGATCCCCGGAAACCTTTATGCCCTGTGCTACCGAAGGCAACGACTTCGCAGCAGCTTTAGAGAAGTCCAGCAGCGAGATTGGCTCGCTCAGGAGCCCAAAGAGGCCCTCCTTGGTATGCGGATCCAAATAATCAAGCGAGCCCAGACCCAAGGACTGGGCAAGAGTGCTTGACACTCCTTCGACTGCGAAATCGGCATTGGTGTGGGCGGCAAAGACGGCGATTTCGTTTTTGATCGCAAAGGCAGCGCTCGCGCCCTTTGTGGAATCTTCATCAAGTAAGTGAACACCCCTCAAGAACATTGGGTGATGCGATAGCACAAGGCTGGCACCGACACTTTTTGCCTGTTGGAGAACTTCCATGGTCACATCAACGCTAAGTAGCACAGTGTCAACTTCAGAGGACAATTTACCCAGCATCAGACCTGGCCTATCCCAGTCCGCTACAGCAGACTCAGGCCAGAGCAAATTGAAGTGCTCAATGAGTGAAGACAATTTTTCCATAGCTACAGCCAATCGGATTATTGCTGCCAGTTTATGGCTACTGGGGTCTCAAAATTACGACTAAACCGTTCGAGTGGGCCCTACCGGGCTCGAACCAATGACATCCAAGGTGTAAACGTGTCGCTCTACCGGCTAGAAGAGAAGCCGGGAACCAAAAATTCTTGACTCTATGCCGGTTAGGGCGTAGCCAGTTTGTGGAGAATGATGAACAAACATAGGTTTGCTTTCGGCCTCTAACGTTGCCACACCCGTGCCAGCCCACCCAACACGTCGACGACGGTGGCATCATCGATCGTGGCCGTAGGGACTGACATCTCCTCCATGCCCGATGTGTCACACACTGGATTCCCTAAAGCGTGGATCAATGTCTAGGCTCTTAAGCATGGATGTAACGTTGCTCTACTTAGAAGGAAGCCCGAACTGGAAGATCGCGTACGAGCGACTTAGGCGGCTCGCGATCGAACGCCCAAACGTTTTGGTGAGGCACCAGTTGGTCGAGACTCTCCAGCGGGCTCGCTCGCAGATGGGACTGACCTCTCGAAGATACTGGACACCGGTCCGCTACGAGGGCGCACGAAAACTTGAGCAGGCAGGCAGAGTGATCGCGGATGCATAACGGGGGCACCACCATCGCGCCGAACTCTTCCTTAGAACCAGTCATGAACGAAACGTACGATCTGATCGTTATCGGTGCCGGTATGGCCGGCATCGCGGCCGCAAAGAAGGGTGCGACCCACGGTTGGCGGGTCGCTATCATCGACTCCCTTCCCTATGGCGGGACATGTGCGTTACGAGGTTGCGATCCGAAGAAAATCCTGCGGCGTGGAGCCGAAATCATCGACAGCGCCCGGCTCATGAGAGGCAAAGGCATCGATGACACCGGACTGGCGATCAACTGGCCGGACCTGATGAAGCATAAGCATGGCTTTACCGATCCTGTTCCCCGGCTTATGGAAGATGACCTGGCTCGCAACGGGGTCGAAATGCTCCACGGGCACGCACACTTCACCGGCGTCGGGCAGATGAATGTCGCTGACACCAACTACCGCGCCGACCGTTTCCTGATTGCGACTGGAGCGCGAGCGCGACCTCTCGGCTTCCCCGGGGCGCAACACCTTATTGACAGCAGTGAGTTCCTGGATCTTGAAACACTCCCAGTACGCATCCTTTTCGTCGGTGGAGGCTTCGTCTCCTTTGAGTTCGCCCACCTTGTCGCCCGTGCAGGAAGCACCGCGGTCATCGTGGACCATGGGGCACGTCCTCTTAAGAATTTCGACCCTGATCTCGTCGATCTCCTTGTCGAGCGCGGAAGTGAGGTCGGTGTCAGTCTTCGAAGCAACACCAACGTCAAGGCCGTCGAGCGGTTCGGCGATGCTTACCAGGTCACTATCGAGTCCGACGGTGTCAGCGAAACGATCGAGACCGACCTTGTGGTCCATGGAGCGGGGCGAATCGCCGACCTTGCCGATCTAGGCCTAGATGCTGCCGCCGTGGAATGGAGTGAACGGGGCGTGCGCGTGCGCGGCCACCTGCAGAGCGAGACAAACCCTGCTGTGTGGGCTGCCGGTGACTCTGCAGACACGGCAGGGATGCCGCTGACGCCGGTCGCTATCTCCGAAGCAAAGGTCGCCGCATCCAATATGATTAAGGGCACCTCCAGCATTCCTGATTACGCCGGAATCCCCACCGCGGTCTTCACGATCCCCGAACTTGCCCGCGTCGGCTTGCTCGAATCCGAAGCCAGGGAACAAGGTATCGACCTAGATATTCGCTACTCCGATACCAGCAGCTGGTACTCCAACTACCGGATCGGCGAGAGCACTGCCGCGGTTAAAATTCTCATCGACACATCGAATGACGTCATAGTCGGCGCACACCT
>Ga0307972_1001194_pt1 | contig 13757 bp, 16 predicted proteins | sample OrgLakmetagen780_FD_201848 | JGI IMG/M metagenome (GOLD analysis project Ga0307972, IMG submission 201848) | Saline water microbial communities from Organic Lake, Antarctica - #780 | ecosystem: Environmental > Aquatic > Non-marine Saline and Alkaline > Saline | place: Antarctica: Organic Lake...
CAGCACGTGGCCAGCAGGCCTCTGGTATTGCTGCTGCTGCTGCTGTTGCTGCTGCAGCGCGCGCTGCTGTGCATTGCGTAGAAGCGCAGTTGCGTGGCTGCCCCCTCCGCTGCTGGCCCCCAGCACAAAGCCCCCAGGGGCTGGCAAGGGAGCTGACGCAGGTGCTGGTACCGTAGCAGGGGGTGCCCATGATGGCGCTGGTGCTGGTGCTGCAGGGTAGCTGGCCGGGGCTGCGGCTGATCCTCCGTGCTCCGACTTGACCTTGATCTTCAGTTTAGGCTTAGACACCCCCGCTGTGGCTGATGTATTCGGCTGTGTGTGTGCGTGTGTGTATGTATGTGTGTGTGTCTGTGTGTGTGTTTTGAGCACATTCATAGAGCGCATACATGCATTCAAGTTTGCCTGCGTGTGAGTTGCGCATGCGTGCGTGCGCGTGTGCAGGTGTAAAATTGTTTAATGTATGTGTGTGTTTGTGAGTGTGCGTGCATGTGTTTATGTGTGTGTGTGCGTGTGTTGTGTTACGTGTTCTTTTGTGTTGTATGTTTGTATGAGTGCGTATGTGTCTTTGTGCATGTACGTCTTGTGCGTGCGTGTTTGTGTGCGTGTGCGCGTGTCTCTGTACATGTGTCTCTGTACATGTGTCTCTGTGCATGTGTCTCTGTGCATGTGTGCCTATGTGCTTGTGTGTCTTTGTGCATGTGTGTGCGTTTGTGTGTGTGTATGCATGTGTGTGTGTCTCTGTGTATGTGTGCCTACGTCCTTGTGTGTCTTTGTGCATGTGTTTAGTGTTTGTGTGTGTATGTGTGTGTTGTGTGTGTGTGTGTGTGTGTGCGTTTGTGTGTGTGTGTGTGTATGTAAGTGTGTGTTTGCATGTGCATGTGTGTGTGTGTGCGCGTGTGTGCATGCACATGTGTGTGTATGTGTGTGTGTATTCGTGTGTGTGTGTGTGTGTGTGTGTGTGTGTGTGTGCGCGCGCGCGCGTGTGTGCATGCACATGTGTGTGTGTATGTGTGTGTGTGTGTGTATGTGTGTGTGTGTGTGTGTGTTGTGTTGTGGTATGTCCATTTCAGGCTCTTCTGTACCTGCTGCGGTGGAGGCATGCCGAGGCTAGACAGGGGTGCAACGCCCTCGAGGTGGGAGCGCTTGTGGGGAGGAGCATTGTTCGATGATGAGAGGGGGAATGTCGGGGGCGACCCGGTTTTGACAGCGGATTGGACGGACGAAGAAGTCCGATGCAGTTGCTGCTGCTGCTCCTCCTCCCTCTTTCGTTTCTGTGCCCCTAGTAGCAAGGCTGTGGCACCGGTTGGTGCTCTGGGTTGGGAAGGTGGGAGAGCCGGTTGGGCAGGAGGAGGGCCTGCACTGCCATTATTGCTGGGCTCTGACTTAGTCTTGAATTTAAGCTTGAGCTTGGGTAGGGCTGTTGCTGGCTGCTGGTCTCCCATGAGAAGAGCTGCTTAATTTTGACAGGGGGTGAGCCCCAAGGCCAATAGCCAGAACCCCTAAATCCAACATCAAGCCATACTTCTCCCTCTCTTGCTCGTACTACTTGTGTGGGGAGGGAGGAGAAGGAAATTGGGGGACCCAAATTGCTTTTGCTTTATTTTAACTGACCCAACTTCCCCTTTTTGCATACCCTTCCAATCCTAATCAATTATATCAGTGCCTTGGAGCATCATGATTGATGACAATGATCTGGGGTTTTTCACGGTGCGTGCACGTGCGCCTGCTGCGTTTTAAAGCACTTGGCATGTACTCCGTGTCTCTTGCAGCAATAGCTCCTGCTTTTCCACGCCCCCTTCTCCCACTCCACACACGTTTACGTATACAGCATGGATTGACTGTTTCTTTCCTTGTGTTTGCATGCAGAGCTACCTGGGAATTCTGATCATGGTGATGGTCGTAGCTTACCACTTTGTCACAGGTGCGTGCTGTGTTATAGTGAGCACGAGCTGCACCTTTGCATGCCTAGATACCCGCTGCCAGAGTGGTTCTCCCACTGTGTACGTATGAAGTATTAACAGGCTTGCCAACGCTCACACCTGTCTTCCCCTCCGCAGCGGATCCCCGCTTAGCACAAACCCAGCAGTGAGCCTCAGCTGTTCCCCAGTCCTATCACAGCAACATGCCACTGCCAGGGCCACTCAAACTCAAGGGTCAGCCGGTGGCGGGAGGGGTGAAGAAGAAGAAAAAGCACCAGAAGGAAAAGGAGCTGGCTGTTGCTGGCTCAGCCCAAGAGGCCACAGACAAGCAGGAGCAGGGGGATGGGACAGTGGAGGAGGAGGTGGGGGGAGCTGGACCCAGCAGTGGCTCCAAAGCCCAAGGGGAAACACGGCACCCCGACTTGAAGAGGGCCCTGCACGGGTACGAGCTCAACTCCGCCCCGGACGATGAAACCGTGGACCGGCGCACGCCCGCAGAAAAGCGCTTCGAGGAGCACCAGATAAAGCTGGAGCAGGAGAGACAGACCAAGAAGGCGGGAAAATCGCATAGGGATCGGGTGAAGGAGTTTAACGACTATTTGGCACAGCTCTCGGTGAGTGGCAACCAACACACCCACATGTGTGCGCGCGCGCGCACACACACACACACACACACAGTTACACACACACAGTTACACACACAGATATACACACACAGTTACATACACACAGATATACACACGCGCACGCACACACACACACACACACACACACACACACACACACACACACACACACACACACACACACACACACACACACACACATACACACACAAACAAACAAACAAACAAACACATACGAACCCAACACACACACTAGCACTTACCGCATTTGTAAACAATGCGCTGCACCGAAAGGGTTATAATAACAGGCATGCTGCTTACGCAGCATACAAAGCTGCAACAATTGGTTACATTGATACCTCGCATCCACACCAGGTTGCCTGCATTCTCAAATGCATAATTAAAAATTTGCGAAATGAGACGTGTGCAAATGCACGTTCATTTATGTGCATGCATAAGTGTCCACAACCACCCTTAAGGACAAAGAGTTCAGACTGCTTAAGTATAAAACTGCGTACGTTTCATGATCCTATGTGATGCACATAGCGCATTTTCTGCAGCTAAAGATATGCGCATGCACACTCATGGCTATACGTATACCGTAGAAACATTGTACCATGCCGCAAAAATATTGTTATGGGGGGTGCGGCCAATTTCCCCCCTCCTGAATATATAATTATTATTGAGTTTTGACGGGTCATGAGTGAAAAAAGCCTCAGAGAGCCCCAGTGGGGCACGTTTAGACAGGAATGGCCAGCTTCTGCAAGGCCCTCCCAACCGCCGAGCAGCTTGGGCAGCAACAGCTAGAGGAAGGGCGGAAGTTCAAGCGGGGAAGATGATGATGAGGGCTTGAGTTAAGAAAGACTAGAAGGCAAAACCAGTTGCCAGCTGACACATAGTGGATGAATGGAGCAGAATGCATATTGATTTCCCAGTGCTCTTAGGAACAATGTTGATGTGTTATAGCATGCACCTCTCATTCTCTCGGTGCAGCTTTGAGGGCATTTTGCCCCTGCGGATTGGTGCGGCAAGCACTGCAATATATATTGAGAGGGGTGTGGATTGGTGCGGACAGGATAAAATAACTCTTTTTGAGGGGAGCGGAATGATGAGTACATGTCACCACGGTATTTGTTCTTCATTGTGCCTTTCCTTTGCCCGCAGGAGCACCACGACATCCCACGTGTTGGACCTGGATAAGAGCTGTGGTTTGTTTATGTGTGTGCGCTTGGTTCACTTTTAGCACATAAAAGTGGCAAAAAGCCGTTCTTATTTCTTGCCTCATGGGCAAAATTATTCACCAGGCCTTGAGTTTGCTTAGTTTCATGATACATCCTAAGAACAGAACCGCCACCTAAGTGTGGTAGTCCTAGCCAGCAGGGAATGTACAAAGTGTTGGAGTATTGTATTTAATGATTTCTAGTTACCTGAAATAACAAATAGCCCGGGCCGTCTGGTGATTTGGCAGATCAGTAATTGCTGATTGCTGCACAGGTACTTGAACAATAGTAATTCTTTCCTATTGGCACTACATTATTTACGTAGCAAATAGTACTGCTACCGAGTCAAGATGTGCAAGGAAGTGTTTGCTGTTCCTTTGGTCTTCCTTTGAAAATTGCAATGAATTGTACAAAGGTGACCGACCCGTCTTCTTCTTCCTTGCCGTTGCACCAACCCATCAGCAACAAACTTGACGAGTTCAAAGTTTGAGCACACACAGTACTGGTTAATAACTAATACAGTTAAAAAGAAAAAACGAAATGAAAAAAAAGGAAAAATTGTGTCTCCTCCTTCCCTTCTCTCAACGTGAGAGAAGGAAGCGACGGATCAAGCAATACACCGCGGAGATTTTTTCGTGAGTGCTGTGGCATGTGGACCAGTAACTTCCCAGGCTGTGGAGTGGGCGGGTTCCTTGTGTGTGTCGTATTCAGGCTCTAGTTCGATTGGTGTGCACAAAAAGCAGGGAGAAGAAGTGAGCTTCTGTTGTGCATACGCAGCCAGCAGTCGCACTTTTTGACTGATGGTTTAATCTCTAAACTCTGAAATAGCTGTAATGGCTACTAGGCCGCAGGAGTACAGAATGAGATTTGTTGCGCCTTCTACAATGCTGCTCTCCTGATGCTCTGCTGCTTCTTTGTGCTGCCAAGCTTGTTGAGTGGGATTGTGGGTGTACGGGCTTTGATCAATCTTTATACCGGCAAAATGCTAAATAATGGAAATTCAAACGATATGTTCTTTCTGAAGCCAGAGCAATAACAAGCTTTATTTTCCCCTCCATGAACTGGCTGCTTTATATGAGCAGGCTAACAGTCACAATTCTTGACTGAAGGCCTTCTTTTGTAAAACCTTGTAAACAGTGTGCTGCAACAGGAGTGTGCTGCTGTGATTAATGACAAAGTTACCTGCCTGACCACGATGAACCACGATGAACACGGCCTGCAACAAACCACGTTCTTATTTTCATACTCCTAAACGAGCTGAGAAGATAAGGCTAGTTTACCCCACAAGACCCCCAAGACAAAAACAAGTACCCTGGACCAACCCCAGTGCTCTGACGAAGCGACCCAGCACAGCTCCAGCCCAAACCTGATCCGTAAAGTACAAGATTGGTGGGACTGGACCTACACCGATGGCAGTTTTAAGAAACACGCACAAAGAAGGGCAAGACACAGGATCAGGTGTATACCACCCTTGCTTAAACATTTCTCATTACGTGAGCGAAGAACCCAAGAGGCGTAGGTGTAAGCAACCAATGCCATCTCACATGCAGAGCTAGCAGCCATAGCAGCCGAAATCATTCACGGCTACTCCCATATAGCCACAGATAGCCTAATCTCAATAATGCACCATATAAAAAAAGCTCTCACACCCAAACCTCCAGCCACCGCCACCACATCCAGGGAGATGTCCTCCAATCCATTGCCAAAGCAATCCACCAGTCACCATCGCCCGTTCATTTCACAAAGCAAGTCAAATCCCACTAAGGTAATATAGGCAATGAACATGATGCTGACGCTCTTGCTAGAAAATCAATCGCAACCTACTCTGACGTTGCGGATACCTCCATCAAAGCAGCTGGCCCTGAGGGAAATCCCTTCTACAACATCTACTGGCTTGCAAAATAATATGAGAAACATCGAATCATACAAAATCAACCAAACACAGCCCAGTCACCTACTCCAAGGCTTTGGTACCATTAGCATGACGCCTTGCAAGCGCACATGCACCCCCTTCACAAACTAGGAAATACGGAAATACCAATACTAATGCAAACTACCATGAATACTACCAGACCCTTATCAAAGATGGTATGCCGATGGAGCTGCTAGCAATGCCTAAATTATATGCAAGGGGTGATACCACCACAAGCATGGATTAAGGAAACGGAGACGGAGCTGTCGGACAGCGAAGCACTCATGCTATTGGATTCAAACCCGCGACCCCTAAAAGTCTGGCCTGACCACGGGCCACTAGGCTTTCAGGGTAGCTACCCAGCAACGCTTACCTAACAGCGTCCTATGTCCCTGTTAAAACCAAGTGCATCATTATGAAGTACATAACAGGAACCCTGTACAACCAAAAGCATGCAGTATGATGTAAGCCTAACTTGCCCCCTCTGCCCTCAACTAGACAGTGCCTGAATATCCTTTCTGATGCCAACACACGCAAATAAGAAATATGATCACTGAGAGACACAACTTGGCATGCAGTGTGATCTTCAAAGCCATCAGCAAGACAGGCTCCCTAGGATCCTGCTTTGTCTGCATGAATATAGGTAGCAGCGAACGGCTATGCAAAGTCTTTAGATTCCCAATACAACTTGAACCAGTATCATACCATAGTGGCTCTTCCCACCCCGCTTCTCAAAAAAAAAAGGTTTACCTCCAGCCGTCCGGATGCTGTACTGGTTGCTCCTATCTCCGCAAGAACAAAAAAGCAACAGACTAGTAGCAATGAAGGGGGGTGGGTTCTTTGGATTGGCAGGGTGCAACTGAGGGAGAATGGGAGCACTTCAGCAGCATCGCCAGTCGCCACAAGCAGATCCACCTTCTCCAGACAACATCGTCCAAAAGATCTCAGTATTCTCCAAGGAGCCTCCGTTACCCTCCACATCATCATTTTGGGTGTGGGTGGCACCATCTACAACAACCACACGCTGGAGCCTCCTCTTAAGGAGCTGGGTCTATCTTGATTCTCAAAGAGTTAAGAAACTTGCTTCCAAGCTTCATGATTATTCTGTCAATGACACTGCCTAATTTGTTTATACCAGACGTGCCCTTTCCAGCACTATTATCAATTCCCATCAGGACTCCTCTTGGAGACGGTTTCAGGTCAAGCCTGCAACCCTCCTGATCCTTGTTGATCTTCTTTTTTCCTTTGGTGGAGTTTTACGGTACCCGATACCAAGGTAGCTCCTTTTCCTTGCTTAACTAATGTGGGGAGTAGCTTTCACTGCCTGCATAGCGCGTTTTTCTATTTTCTAGCTTATCACTTCCTGAGACATATCAACAGCTTCTTTCTCGTTCTCCTTGATGCTCTCTCTTTGCGCTTCTTCAAAACAAACGTTCTCTTTCTCTATACACTTTTCTCTTCTACATACACCTGTTTCATGTTTCCTCTAGCTTCTGTTTCTTTTGTTTAGCCAGGTGTAGTTTCACCCTTTTCCAAACTTCCGCAGAGATGCCCTTTGAGGCATATATAGTGGTATAACCTTACCTTATCACTTCTTGCCCAGACCCAAAATGTGGCACAATTTTTATTCTGCGTAATCCATAATGGTGATGTGCACTTTCTCCTTAAATACTGGTCGAATAAGCAAGGCAGCCTCCTCCAAGGTGCTCAGTTATTTATTTAGTGGCTAGAAAGCCCTGGAGCTAGCATGTTCCAGGGACTTAAGAGAAAAGATTACAGCCGGCAATCATTACATCACATGCAAAAATTTTGCATGATCTCAGAGCCTGGCAGGGAACTCTGAAATCAAAAGTGCAGAGCCTGTGAGTTTTCGGCCATACCCAGACCAACACACAGATTACAACTTTCGACTAGATTGAATTAAAACACCTCTCGTCTTCAGCCTCGTTACAGAAGAGCAACAAAACAATATGGGTGCATGCTCATTAGAATCCAAAAACAGGTAGCCTAAATACACAAAAATATTGAATAACAGACGTCTTGGGCAGTACACCTTCAAGCATTCAACTTGCGAGAGGTACAAAAACACATTGATAAAACGTTATAATACAGCGTCATAAACAACGTTAGATAGTAGGCAGGCAGGTCTTTAACCATTATTAATACAAAACAGGGCACAATGAGGCTGATATTTGAGCCCCATACACAATAGCGCATCATAGTCCAAGGGTTTCACCTAGGGTAATACTACATTTTTAAGGCTGGTAAGCTGCTATGTCTATGGCTATAACCACACCGCCCAAACCTAAACCCTGATATAGATTTCTGAGCGTCACCTTGGCATCACACCACGTTCAAACATCAAGCATAGAGAGTGCGGTCTTGACACCACTGCCATCCAGTAGTTGTCAACTCCAGCAGCTGAAGAGCGAAATCCCTGCCACACGTTTTCAGTGTAGCGTGCTCCATGCACCACATTAAACCTTGACCTCGTTGGTGTAGCTAGGCTGGAGCGGCAGGCCATCTGCAAAGAAAGGAATGTTGCTCAATTTCAGGCCTCGTAGACTGTGCAAGAAGGGATTGGAAGAGCAATCATTGTTCCAGTGTTTAAACCTGATCTTAAGCAATAGTTTTTGTATTTGGCAGCCCGCTCTAGAAAGAAGAACAGCAGCAGCAGCAATTACCAGCAGTACAAGTCTGAACGTGCTGAAATCCATGCCGAGCTGGGACGTGTGTTTGCTGACACGTGTTTGAATCATTCAAGATCGACCGCTGACAATGATCAGAGGTCCTAGGTGTGTTAGTGAGAAATTGCTACGTTGCTTATAACGCATCTGAGCGACACCTACTGCATTGCAGCCTGCACACGTGCTGTGGCCAAGCTGTGCGGGGTACAAGACAAAGTATGGAAGACTTGAATAATGTACACTGTGCACTATGCGCTGGAGCCGTTCCTGCTTTTACTGAAAGCACAGGGATGCACACCTGCATGGGGGGGGGCTGGATGCCGAATGAATTGGGACTCGGTGCCATCCACATCCACGGACAGGCGAGCCTCGTGCATGGTGCCATCAGGCATAGGAGTTAGCCTGAATGCGTGTATGTATGTTTGCGAAAGTGCGCATGGGAGTCAGAGTTGGTGTGTCATGTGTATGTGCATGTGTGTATGTGTATGTGTGTTTGCATCCGAGCGTGCAAGTATGTGTGTCTCTGTATGCATACCACTTCATGCATCAACATGCGGCAATGATGTTATTACATGCATCCTTTGTTCTGTGCTTCAAAAAAGCAAAACTCACTCGATCAACGTGTGCAGAGGGATCTCCAAGCTAGGCACCTGGACAGGATAAGACGGGGGCAACAAAAAGTGAGTGTGTGACTGACGCTCCATCCAGACAAGGCATTCAGCTTCCTACATGTGTGCCTTGAACCCGAGTTTTGTAACGAAGATACTTGGTTGAACCTTTGTGCATTTCCTTGTACAGTTTAGTATGTCATTGCATAAATGCCTTTGACCCTGGATAGTCATCAGCGCCTGTGTATTTTGCGCGTTTGCACAAACACACAAATTTTGAGGCTGGCCTTAATTCTCACCTCTCTTTGATCTGCAAAGCGGGTGACCCGTGCATGAAAATAAGTGTAACCCTTAAGACTGGTCTGCTTCTGTTGTGCCCAGACACTGCCCTCATAGTAAAAGTATGCAAGCTCATCAAGCACTCAGACGCGCTAACAAACATACATCCCACCTGCTCTAAAGGGATACCCTGGAAGTAACCATACAGGGCACGCAGCACAGCTTGGTGAGCCACAATGAGCACGCTCTCACGTTCCCGCTCCATCTGTGTGGTAGAGCGTGTATGTGTGTGTGAGAGTGTGAGTGTGTGTGTGAGGGTGTGTGTGTGTGAGGGTGTGTGTGTTTGTGTCCACATGTACCTAGGCCTATGCTTGCCTTACAATGCACAACATCCAAACGTGAAACCGCGCCTGCTTCAATAAAGAGTGCAAAACTTGAGAGATGTGTGCACAACCTGATATGTGCTGAGGTTAGACAGACACCATGTGATCTGATACTTTTTGAATTTTGACCTGGTGTGCGATCCGTTTGCACGCGCACGTTTGATTGGTTTTAGTCCTACAAAGACAAATAGACCCAATCCTCCTGGCAGACAGGTTTCTGCCATAAATTTAGAACCTGACACGAAAAAGCTGGGCTCAATCAGACATGCATCTGCATTCACATAACCAGGAAAGCACTGCAAATCAACACTTACAGCAGCAGGTGAGGGCCTGGGTGCCACAACACACAACCTGGTGCAGGCCCCTCCCTTTGATGATGAAAAATGCAGGTCTATTTTTACTCAAGCCTATTTTTACCCAAACGAAATTAAGTTGCTCAACCACCTGATCTTCTCTTTCTGGTAAAGCATTGCCTAGGACTACAAGGAGTACAATAATCACAGCTGAATTGCCTAGACAAAGCGTTGCGATTCCCACCTCGGTGATGACTGGCTCAAGCCTTTGTATCACCTGCATTGGCAGGGAAGCGAAGGAGTTCAAAGTCAGAACAAGATGCACACACTTCACAATCATGAAGATCCATACACATACAAAATATGCACAGCTTGTAGCAAACCATGTGGACTTCCTTTGCATATTGAGATTGAGCTGAAGGAGAAGCTAAAGACTTGCCCAGTCCCAAATAAGTGGCACGGTACTTATCCAGCTCCCTAGCTGCCATGCTGGTGGTGTTTGTACAATCTGCCTTCCTTTCTACTTCCCTCTCGCTTAACACTACTCGATAAAGGCACAGCTTTCAGGATGCTCAGGCATACAAATGTTTTTGCTGGAAAGCTCAGGACACAGCTTTACTTGCTACATGACAAGGGTGTGCCATAAGTTCTCACCAACTATGCGCAAACTTGTAAATACTAAACCTTGCGCGGTCGCTGCATTTGCGTTCTGAGCAACAAGTAACATGTGAAACGTGAAGAGGCAGCAAGAAGAGATACCTTTCACCCTTCAAGATGAGATGCCATTAAGCCTAGAAGGTAAATGCGGTCACTTGTCTGCTCAGAGCATGCACAGTCATATCTTCCTATAGGTCCTTGTTGACTGCAACCTTCACATTGCTTTAATAATAAGGGGCGTCGTAGATCCTTAGATACAGACATGTCAGATCCTCAAGCACCTATCCACGTCAGGAATAACTAGGCCCTGCTATTCACACAGACAAGCATGACCGGACCCCCACTCACATCCAAGTAGCTCTCTCCAGAAGGGTACCTGCAAACAAGGAGAAGGCGGCAGGCATACACAAGGTGAGCCAGCAAACACGTGGCCAACCGCTCTGGTTATTTGCGTAACAATGTGTAATTTGTTGTAGCTGCGAACAAGTGGACCTATCAGTATCGGCCATGAAACCTAAACGATGCCCTCCTGTGTATGTTGGCTCCTCGCTGGTTTCTTTTCAAACTAATTTAGATCCAGGGACAGCTTACGTCGGAATTGGACCAAATCTGCACACCATGTTGACCTGTTTGTGGTCATGATGTTCCTCGCTGCAAAGTCAGAAGAAACACCGTTTTGGCCTATTTATTATCAATACCCCACTGGACGAGACTGAAGTTAACATGTCTCAGAAAGAAATACTGCCATGGAACTTGGGGCATTGCCTGATATAGATAATGACCATGTCAGCATGCGAGGACAACTAATATTCGCTGGAAAGGGTCGAGGACGGCCTAACCTGTGTATCAACTGCAAGCTGCAGCCTGGCCCTGTGGCCTGGCCCTGTGGTGCGGGGTGCTGCTAGCTGCTTACCTATATCTCAATTTGTCCTTTTTGCGAGCACTGAACTCCTCCGGCAAGCCCTTGGCAATTTCACCTACAAAAGTAGTAGGAAGGAGAGGCAGTGGAGGGTTGGGTTGGGACGGAATTGGATTTAGGAGAATGACAAGTTGGGAGGCACAGAGAATAGCCAAAAAAGCTGCGCATGGCGTACAAAGGACAAGAAGTTGCAAAAAACTATGCAGATCGCTGCCATGCCGAGGAGGATAGCCTAGAAGAGCTGTGCACAGCACAACGAAGGACGGCAGAATTGTGTGGGATGCATGGGTGTGGGATGGAAAGGAAAAGGGAAACAATGTAAAGGAGAAGGAGAGTGCAACCTTACGTTATTTTCCTGCAAGGTCTGGGATGCACAGAAAACAGCAAACACTGCCTGCCTTTCCAGCATTACCTCACAAACGCAGAGGCACGCAGATTTAGCCGACTTGTAACTTATAACACACCACCAGCACATGCAACTAAATTGATTGTGTGCTACAAGGCCACCGCATGTGCATGCTGTCACTGACATAAAACTGTTACGTTCTGATTTCCACCGCGCACGCATGTCCATCCGCTGGAGTGGCTCGTAAAATGCTACTAACAATCTTTGCTTTGGCACCTCACAAGAACCAGGCCTCTACAAAAGTTTACGGTAGCGCAGGCTAAGAGAGCAGCACAGCGTAAACAGTGACAATCAGGGTTGCAGTGACAATCAGGGTTGTTCAGTTCGAGGTCCGGCCAAAAGTTTGGGCCTGCAAACTTTCACGCATTTTAACGATTTTTTATAAATGCTGTTCGGAGTTCGGTGCGTTCAAAGTTCGGCGCAAATTTTCACGAAGTTTGAAGTTCGGTGCGAACGTTTAAGAGTCCGTCGAACTTTAAAGCATGCGTCTGTCAAAATTGCAAGGGACAGCGGCCCCCCCAGTCCAGTCCCACTCTTCCCTTGCAGTAAAAGCAGGGATGTGTCATACGGCATATTTGTATAATATGCCGAATTGTATTTAACGCGTATTTTGAACAAATCAGGCCGTACGTATCATAAGTTGCAAAGTTTGCCGAATTTGCCGAATTTTGGCTTTTAGGCAGTTTTCGCTTTTGAAACGGCCTTTCATCGAGCTTCCAATGCTATTATATACTGAATTATTAACATATAAAATATTGGAAAGGGTTGAAAACGTACGTTTTGGGTAATTTTGGGGCGAACTGGGTCCATCTTGGGTCAAAATCGGCACCCCCCAAATAGCTTAAAAATACGATCGTATTATATATATTTTTCGTAATTAACACGTTTTTACCGTATTAAACATCCCAATTGACCGTATGACACATCCCTGAGTTAAAGCAACAAATTCAATGATTTATATAGAACCAGGACCAGGCCAGAAGCTTTCCTTGGCCTTGGGCCAGACTTGTCAACATCTCTGGACTGCTAAGGAATTGTTAAATGCGGCACTTGCATTGCACCCTGGAAATTCCTTTTTCTGCTCTACAATGATGACATGGTCTCAATCCAGCCCCTTCCCCCCCTTTAAAATTTATAAATACCGTCCGTTCACGATCACTTCGGGACCACACTTTCAAATAATTAATAAATCTTCAATTTCAGTTCGTGAGGGATTCTGGGGATTTATTTTTAAGTTCGAGGGCACTTCGGGAGGGCCCTGTCGGGAATTAATTTTGAGTTCAAGAGCCCCCCTGTGAATGCTGCATGTGCACTGCTACTGCTGTTTGTTATGGTTGAAGCTGTGGCTGAGACTGAAGCTGAGGCTGCACAGTGCTCAGAAGCAGGGAAAGAGAGGTGAGGGGTTTACATGCAGCAATAGCCACACAAAGGGACACACGTAAATGGGGAAAGAGAAAGGGAAGAAAAGTTGTCAGCCGTTTAGTCCAAACGTGCACACAACCTCTTAAGAGCTTTTCAGCTGGGGACTGAGGCTTCAAGAACCCGGCCAGGGGGTTCACACTGGCGCGCTTGGAGCTCATTTTGATCTTCACCCTCAAAATCACTATACATAATTAATTTTATCACTTCGAACTTAGTTCGGAGAAACCTCCGAGAATTAATAAAAATTTCGTTCTCTGGCCAAATAATTAATTAATTTCCGAAGTGATCGTAAACAAACGGTATACCGTACAACCCTTATATCACCCCGCATAAATATCTTTTTTGACCCTGCGGGGTGACTGCGGGAAGCTAAAATAATTATTTAATTTTGGGGTGCGTGACGTGCGGGAGGGTGTGAAAATATAT
>Ga0307972_1001202_pt1 | contig 13717 bp, 19 predicted proteins | sample OrgLakmetagen780_FD_201848 | JGI IMG/M metagenome (GOLD analysis project Ga0307972, IMG submission 201848) | Saline water microbial communities from Organic Lake, Antarctica - #780 | ecosystem: Environmental > Aquatic > Non-marine Saline and Alkaline > Saline | place: Antarctica: Organic Lake...
TAAAAAGGTTATTTGGAGTGTAAATTTTCGACCTAAAGTAGGTCAAAGTGTAAGCCACTCAGGGAGTCAATGGTTGAGCTTATCTGGCGTAAATACAGAGCCTACTTTGTCAAATGATGATGACTGGTTGCTTATTTTGCAAAGCAAATTAATAAAAAAACAAATTTCTGCATCAACTTACACTTTTTTGGCAAGTGATGTGAATAAATACTTAGAATTTTCAAATGAGTGCGTTGCAACCGTTCCAGATGGTTTGGCGGCTGATTTAGAATTTCAAGGTGAACAAGTAGGAACGGGAGATTTAACTTTCGATGCGGATACGACATTAAACTTTTTTTCTGGATTTTTAGCACAAACAGCAGGACAACATTCTGTTTTTGGAATAAGAACAAAAGGCTCAAACGTAGCTACTTTATTAGGAACTTTAAAATTAGCTTAATATGGACATGGGAATTATAGCAGCGAGTAGAGTTAGAGAATATCCTTTTTTCGTTGGTCCTAATGGAGTAACAATAATTTTAAAAGCTGGTTATGGAGTTGGTACAACAGGAAAAGCAGACGGAGATTCTAGTAATACTACTTATACAGCAGTTTCGGAAGCTCAATTAAGAGCAATGGACGTTGATGATGATTTTACTATTGTTTGTACTTCTTTGGTTACTGATATGAATGCTATGTTTTATGGTGCAACAGCATTTAATCAAGACATAGGGAGTTGGGACACTTCTAATGTGACTACTACGAGATTTATGTTTATTAATGCAACAGCATTTAATCAAGATATTGGTAGTTGGAATACTTCTAATGTGACTAATATGAATGCTATGTTTGCTGGTGCAACAGCATTTAACCAAGACATAGGGAGTTGGAATACTTCTAATGTTACTAATATGCAATCTATGTTTATTAATGCATCAACATTCAATCAAGACATAGGAAATTGGGATGTTTCAAGTGTTACTAATATGGGAAGTATGTTTAAAGATGCAACAGTATTTAATCAAGACTTATCAGGTTGGTGTGTAACTAATATAGCAACTCTACCTACAAACTTTGATACAGGAAGCGCATTAACAGTACCAAACAGACCAATTTGGGGAACTTGCCCATAAAATAAATAAAATTATAAAAAATTAACAAACAAATAAAAACCATGGCAAAAGACGATTTAAAAAACGAAGGAATTCATAACTTAACTAGCATGGGCCAGTTTGGCTATGACCAATATAACACGGATTCCGCAGACGTAACGGGTGTTAAATATTCAACTATTTACGCAAATGAAGACAGTACATTTACGGTTGGCACTTACAGCGTCGGCGGTGCTGCTTCAATAACCGTGGCGTTATTAAAAGGAGGCCATATTCCTGGCGCATTTATAAATATAACCGAATTAACTGGAAACATTCTTTGTGCAAAAGCCACTGAATTATGAGTTTTGGATTTCCTTTTGGTTTTGATATGGGTGGTTTTCGAGGTGGTGGTGGTGGTTTTGACACAGACTACCAAGCAGTTTTAGACTTTGCAATTTCTGAAGGCGACACTCTACCAAGTGCAAATCAACAGATATTACAAAATCAAGTAGTTCTAAGCCTAAAAGATAAAGGTCTTTGGAACAAAAAGGATGCTTTTGGATTATTTGCTACTGATGGAAATGTTGATTTTGCATTAATTTGTTGGAAGAGATTAATAAAAATGACCGCTTTTAATTCTCCAAGTTTTACAACTAATGGAGGAATTGACGGGGGTGGAACTGCATATATTGATACAAAATTCAAAAGTGCTACTGATGGAGTTAATTTCTTATTAGATGATGCTGGTTATAGTGTAAACGTAGGTACAACTACGCCTTCGGGTGATGTTATTTTAGGAAATACACAGCCTAATGAGGGAGGAGTAAGACTAAGGCAAAAGCCTATTGCTGATTCTGAACTAAATAGTTCTTCATTTCCTACAAGTATTGATTATCAAAATGGTGGGAATCTTCACATAGATAGAATAAGTAGCACACAAGTTGTTTTAAAGAGTGAAAATGATATAAAAACTGTCAGCTCAAATTCTACAACTTTAACATCAAATCCTGCTTTAATTTTTAGGCTTATAGGAAGTTACGGAAATGGAAACATAAAAACATTTTCTGCAAGGTCAAGTTTCACAGACCAAGAAAAAAACGACTACAATACAATAATTGACACTTATTTAAACGCAATATAATGGAAGTTTTAAAAGCAAATATACAGCAATATGAAGTTTTACAAGGATTTGCAAATGGTAATCATATAATTGATTTTAGCTTAGATGCAGATGATAATTATATTATCGGTAAGCAAGTTTTAACTGATGATAATTTTATTGAAATAAGAGAGAGTTTAAAAGAACTTGAAATCATTAATTACAAACCCAAAGAAGAGGAAATATAAAATTAACAAACCCCAAAATAATGAATTTACTTTTTCTTAAAGAATATATAGGCATAATAATAACGGCTTTAATCGGTTCAATTGGTACTTTATTCGCTTTTTTTACTGGCAAAAAAAAAAGAGAATCCAATGCAAATATTGAAATTGGCAAAGCTTACATGCAGTTAGCCGAACAAGCAAAGGAATCTATTACAGCCATGAGGAATGAAGTTTCTGAAATAAAAGAAGAAAACATAAAACAGCGATCTGATATGCGCTTACTTCAAAAAGAAATTGGTAAATTACACAGTGAAAATATAAGGCTTCAAAAAATGCTAAATAATATTGAAAAAGAAAACAAAATTTTAAAATTAAAATTAAATAAATAAATTATGAAAACAATTGAGCAAAGATTAGATTTATTAGAAAGCAAATTATTAACGCCAAAAGATTTTCCGGTTCGTGAATACCTTAATTACGGTAGTCATTCGGTAGTCACAAAATCAGATAGGGAATTAATTTTAGAGGAGTTTGAGCAATTAAGCACGGCAGAACAACAACAAAATTTATCTATTTTATGGGCCTTACAGCCTTATAGAACTGATGCTGGTTTTGCTTTCTTTATCACTTGCGGTAAGCGTACCAAAAGGCATGAGTTAAGCAAAAAGAGAAGCGGAGAAAGTGTTCATTTATGGGGCGCCGTAGATATCACTACACAAAGTCAAGATCAAATAATTTATCTAGCCAATTTCTTTAAAAATAAATGGATTGGCGGATATAAACACTACCAAAGCCAACATTTTATTCACATTGATATTTCAAATAACAGAACATGGTAGATCCAAAACCTAGCTACAAAGAAAAAAACGGAACAACTAGGGTTGGAGACACCCTTAGGTGGTTGGTTGAGCAAGGTAGAGAGGTGGCTCCGGAGCTTTTAGAAATTGCAGGTAGCTTAACAGGCGTAAAAGCTTTAAGCGAATTAGGAGCTAAAATAAGCGGTTCAAATGAACTTTCTGAAACGGATAAAAAAATGTTATTGGCTCAGATAGAAATGGACAAAGAAGATATGATTAATATTTCTAATCGTTGGAAATACGACATGCAATCGGATTCTTTTTTGAGTAAAAATATACGTCCAATTTGTTTAGGCTTCTTAACTTTAGCAATGACATTATTTATTATTTTTGATAGCTTAAATATAAATTTTAATATAGATCCTGTTTGGGTTGACCTTTTAAAAACATTACTTGTAACTGTTTACCTTGCTTATTTTGGAAGCCGTGGAGTTGAAAAGTTTAAGAAAATAACAAAATAATCACTTAAAAAAACAAAAACTATCAAAAAAACTTATAATACAAAAAAAATCATTAATATTGTAATATGAATTTTCAACTAGCTAAAGAGATTTACGGATTAACGCCTTTTTGCGTTGATTCCTTTACATTACCAGCCATGCTTTCAGTTTTAAGCGATGTAAAGAACGGAATCAAATTCGACACTCTTAAAGATATTAAAAATGATTCTTTTGACATTGTATTCAATAGTGAGGATCGATTGGTTCGCCGAAATTATGAATTAGAAAATCAAGATGAATTTAACGGCGTTGGAATTGTAAAAATTAATGGACCTATTTTAATGGGCGGAGGTGCTTCGACTTTAGGAATGTTAGACGTTTCAAAAAACGTTTTATCTATGGCAAAAGATAACCGTGTTAAGGGATTTATTTTTGATATGGATTCTGGAGGAGGCTCTACAGCTGCGGTTGAAATAATGGTTGACACGATTAACGAGGTTAAAGCAATGGACAAACCAGTTTACGTTTTAATCTCGAAAGGAGGAACACTAGCCAGTGCCGCTTATGGCATAGCCAGCGCCGCTGATGGTATATACTATCAAAGTGATATGTCAATGGTTGGAAGTTTAGGAACCATGTTACAGACAGAGGGAAGGCAAGCCAATAGCGAAAAGGACGGAGTTAAATATATTAGACTTTATGCCACAAAATCAGTTTTAAAAAATAAGCCAATTGAGGAGGCTTTAAATAATGATAATTATACTTTATTAGTTAATGAGCTTTTAGATCCAGTTAATGAAAGGTTTATTTCTACATTACAGGAAAATAGACCTAAATTAACAAACGAGCAACTTAATGGAAATGCAATATTTGCAAAAGACGACACAGGAGTTTACCTAGATGGAAGATCTACAATGGAGGATTTATTCCAAAAAATAATAACAAACAACAATATTACCAATATTAATTTTAATTCAAAAACAATGACAAAACAGGAACTTAAAAACACGCATCCAGAGCTTTTTAGCGAGGTTCTTGCTATGGGTGTAACTGCTGAATCCGAAAGAGTCCAAAGCTGGTTGGCTCATTCAGAAACCGATTCTAAAGCCGTAATGGAAGGAATCGAAAGCGGTTTGGAAATTACAAATTCTCAAAGGGAGAAATTGCTAGTTAAATCTAGCAAAATGCGAAATATTGCCGAAATGGAAAGTCAATCCGCAAAGGATTTTCAAACAGGAGAATCAACTCTTGATGCTGGACTTTCTGCCGAGCAAAAGGAACTAAACGAAGCTTTTAACTTTAAACTCAAATAAATTATGAGCATTACAGCAACACAAAGAAACGCCACGAACAACCAATCAACGGTTGATTTCGTACGACAAAATTTATTCCTATATGGCGCTAGATTTGCCAAGGGAGTTTTAGTTAACAACTTAGACCCAGCGGCGTCTCAAAACGCCACAACAGGTCAGTTGGTTGTTAGAGACACCGGTACGGCTGGTCAAGTTGAATTAGCAACCGCAAGTAATTTAGCCGACGTGATAGGTATTACTTTCATGAATGATAAAACTTTAGCTTCAGGTGCGACCGCTGCTATTGATTACGCTATCAGTGGGGATATTGACGGTACTCTTTTACAACTACCAACAAGTGTAACGCTTGATACCGTTGTAGGAAACAAGGCTTTAAGAGACGTATTAAACGATTTAGGATTTGTGATATTCGCAGTCCAAGAACAAACTAAAATAGACAACTAATGGCGATCACAATTCAGAATCACACAAAAACGATTGCCAGTAAGGTAGTCGGAACTTTTGTTGAAGATAAACCAGTTTTAGCAGGATTTTCAGGATTCTTTCCTAGAGAAACAGCAATGACTTTGGAAGTAGATTTAGAGGTTCAACGGGATAACGATAGCATAGCCGTAGACGTTCGAAGATTTACGGAAGGGAATAAAAATAAATTCAGCATTGTTACTGAAAAGAAATTTCAACCTCCATATTTTCGTGAGGAATACGACTTTCAAAACGACGAAGTGTATATGTCAACTATTGCTTTAGGGGTTGGATTGGAAAATTCAAATGTTAACGCAATTATCGCTCAAAATGCGCTTAAAAATATTCGTAAAATGCGATCTAAAATTGAAAGATCAATTAGAAAGCAGCAAGCGGATGTAATGCAAACAGGAATCGTGGAGCTAATCAATGGTGATTCAATTGATTATAAGAGAAAGGCAGCTTCAATGGTTGACCTAGGATCTAGTCAATACTTCACCAATCCTACTGCTGACCCTTTAGCTAGTCTAAAAAACGCAGGTACTTTTTTAAGAGACGTTGGAGCAAGTTCTTCAACAACGCTTAACATGGTAATGCGTGGAGAAGGACTAGCCGCTTTATTAACTAATCCAGTTTTTAAAGCCGAAGCTGATAACAGACGTATCAACAGAGCTGATGTACAATCTCCAGAATTTAACAACGTTACTGGTTTTGCTTTTCATGGTCAAGTAGCCGCTGGAGATTTTAATATAAATCTTTGGACTTATAATCAGAAATACACAAAAGCAGACGGAACCACTGCTTATTACCTAGACGCAAATAAAGCAGTATTTATACCAGATGATTTTATGGCCAAAACTGTTTTCGGAGGATTACCTAACATGGTAGATCGTCAAATAGGTGGCGAGAACGCATCAATGCCTTCTATCACGGAAGCTGAGTTTCTTTTGCGAGCTTATTCAGATTCTAAAACGATGAGTTCAACTCTTGAAATCACATCTGCTCCATTGGCAATGCCAATAACAATAGATAGAATCTATACAGCTCAGGTACTCGCTTAGTAAAAGCGAAGTTATAATTTAACGGCGGCGTAAAAACCGCCTTAATAAAAAGAAAAATGAAACAGTACAAAATTAAAACTTTTAAGCATCTTTTGGCAAATAACAAAATTGCCGTAAAGGGCGAAATTGTAAATGAATCAAAATTTGTAAACGTCACAGAAAGCCTTAAAGGAGGTTTTGTTGAAGAGGTAAAAAAAGAGCCAAAGGATCAGAAAAAACCTAAACCAGATAAGAAATAAACAATGAGCGGAAATCTATTAACAAAAGCCAGAAGGGACGCCAAAAAAATTATGAAGGGCGGGTTTAGTGAAAAAATCACTTTAATTCATCCAGTTAGCGGCTTAACTATCGAAACTGATGGTCTAGCTTCTAAGCACCATATAAATTTTGATTCTGATGGTTTGCCAGTTAATAGTAAAAATGCTCATGTTTGTTTAGATGAAGCCGATTTGTTAAGTAAAAATTATGACCCTCGGGATAATAACAATGAGGTTAATTTGTTGAATCACTTAGTTAATGTAAAAGATTCAACAGGTAATTTAAGAAATTACGTTATTACCGAAAACTTTCCAGACGAAACTTTAGGAATGATAACTTGTATTTTAGGAGATTATGGCACTGATTAACACTATTATTGGACCTTCGGGAACTGAGTTAATAAAGCATCAAATTGCTGCTATGTTAAAGACCGAACTAGAAAATCAAAAAGTATTACAAGAAGATACTTTTCCGATTAATGTTTTCGTTGATCGAATGGTTCCAATTGATAAGAGCGAAATATTAGTCATTAATGTAAGGTTTGAAAGCTTAAATCCAGAATCAATAAATCAACACGGATCACAAGAAAACGCCACATTTACCGTAGACACTTGGGCGGTTGCAAAACAAACCTCAACAAAAAGAGGGGACTTGCTAAGCACGAATTTGAGGGACAAAATCACTTTTCAGATTAAGGCAATTTTGCAAAGTAATTTTTATGTGACATTGGATTTTGTACCGGGTTTAGTTATGTCCTCAAATGTTCAAAATATCGAACCTTATGAACCAAATAATAATCAGGATGCTAGTTTTGTCAGCATGGCTAGGCTTAATCATAATGTTAGATTTTACCAGGATTACAAAGTTTGGGAAGGTGTGGAGGTAACAAATAATCTTACAAATGTAAAATTATCGAATACAGAATTAGGTTACAAATATGAATTAATCAATTAATTAAAAATAAAAAAAACTATGGCAGCAATTTCAACGGCAGTAGGTTTAGAGCGTAGAGCCAGAGTGGCTGGTTACAGAATCACTAAAGGATTCTTTAACGATACCAGCGCAAATCTAAACCAAATTATTGCAATATTTGGAGAAGCGAATACGGCGAACCAAGGGACTTTAGATACCGTAAAAAAGGAAGTCACCTCCGCTCAAGAAGCTGGAGAACTTTATGGGTTTGGTAGTCCAATTCATCAAATTTTAAGAATTTTACGCCCTATAAACTCTCCAGGAGTAGCGGGCATTCCGACAATAGTTTTTCCTCAAGAAACCGCCAACGATTCAACCGCTACGGCGATAGAATGGACGGTCTCAGGCAATGCAACAAAAAACGCCACGCATACATTAAAAGTAAATGGAAGGGATAATTTAGATTTTCAGACTTATGATTATTCAGTCGTAAAAGACGACACTCCAACTGTTATAGCGGCAAAGATTGCTTTGGCTGTTAATTCTGTTTTAGGTTCTGGATTTACAGCAACTTCAACGGGGGCTGTGGTTACATTTACAACTAAATGGAAGGGAGCGACAAGCAAGGAAGGTAATGTAGTAATAAGCAACGAAGGTGACGCTGCTGGAATTACTTATTTGCAAACAGATAGGACTGAAGGAGCTGGTACTGTAGATTTAGCGTCTAGCCTCGCTCAATTTGGATCAACTTGGTACACTTCTATAATTAATCCTTATATTGATAAGCTGGAAGCTTTTGAACAATTTAATGGTATACCCTATGGAACAACACCAACTGGAAGGTATAATCCGATTGATTTTAAACCTTCTTTAGCTTTTTTCGGTAGCACTTTAGATGATAAGGACGATTTGGTAGCAATAACAGGAGCCACGGACAGAATCAGTCAGGTTACTAACGTGCTTTGCCCAGCTCCAAAATCAGATGGATGCACATGGGAAGCCGCTTCAAACATGGTTGCAATATTCGCAAGAATAGCACAAGACACTCCTCAATTAACGGTAAATAATCAAAGTTATCCAGACATGCCTTCGCCAGCATCAGGAGATATTGGTGACATGTCAGACTATAATAATAGGGATTTCTTGGTTAAAAAGGGATGCTCAACTGTTATTTTGGAAAACGGAGCATATAAGGTTCAGGATTTAGTTACAACATATCATCCAGAAGGCGAAATTCCTTTACAATACGCTTATCCTAGAAATTTAAATATTGATTTCAATGTCAGAGAAGGATATGGGATTTTAGAAACTCTAAGCGTAAAAGATCACGTTATTATAGCAGACGATCAAGTAAGCGACGCTCAAAGAACTATTAAGCCGAGACAATGGCAAAGTGTTTTATCTGATTATTTTGAAGATTTAGCAAATAGAGCGTTAATCACTGAACCAGAATTTTCAAAAGAAAGCTGTTCAGTTCAAAGAGGGGAAACAAATCCAGATCGTTTTGAAACTTTTTTCAGATATAAAAGAACTGGAATTGCTAGAATAGAATCAACCACAGTAGAAGCTGGATTTTAATTAATTAATATAAATACATAAAAAACAATGGCAAAATACTCAGGAGGTGACATCATAGAGGTTACCTGTAATCATCAAACTTTAGGAAGCTTTAAATTTTCGACTAAATCAAATGAATCTTATACTTTAGATCCTGGCGGTTTTCGTTCAAACGATGACGCCAATATGGTAACTGGTGGAGGTGAATATATTGATCAAGTGAATCGAGTTAGATGGTCTTTTGAAGGCCCTTTACAAGCTGATTTTACGAGCAACAATGAACTTTTAAATCTTCCAAAATTAGCGGAAAGCGGCGAACTTGGAACTTGGACTTTTACTCATATCTCTGGCATCACTTGGAGGGGTAGAGGCAAATTTGTAGGAGATATTCAAATCGACACCAATAGCGCTCAATTAGGTGCTAAAATCGCTGGAGGTGGTAAATTAGAGCAGCTTTAAAAAAGCAGCATAGGAAAAGTAAATTAATCAACGGCGGTGTAATAACCGCCATAAAATCAAAACGATGAGCAAAGTTAGTAAAGAGGTAGCGTTTAAAGATGTAAAAACTTATTTAGAAAAACATCTAAAAAAGGAATTTAGAAGAAAGCAGATGCCAGATTCTAAAATTTACGAAGATTACGAGGACATGATTGAAGCCGTTGAAGATGGCTTGTTAATTATCGATTCAAAAGGAAAAGTTGAATACACATTAAGATACCCTTTATTTACGGATAAAGAAGATTCCTCTTTGGCCATTAAAAAAGTGAATATCAGAGGCAGAATAAAAGCTGCTGATAAACATGTTTTAATGGATGGTTTGGAAGTACAAAAAAAGTTAGGAACCTACACTTTGAGAATAATTGCTTATATAACCATGCTTCAAGAGGTGGATGTTAAGGAATTAGAAAAGGATGATTTCGATACTTTAAATCAACTTTGCTCGGTTTTTTAGATGGGTGGCTAGATAGTGCAAACATTGATATTGCGATTAAATCCGTAGTTAATGAGCATAACTGGTCGCCTTCTATTATTGATGCAATGTATCTGGATTCTTTAGATTATCATGGAATAGGTTATTGGTATGATAATGCAAAAGAAATGCACGATAAAATGAAAAAACCCGGTAAGTAATTACTGGGTTTTTTTTGTGGTTAGTATTACTCCTTTTCAAAGAAATCAATCTTTCGATCACCTCCAGAAAGTCTTTTGTACTCTAACTGGTTAAAATTGTTTTTATTGATTTTGTCAGCTACTAAATTAATACTGTTTGCTGAATAGTGAGTAACACTTCCACGTCTTACATCCATCAAAAAGCCTGAAAGCATTTTATTTAAATCATCTGAATTTTTGACTTCAAAGTTTAGGTCTCTCTTGTTGTCGTTTTCTTTTAAATTGTTTTCCATTTGTGAATTGTTTTTGTTTGTTGAATCTTCTTGCATTGTTTCTAGGGTTTTAAAGTTATTTTTTCTAAGTTCTCTTTTAATTAAAATTATTAGCCTTCTTGTTTCTATGACTTGAGGGTTTAAGTGTTTTACGGGTTTTCTAAATATAGAAGCTATATAAGAATCTGTTAGATTTTCTATATTTATTTTTGCTCTTTCTTTAATTTTTTTAATATTATTTTTGTAGTATTTCTTACCAGATTCTATATTTTTTTTACGATTTTGTTTATAGTATTCTTTATGATTTTCTTTAATTTTTTCAATATTATTTTCTCTGTATTCTCGCCAATACCCTTTACGTTTTTCAGTATTATTTTTGTAGTATTTTTTTTGAATTTGTTTAATTTTTTCAGGATTATTTTTTCTGTATTTTTTGCTATATTCTTTATGTTTTTCAGGATTTTCTTTATAGCGTTTTTTACTATAAGCTTTTGTGCATTTTTTACATTTTGAATTTAAACCATCTTTTCTTCGCTTCATAACTGTAAAAAACTCTTTAGTCGCTAACATTTCTTTTTTACAACCAGTACAAATTTTAGTATTCTTAACATTTGCCGCTTCCATAAGTTTATATTTTTGACAAACATAACAAACATACAAACCTTACAAACAATAATTAACAAAGTTTTAGTAAAATAAATAAAGCATAGAATAAACGTAGGCAATAATATAGAATAAACGTAGGCAATAATATAGAATAAACGCATGCAATAATAATAAACCCACAAAAACGATTTAATATAAATTTTTTCTTAAATTTGTAGCTATGGCCGCAACGATTAAAGCACCCGTTATTTTTACCGCAAATGACAAGCTAAGTCCTACTTTGCGTCGCATGAGCGCCAACGTGCATGGCTTCGCTTCTAAGGCTTCCGTGGGTATTGCTAGGGTAGAACATCGATTTAATAGATTATTGAGGCCTATACGAAGGGCGCAGCGTCAATTAGGTCAATTTGGTTTATTAGCTGGTGGATTTCTAGCGTTTGCAGTTTTTAAAGGGATTACGGATTTTGAAGAGGGTTTAGTTGGCGTAGGTAAAACCACAGGGACAAGCGGTCAGGAACTAAAGCAATTAGGAGCGGATTTTATAGATTTGTCAGATAGTATGCGAGGTGTTTCAACTCAATCACTATTGGAATTCGGTGAAACCGCTGGGCAATTAGGTGTTACGGGTTCTGAAAATATCTTAAAATTTTCTGGTACAATGGCTAAACTAGAAAGTGCCACTAATGTAGCTGGAGAGGAAGGTGCTTCAAGTATTGCTAGGCTATTAACATTAACAGGCGAAGGTGTTGGAACAATAGATCAATTCAGTGCTGCTTTGGTAGGACTTGGTAACAACTCAGCTGCTAAGGAGTCAGATATTTTAAGTGTAGCTAGTGAGGTTGCCCGAGGAACACAGGCTTATGGTCTGCAAGCCACGGAGATACTAGGACTATCAACCGCGTTAAAGTCTTTAGACGTACGCCCAGAAGCGGCCGGTACTGCCGTTGCAAAAGTATTTAGAGGAATAGAAATGGCTACTATAAAAGGAGGAAAATCATTAGAAAGCTACGCTAAAGTCATGGATATGACATCTTCGGAAGTGGTAAAAAGTTTTGGCGAAAATCCTCGAAAAGCGTTTATGTCTTTTATTGGTGGATTAAATAAAATATCTAAAGAAGGGGGTTCTGTTGCTAAAGCTTTACTAGACACTAGTTTAAGCGGTGAAACGGTTTCAAAAGGTATTGTTCCTCTAGCCACACATTTTGAAATGCTTAATAAAAAAATGTCTCAAGGTGCTAAATTTTATAAAGAAAACACAGCATTAAATGATGAGTTTGAAAATTCGACAAAAACAATTAATACAGCTCTAGCTGATGTGGCTAAATCATTTACTAATTTAACATTAAAAACCGCAACTTCTGGAAGCGGTTTAGAAACCTTGCAGACTGTTTTGTTCTTTGTTTCTGATAACATGGAGACATTAGTTGTGGCGGGTGCAGCTTTAGCTGGAACAATGCTATTAGTTAAGACGGCAATTGTAGCTTCTAAAATAGCTCTATTTGCTTACAATGTTGTTATGGGTGTAAGTACTGCAATTACCCAAACAAATAAAAGAGCCCTAATACAGAACGCTGTGGCTCAAGGAGCTTATAGAACCGCAATGTTTTTAGGAACTGCCGCTACTTCTATAGCAACCGCAGCCACTACAGCTTTTGGAATAGCAGTGAGTCTAACCACATGGCCTATATTACTTATTGTTGCTGCTATTTTAGCCGCTATTGCTATATTTATTTATTGGGATGAAATTATGGAATTTTTCAAAAAGCAATTTATGAAATTCGCAAGATTGCTAGGGAGTGCTTGGGGAAAAATCACTAAATTTTTTGAAGAATTTGACTTTCTAGATTTCTTCAAAGGAATTGGTAACGCGTTGATTACTTTCTTTCTGCTTCCTTTAAAATCCATGTTGTTTCTTTTATCTAAATTGCCTGGAAAGCTTGGAGATTTAGCGAGTGTTGGACTTGATAAGCTTAATGAAATGGAAGCCAATTTTAATTTTGATAGGAACGGAGACGAAAGCGGTGTTTTGCCAAATAGCTCGCAAGCTGCAAGCCAACAAACAACCGAAACAATTAGAGATAGCAATATTAACCTTACAGTAAAAGACAAGGGTGATAATGTGGAGAAAGTATATCAAGACGGAACAGCGATTCCAATAAGTATGCAGAATACTGTAGGAGTTTTAAACTATGGTAATTAGGTAATTAATTAAATAAATCATAACCATGTCAACAAGCAAAATATAAAGCGATGTCAACAAAAGATATAAATTTATTTGAAAGCGGATCTGGAGGTGAAATGCGAATTTTAAATTCTGATTTACTACTTACAGAAACAATTTACCAAACTATTTATTTAGCTCTTTACGGTGGCAACGTTGAGCAAAATACTACAAGCGAGGAAACGGATTTAGAGGAGAATTTTGACTATTGGGGTAACCAATTATTTTATTCTAACAATACAGATAAAT
>Ga0307972_1001205_pt1 | contig 13698 bp, 9 predicted proteins | sample OrgLakmetagen780_FD_201848 | JGI IMG/M metagenome (GOLD analysis project Ga0307972, IMG submission 201848) | Saline water microbial communities from Organic Lake, Antarctica - #780 | ecosystem: Environmental > Aquatic > Non-marine Saline and Alkaline > Saline | place: Antarctica: Organic Lake...
TACGCGTTCTTTCACATGGCAGCGCTGAACGGACTGTCTATTTCAGACTGGACGGGCGTCGAAGTGCCCTTGCTGCCAAGCCTTCCGATGGAGACGTGGAACTTTCGCATCGTCCATATCGCCGGTGCCCTGATCCTTGGCTTCACCCTCTTTTCATCGCGGGCTTTCGTGGACGGCGACGAAGACCGTTCGGTCAGGCTCAATGTGTTCGACTACGGTGCCCTCGTTCTCGTGCTGCCTGCGCTATATGCGCTTTGGACGACCATCGATATTTCCAACCAGATCGCCGGCGGCGTTCAATGGAACGGCATGACACCGGAATACGCCAATCAGGAGATCTATCACTTCGGTATTCCCTTGATCGTGGCCACGGCAGGCGGGATCGTCCTGGGGTGGCTCGTCAAGCGTGGACGCGGTCAGATCTCCATGCCCGACGTCCTGCTCAGCATCTGTGGTGTGGCCGTCGCGACCTACCTGATCACGATGTTCGGCACCTTGATGCGCAACTCTACCGGAACGCCTTTCGCGCCCATCGGCATCAGCCTTGCGGCGGTCGTCGGCACCGCCCTGATAATGGAACTGACGCGACGAGTGGCCGGTATGGCGCTGATCGTGATCGCGGCCATCTTTCTGGTCTACGTCTTCGTAGGCGACATGCTTCCGGGCTTTCTGAATGCACCTGACATCGCATGGACGCGGTTCTTCAGTCAGGTTTACACGGACGCAGGCATTCTTGGGCCGACCACGGCCGTCTCGTCGACCTACATCATCCTTTTCATCATCTTTGCGGCTTTCCTTCAGGCATCGAAGGTCGGTGACTACTTCGTCAACTTCGCCTTCGCGGCGGCGGGCCGGTCGCGTGGCGGTCCAGCTAAGGTTTCGATCTTCGCCTCCGGTCTGATGGGGATGATCAACGGCACATCGGCGGGCAACGTCGTGGCGACAGGGTCTTTGACGATCCCGCTGATGAAAAAGGTCGGCTACCACAGGAAAACAGCGGGGGCCGTCGAGGCTGCAGCCTCGACCGGTGGGCAGATCATGCCACCGATCATGGGGGCCGGTGCCTTCATCATGGCCGAGATCACGGGCATTCCCTACACGGATATCGCCATCGCGGCGATCATTCCCGCAGTACTCTACTTCGCCTCGGTCTACTTCATGGTCGATTTCGAGGCCGCCAAGCTTGGGATGAAGGGGATGCGCAAGGACGAGCTTCCCAAATTCCGCGAGATGGCACGCCGCGTCTACCTGTTTCTTCCGATCATCATCCTGATCCTTGCGCTGTTCATGGGCTATTCGGTGATACGGGCGGGCACGCTTGCAACCGCCGCTGCCGCCGTCGTGTCCTGGGTCCAGCCGACCCGCATCGGTTATCTGGTCACGCTGGCGCTGGTCGCGCTGCTGGCCGTGGCGGTCTACGTGCCCGACGTGTCGGATGTTGTCTTTGCCCAGCTCAGCGATCTGGTCGTCCTTGCGATCGTGCTTGCAGGTTTTGCCTTCTGGGCGCTGCGTTATCGTGGAACGGGCATGGGACCGGGCAAGGTGGTCAAGGCGTTTGAACTGGCGGGCATCATGTCAATCCAGATCATCGCCGTCTGTGCCTGCGCGGGCATTATCGTCGGGGTCATTTCGTTGACCGGCGTGGGTGCCCGCTTCTCGTCCGTCCTGTTGGGGCTGGCCGAGGCGTCGCAGCTTCTGGCGCTGTTCTTCGCCATGTGCATCTCGATCCTGCTGGGCATGGGAATGCCGACCACGGCGGCCTATGCTGTGGCGGCTTCGGTCGTCGCTCCGGGTCTGGTGCAGTTGGGCATACCGCAGCTGACTGCGCACTTCTTCGTCTTCTATTTCGCGGTCGTTTCGGCCATCACGCCGCCCGTGGCGCTTGCGTCCTATGCGGCGGCGGGGATCAGCGGGGCAAACCCGATGGAGACGTCCGTCGCGTCCTTCAAGATCGGCATCTCGGCCTTCATCGTGCCTTTCATGTTCTTCTACAATGGCGCGATCCTGATGGACGGCACGTGGCTCGAGGTTATCCGTGCAGGCGCGACGGCCGTCTTCGGTGTTTTTCTGCTGTCGTCGGGTGTGCAAGGATGGTTCGCCGGGGGGCGTCAGGCGTGGTTCATCCGTGTGGCGCTGGTGTTTGCTGCACTGTGCATGATCGCGGGGGGCTGGGAAACCGACCTGATCGGGATCGTGACGACATTGGCGATCGTCCTCATCGTCAAGGCATTCAACCCGCCGCCGGATGCGCAGATCGCCGTGACGGGTAGCGACTGACGGGGCAGGGTGGCATGGTGGGCGCGATACCTCAGGAGCGCCCACCATGCCACTTTCCACCTTTTCCATCGACCCAAGCCACTGTCTGATCGGCGGGCACTGGGCACCTTGCCAGTTTGGCAAGACGCTCGATCTCATCAATCCCTCGGACGGCACGACGTTGTGCGCCATCGCGCGGGGTGGTGCGGCGGATATTGATGCAGCCGTCGCTGCCGCGTCCACGGCACTCTCCGGCGACTGGGGTCGCGCGACTGCCGCCGAAAGGGGGCGGATGCTGATGCGGATCGGTGCGCTTGTTCTTGATCACACCGATGAATTGGCGCGGATCGAAGCGCAGGACGTGGGCAAGCCGCTGACGCAGGCCCGCGCCGATGTGCTGGCGCTGGCGCGCTACATGGAATTTTACGGAGGTGCCGCCGACAAGGTTCACGGCGAAACGATCCCCTATCTGGATGGCTACACCGTCTATACCCTGCGCGAACCGCACGGGGTCACGGGGCATATCGTGCCGTGGAACTACCCGATGCAGATCATCGGACGGTCTGTGGGGGCTGCCCTTGCGATGGGCAACGCCTGCGTCCTGAAACCGGCGGAAGAGGCCTGCCTGACGGCGCTGGCCTTTGCTGAAATCGCGCGGCAGGCCGGGCTGCCCGACGGCGCGCTCAATGTCGTGCCGGGGCTGGGGGCCGAGGCGGGGGCAGCCCTGACGGCACACAGCGGCGTCCATCATCTTTCGTTCACAGGGTCTGTGGGTGTCGGCAGGCTGATCCAGAAAGCCGCTGCCGAAAACGTCGTGCCCGTCACGCTGGAACTGGGCGGCAAGTCACCGCAGGTGGTGTTCGAGGACGCGGATATCGACGACGCGCTGCCTTTTCTGGTGAATGCGGGCATCCAGAATGCCGGGCAGACCTGTTCCGCGTCGTCGCGTATTCTGGTGCAGAGCCGTCGCTTTGCAGAGGTGCGCGACCGGATGGCAGACCGCTACGGATCGCTTCGGGTCGGTCCGGCGCTGTCCGATCCCGATGTCGGGCCGCTGGTGTCGCAGCGACAAAAGGAGATCGTGCAAGGATTCCTTGCGCGGGGGGCAGACCTCGACACCGTCGCCGAGGGGCGCATCGACACGGGCGCGCCGCAAGGCGGGGCCTATTTGGCTCCGCGACTTCTTGCTGGCGCGGGGCCCGATCATCCGCTTGCACGGGACGAGATTTTTGGACCCGTTCAGGTCCTGATCCCCTTCACCGACGAGGCAGAGGCCATCGCGATCGCGAACGGCACCGACTATGGCCTTGTGGCGTCGTGCTGGACAGCGAACGGGGCACGGCAGTTCCGGATGGCCAAGGCGCTTCGGGCGGGACAGGTGTTTTTGAACAACTACGGTGCGGGGGGCGGTGTCGAACTGCCATTCGGCGGGCGCGGATTGTCCGGTCATGGCCGCGAAAAGGGGTTCGAGGCGCTTTACGGTTTCTCGGTCCTCAAGACCGTCGCCGCACGTCATGGTTAAAGCGCAAGCTGTAAACCGGCGTGGGCCATGGTGGGCCACGTCAGGTCAGTGGCCGCTTGTTTGAAAGTCGTCACAAAACTGTAGTCTTGAATTGCTAGCTGGGGTGAAACGTAAATCGCTTCAGGAGACAATCGAGATGAAAAGCACTTACCGGGTAGCATTTGCCGCCGCCGCGACCGCTGCACTTTTCGCAGGCCAAGCATCCGCGCAATCGGTAAGCGAGGTTTGTCCTTCTCCGTTGCGCATGGCCGATACCGGCATTGAAGGCATGGGTGATCTGACCGAAGCCTTTGGGCCTTTCGCCGAAACCTTCGAAGAACTGACTGGCGTCGAGCTGGCGCTTTATTCACTGTCGAACCGGACGGCAGCGGGCACCGCCCTGCAATTCGATGAGGTCGAGTTCGTCTTTGCCGGACCGTCGGAATTCGTCCTGTTCCAGCAACTGGCCGAGATGGACATCCTGTTCTCGGTCGTGCGTCCCAACTACGGGTCGAGCTTTGTCGTCAAGGCCGACAGCGATATCCAGACGCTGGCCGATCTGGCCGGCAAGCGGGTCGCGCTCAAGGATGTGGGTTCGACCTCGGGTCATATCTTCCCGATGATGCTGATGGCGCAGGCCGGTCTTGACCCCGAAAGCGACGCCGAGATCATCATGGCAGGCGATGCCCGTATTCAGGTCCTGATCAACGACGACGTCGACGCCATGGGCGGCGGCAACAAGGATTGGGACGCCGTGCGCGAACAGGATCCCGACACCGAATATCGCCTGCTGGCCCAGACCGATACCTTGCCCGGTGACCCGGTCGTCATGCGCGCCACGCTGCCGCAGGAATGCCGCGATGCGCTGCGGACCACGCTGTCCGAACATTCCGACGTGCTGTGGGACAGCCTGACCGCGACCGACCGGAACGCCGACAAGTTCATCGAACGTGATGCCTACATGTCCTTCGAGACCGATCCGGCCATCTACGACATCGTGCGCGAAGCCTACACCGTCGCTGGCATCCCGCTGGACGACTGATCACGCACGCTGGCGATCCGGGGCGGCCATCCGTAAGGATTGGCCGCCTTTCGCCATTAAAGCCGTCCCCCTTGCAGGAGCCCAGACATGACCCCAGCCATCGCCGCAAAGGACCTGTGTGTCAGCTACGGCAAGCTTGACGTCTTGCGCGGCGTGTCTTTCGACATGGCCGAAGGTCAGGGCGTTGTGCTGCTTGGGGCGAACGGGTGCGGGAAGTCCACGCTGATGCGTAGTCTGAACGGGTTGGAAAAGCTGACATCCGGGACGATCCATATTCATGATGAGCAGCTCTCGACGGCCCGTGGACGCCAGCTGCGACAGATCCGGCGCGGCATGGGCTATGTCTTTCAGCAGTTCAACCTTGTCCCGCAGTTGAACGCATTTCAGAATGTGCTTTTGGGGGCCATGGGGCGGCACAGTATGGGTCTGTTGTCCTGCCTGAGCCTGACAGCCCCGGCGCAGGAGCGTGAAGGCGCCCTTCATTGCCTTGAGCGTGTCGGAATGGCCGACCGTGCCTTGCATCGCCCTTCAGAGCTGTCCGGCGGCCAGCAGCAGCGCGTCGCCATCGCCCGGATGCTGATGCAGGCCCCCCGCGTCGTCGTCGCGGACGAACCGATCGCCAGTCTGGACCCCAAGGCCGGGCGCGAAGTGCTGGACCTGTTGTGGCGGATCGTCAGGGAAGAAGGACTGACCATGTTGTGCACACTGCACCACCTCGAACTGGCCCAGGAATACGCAGACCGCATCCTTGGCATGAAGGCCGGACAGATCGAGATTGATGCCGCCATTGCCGACACGCAGACGGACCAGTTGAACGCCCTCTACACGGGCATGACCCGCGTGGACGCCAAACCGACGGAGGTCGCCGCATGAGCGACAACACCAACCTTCCGCCGCGCTTCCGCGCGCCCTCGGCCCTGTCTTGGGTCGTGCTTGTGGGCTTTGCCGCTTTCTTCATTCAGGGGATGATCGCGTCGGACATTTCGGTCGACCGGCTGGTCCGCGGGGCAAGCAATCTGGTGCGCTTCGTCGGTCAGGCCGTGCCCCCCGATTTCTCGCGTATGCCCAATATTGCGGATGCGATGCTTGAAACAATGAACATCGCTGTCGTGGGCGTCACCTTCGGTTGCCTGTTCTCGGTGCCTCTGGCCCTGCTTGCGGCACGCAACACCGCCCCGAACGGGGTGGTCCGGACACTGGCGCGTTTCGTGATCTCGGTGGCGCGGACGATCCCCGACCTGATCTGGGCGCTGATCTTCGTCGTCACCGTCGGGCTGGGTCCGCTGGCGGGAATCCTTGCCATCATCATGGACACGATCGGTTTTGCGGCGCGGTTCTATTCCGAACGCTTCGAAGAGGTCCAGAAGGGCCCCTCCGAGGCCCTGACCGCAACCGGTGGCGGGCGCCTGTCGGTCATTTTCGGTGCGATCCTGCCTGAAAGCTTTGCCTCGATGACAGCGACCTCGCTGTTCAGCGTGGAAAAGGCGATCCGCTCTGCCGTCACGCTGGGGCTGGTCGGCGCAGGCGGGATCGGTGTGGAATTATCCACTGCGATGCGTCTTTTCCGCTACGATCAGGCCGCCGCCATCATCCTTGTCATCCTCGTGGTGGTCGTCGCCTTCGAGCAGCTGTCCACAAGCATCCGGAAGCGGATTATCTGACAGGTTGCACGAGAGTGTTCTTGAAAGATCTCAAGCCCAGATATGACGCAAAGACGAAAGCGATGTCGTCGCCCCAAGCTGGCGATTTCGTTTGGTATCCGCGCTGGAATTGATCATATAGAGCCATGCTGTCCACATCCCTGAAGTCCTTTGCACATCACGTCCGATACTTCCCCCTGTGGTCGGTGTTGACTGCCGTTCGCTGGCGTTCCTTTGACCTGCGATCACGTGGTCTGGGGACGACATTTGCAGCGGTCATGCGGTGGTTTCCGCCAGCGCGGGCGCGATTTGACCGCGAGGCCAGACGGGTTTTCCCGGACATGACCCGCCGTGACCGCGCAAAGCTTGGTCAGGACATGGGGCGGCACATGGGGCGGACCCTTTTCGAAATCTATCACGACGCCGAATTTCAGACTCAACATCACAAATTCAGGATTGCAGGATCCGGTCTTGATGCGCTGAAAGATGCGCAGGCCGCTGGCAAGGGGGCGATCATCGTCTCGGGCCATTTCGGGCAATGGGAAGCCATACGCGCCGCGATCAAGATGCATGGCCTTGAAAGCGGAGCCGTGTATCGTCCGCAAAAGAACCGGCACTACGAACGGCGCATCCGGGCCGGGATCGAGGCGGGCGGCATGCCAATTCTGGCGACCGGTCGCGTGGGCACAAGGGCTCTGGTGCGCCATCTTCGGACGGGTGGCATTATTTCCATCCTGCTGGACGAGAAATACGCAGAAGGGGTGCCGCTTCCGTTTCTGGGACATGACGCCCTGACCTCTTTGTCGGCAGCACAGCTTGCCCTCAAATACGATCTGCCCATGATCCCCGCCTACGGAGTCCGCGTGGAAGACGGAAACGCCTTTCGCGTCGATTTCGAAGCCCCGATCCCCCATACCGACAGCATCACGATGACCCGCGCGTTCAACGACAGTCTGTCAGCCCGGATCATGGCGAATCCGGATCAGTGGTACTGGATGTTGCGCCGCTGGGGCGGTCAGTAACCGGAACCCCTGACGTTCAAACCTTTCCACTTGCGGAAAGCATCACCGCGATCGGGCGGGTCATCTTTATTTCCGACAGAACCAGCACAAGGCTTGCCGTCATCGGCACCGCAAGCAGCGCGCCGGGCAGGCCCCACAATGCGCTCCAGCACACGAGCGCCAGAAGGACCACGAAGGGGCTGAGGTTGAAGGCCCGTCCCATCATCTTCGGTTCGACATAGGCGCCCACGAAGACCTGTGCCGCGGTCAGGGACACAAGCACCACCCCCGCCATCCAGAGCGTGCCGAACTGCGCGAGGCTGAGAAGCACGGGAAAGATCACGCCGACCAGCGATCCGAAATATGGGATGTAGTTGAGGAACGCGATCAGGACCGCCCAGAACAGCGCGAATTCGATCCCCAGCAGCACCATGATCCCGAAAGACATGAGGCCAAGCATGGCGTTGATGACGGTCTTCACGAAAAGATACTGGCCGATGCGTTCGTTGATCCTTGACAAGAGTGACAAGGCCTTCTGCCCTGCGTCCTCTCCTCCCATCGCGATGATGACCTTGCTGGCCATCGCACCGCGTTCCGCCATCAGGAAGCTGGCATAGAGAACAACGAGAAAGAGCGTGACCCCGAACCCCCTCAGCGACAGCAGTGCGGGGGTCACCCAAGAACGAACATCAATCTGGTCAAGCGTGACGCGGCGCAGGTTTTCCCAGGTCGGCTCGTCCTCGATACCCAGAAGACTTGCTCTGAGGGTGATGAGCGCATCGAGATTGGATTCGTAGCTGGGCAGTGCGGCCAGCACCTGCCCCAGATTGTTGATGACAAGGACGAACAGCAGACCCATGCCGATCGTGAAGAAGATCAGGATGAGAGTGTGCAGGGCCCAGTCCGGTAGCCGGCCCACGACCGGCATCCGCCTCATTGTCGCAGCCGCCGTCAGCAGCACGTAGACAGAGATGACCGCCGCCAGAACCGGCAACAGCACCGGCCGTCCGATCCACAACAGCCAACCAAGCATCAAGGTCAGTGCAATGGCGTAGGTCGTATTCTGCATTTTCGTTTTGACGTCCAAGGGCATTGCGACCTCTGGCCTTTCTCAAGCATCTGTCACCGCCCAGTCAACGCGTCCGGGGTCCGCTGCGCAAGCTATGAAAGCGCAGACCACGCAGCGCAGGACACACAATCGCAAGACCGCTTCACATTGCAGGCTGCCACTTTGTTTTGCGCGCCGGTAGCTGAACTGCATCAATCCTGACGTTTGTGATTGGCTTCAACCAGATGACAGTCGAAAAAAGCGAGAACCTTTCGTTTGCCGCGTGCCTCTGTTGATCCTTGTGTTATTTCAACACTATGGACATCGTACTGGTTACCACTCTCATTGCGTCGCTTTTTCTCATCATCGGTCTCGCCGAACCGTTGGCCGCCCGATTGCGTTTGCCCTACACGGTGATCCTCGCGGTCATCGGCATCCTGCTTGGTGTGGGTGCGATCTTCTTTCTGCGAACCGACTTCACCAATGCGTTGAATCCGGTGGCCGAGGCGATCCTCGGGATTCCGATACGCTCGAACGTGTTCCTCTACGTCTTTCTGCCGACGCTTCTGTTTCAGGCGACGCTTGGCATGAATTTGCGGCGGATGCTGGACGACTGGGTGCCGATCCTCGTTCTTGCCGTTGTGGCGGTGGTCGTGGCCACGTTCAGTGTGGGCTACGCGTTGTCCTGGGTCAGTGCGCTGCCCTTGGCAGCCTGTCTGCTGATCGGTGCCATCGTCTCGACGACAGACCCTTCGGCCGTCGTCACGATCTTCCGGTCGATTTCGGCGCCGCGCCGTCTTGCCCGGATCATCGAGGGTGAAAGCCTGTTGAACGACGCGGCGGCCATCGCCCTTTTCGGACTGTTCATGGGCTTTGTGATGCTGGGCCTGCCAGATCCCGACCTTGGAGAGGCGCTGGCCCGCTTTCCGGTCCTGATTGCGGGCGGTGCATTCATCGGGTGGCTGGCGGCACGGGTCGCGGTCTGGGTCATGTCCCTGTTCAAAAGCCACGAACTCGCGCAGATTTCGATCTCGGTGTCGCTGCCGTATCTTGCCTATATCGGGGCCGAGCAAAGCATCGGTGCATCGGGGGTCATCGCCGTGGTTGCCGCAGGTCTGACACTGAACCTGACCGGACCCGGGCGCTTGCCGCCCCAGGCGTGGACCAACCTGCGCGAATTGTGGGAGGTGCTGGCGCATTGGGCCGGGGCGCTGATCTTTATCTTGGCGGCGTTCCTGATCCCGCGCCTGCTGGAAGAGGTCCGGGTCACGGACTTCCTGCTGGTGGGCGTGGTGATCCTTGCCGCCATCGCTGCAAGGGTGGTGATCCTGTTCGGACTGTTGCCGCTGCTGACGGTCCTGCGCGTCTCGCCCGCCGTGGAACGGCCCTACCGGGTCGCGATCCTCTGGGGTGGTTTGCGGGGCGCGGTTACCCTGGCGCTGGCACTTGCGGTCACCGAAAGCTTCCGGGTGCCGAACGACATACAGCGCATCGTCGGCATTCTCGCCACCGGCTTCACCCTGTTCACGCTGATCGTGCAGGGGACGACCCTGCGGTGGGTCATCGGGCGGCTGGGACTGGACCAGTTGTCGCCCATAGATCAGGCGCTGTCGCGCCAGGTTGTCGCCGTGGCCCTGCAGACGGTGCGCGAGGATGTCGCCCGCACGACTGAAAACTACGATCTGAGCCATGACATCGTGCGGTCCGAGGCGAAACGCTTCGGGGATCGGTTGGACGAGGCGGTCAAGACTGCCGAAGACAGCTCTGATATTCTTGACCGCGACCGGGTGACGCTGGGCCTGATCGCGCTGGCGGGTCACGAGCGTGACACGATTTTGGCGCGCGTGCGCGAGAGAACGATTTCAGCGCGGATGGCGGAACAGGTCCTGTCGAATGCAGACCGTCTGATCGAGGGTGCGCGCACCGCTGGACGCAGTGGCTACCAGCGTGATGCACGCCGCACCGTGGCCTACGGGCGCACGTTTCGCGTGGCGGTTTTCCTGAACAACAGGCTTCATGTGTCGGGGGTGCTAGCCCGGATGACGGCGGACCGGTTCGAACTGCTGTTGTCCCAACGGCTTGTGCTGCGGGATCTGGGCTCGTTCATCGACGGTCGTATCCGCCGGATTCACGGCAGGCGGCTGGCCGATCTTCTTCGCGAACTCTTGTCCCGCCGGATCGACGCGGTCGAGACTGCGCTAGAAGGGCTGCGCCTGCAGTATCCAGGCTACGCCGAAGAACTGGAGCGCCGGTTCATCCGCCGGACGGCATTGCGGCTCGAAGAACGTGAATACGCCGTCATGCGCGAGGACGGTCTGATCGGCGCAGAGGTCCATACCAAACTTCTGGAAGATCTGTCCGCGCGACGTGCCGCCGCAGAGGACCGGCCCCATCTGGACATCGCGCTGCAGCGGATCGAGCTGGTGCGGCAATTCCCGCTGTTCAAAGGTCTGAAAGACACAAGCCTCAAGCGGCTGGGACGTGCCTTTCAGACACGCTATGTCAACGCAGGCGATGTCATCATCAGCAAGGATAGCCCGGCCAAAAGCGTGTTCTTCATCGCGTCCGGTGCGGTCGAACTTGAAACCGCCGGTCAGACCTGGCGACTTGGTCGCGGGGAAATGTTCGGTCAGATTGCAATTCTCATGAACCGGCCCCGCCGCAACGAGGTGCGCGCAATCGCCCCGTCCACCTTGCTTGTTCTCGACGAAGAACGGTTCCGGCGTCTGCTTGACCGAAGCTCTGCCGTGCGGGACGCCGTCGAGGCAAGTGCCAAAAAACGCGGCATCTCGCCCGAAAGCCTGCAGTCGTCGGAACAGGAAGGCACCACGGCCTAGACCGGTCAGGCTGCGGCCGCATGACGGGGTGTCGCGTGGCCCTGGATCACTGCTTTTCTTCCGATGTGATCGTCGGGATTTCGGTGCGTTCTTCTTCCGGGGCGCCGCACAGCAATTCGACCGCGCGGTCGGCGGCATCCTGAAAGGGCTCCAGCACAAGGTCGGCACCGGACCCGAACAGTTCTTCAGTGTCGCGGGGGTGATGCGATGCGACGGCGATCCTGCCACGGAATCCGGAGGTGCGGGTCAGTTGGATCAGTGTTGTGCGCGTATCCTCGTGGCTCAGCCCCGTGGGGTGAAGAGGCACGGTAGAAACGATCCATTCCGCATGCGTCAGCGGCAGTTCGGCCACGAACTCGGGGTCGGTTGCATCTCCGAACTCGGTCGCGAGACCAAGCTCGCGCCAGCGCTTGATGGAGAGCGGGTTGAAGTCGACCCCCAGCACCTTGATACCGCGTTTTTGCAGACGCAGCCCGATGGCGGTGCCGAACCGCCCCAAACCGAAGATGATAACAGTATGTCCGTCGTCACGGTGCAGGGCTGCCTCGGAGGCTTCGCGCGGGGTGCCCCTGCGCTCGAAGACGCCCAGAAAGGGCTCGAACGCCGCGTAAAGGTGGTGCGAATAGGTAATCATGTAGGTCGAGGCCGCAATCGTGACGAGGCCGACCATCGTGACAAGGCCAAGGGCGTCTTCCTGAACATGCCCCAGCGACACCCCCATGGCCACGAAAATCAGTGAGAATTCGCTGATCTGCGCCACTGTCAGACCCGCAAGAAAGCCCGTGCGTTTGCGGTAGCCCAAGGCTCCCATGATCACGAGCACGATCAAGGGGTTTCCGATCAGAACGAAGAGCGAGAAGATGATCGCACCCGTCACATGGGTTCCCAGAAGTGACAGGTCGAGAGTAGAGCCAAGTGCAATGAAGAAGAACAACAGCAGGAAGTCACGCAGCGGCTCAAGGCGGGCCGCAATCGTCTCGCGGTAGGGTGTCGAGGCAAGTGCGACGCCTGCAAGCAGCCCCCCGACTTCCTTGCCCAGCCCAACGATATCGCCTGCCGCTGCGAACATCGCGGCCATGGCGATGGCAAAGATCACCAGAAGCTCGGGCGCCCGGGCCAGACGCTCGGTCAGCGGGTTGGCGACATAGCGCACGAACAGGACGACAAGTGCCACCATCGCGACGCCAGAGGTCAGGACCATCGTCACCGACCCGCCGCCATGTCCGCCGTCGCCCCCGGCGCCGATGCCGACGGCAGACAGCACGATCATCGCAAGGACCACGACAAGATCCTGCACGATCAGAAAGCCAAGTGCGATCTGGCCGTGAAGGCTGTCGATCTCGCGCTTGTCTGACAAGAGTTTCACGATGATGATCGTCGACGAAAACGTCAGCGCGACCGCCACGTAAAGGCTGGTGATCGCCCCAAGTCCAAGGGCCAGACCGATCAGGTATCCGAAGATCGACGTAAAGGCGACCTGGCCAAGTCCGGTCAGAAGCGACACGGCCCCAAGCGAGCGGATAAGCTTTACATCAAGCTTGATGCCCACAAGGAAAAGCAGCACAGCGATGCCAAGTTCGGACAGAAGGCTGATCTGTTCGTCCGACCGCACTTGGTCAAGAGCAGAGGGACCGGCGATCAGGCCGACCGCGATGAAACTGACGATAAGCGGCTGGCGCAGGATGATCCCGAAAAAGCCGACCACCGCTGCCATGACCAGAAGCGCGGCAATTTCCACGAAAGGTGATTGAACAACGAGTTCCAGCAATTTTTCTGCCCTGTTTATCTTTTTTTGCTGCCTTGTCCGGGCTGACCCCGACCGCTGTGCCTGCCCTTGCGGATGTCGCTCACGCCGATCTTTCCGTCATTGATCCAACGCAAAATGTCACATGAAAGCGTCCGGCCTCACCCAAAACCTGTCGAAGATCAGGACGGCGCCAGGGGCGGTGCAGTCGTTTAACCCGGTGCAGGGGAGAGTGGCATCGGAACCGGCAGGGTAATCACATGGCGCTCCAGCCCTTCGAACCCCTGTCGCCAGACAGAAATCATCGCCACCAGCGTTGATGAACGTTGCGGATATCCGGCGGAAACAACTGCATCAAGCTTATAGGTGACCGGACAGCCGCGTGAGTCAGGGATACTTTGGTCGACATGAAGGGTTTGTGCCGCGGCGTCGGGGGCCTGCAGCGTCAACCGAAAGCCCCTCAGGATGGATCTCTGGCTGATAGCAATAGTCCGGTCCGCCGGGTGCCGCGAAGTCTTCCAACAGCAGGGAAAAGGTGCCCCAGGGGGCAGCGGTTGGATCGTCCGGGTGGGGGATGTCGATCCGGGTCAGATCGGTTGCGTCATGGACCTGTCCGACGCCTGACGCGT
>Ga0307972_1001263_pt1 | contig 13350 bp, 10 predicted proteins | sample OrgLakmetagen780_FD_201848 | JGI IMG/M metagenome (GOLD analysis project Ga0307972, IMG submission 201848) | Saline water microbial communities from Organic Lake, Antarctica - #780 | ecosystem: Environmental > Aquatic > Non-marine Saline and Alkaline > Saline | place: Antarctica: Organic Lake...
CACACATACACACACACATACACACACACATACACACACACATACACACATACATACACACATACATACACACATACATACACACATACATACACACATACATACACACATACATACACACATACACACACATACACACACATACACACACACATACACACACACATACACACACATACATACACACACATACACACATACACACATACACACGCACACGCACACACGCACACACACATACACACATACACACATACATACAAACATACGTACACATTCATACACATACCTACATACCTACATACATACAAACACACATACATACACACTTACACGCATACACGCATACACACATACACACATACACATGCTCACACATACACATGCTCACACGCTCACAGATTTTGGGCACAGTCGATGAGGCACGTGAAGTTGTGACAAAAGCACGCATGTGGCGCTGGAAGCCCGATGGAGACGTCACACTGCGTTTTTCACAGGTGTGTGTTTGCATGTCTCCATGTGTGTGTGTGTGTGCGCGTGTGTGTGCGTGTGTGTGTGTGGGGTGCTGGGATGTATGTGTGGGGTATTGGAGGAGTGCATTGTTTTGATTTTCGAGGTTGTCGGATTGAGAACTTGCTGCTGCCCTGGTATTCTTTTTAGCGCGCACGTGTCTGTGCCACGCATGTCTGGCTGCACGTGACGTTTACGCAAAATGCAGTGCACTCAGTGCAACCTTGACAGAGACCGGTAAACAGAGTGTGTGGCGTCGCACGATCAAACCCTTTAATTGCACACGCCAAGAAAGCATACACACACACGTACTCACATCCTGCTTTGTTTTGTTTGCAGGATGCGCGCGGCGCCCCTGTGTCCCTCATGAACGACCCCATGCACTACCCCCACGGCACGAAATTCATGGCCCCAGGTGCTAGGTGTTGTGGGAGTGTGGGGGTGGTTGTTCGTGTGTGTGTTTGTGTTTGTGAGTAGGTACTTGCGCAATTGCCATTTTGTCACCTTATTACAGGTTTGTGCGTGTCTTCAACTTTAAGATGCATGTGACGTTCAGTGCATACTGACACACACACACACATAAACACACACTCATGCGCGCAGGCCCCCTAGGACAGTGCTTCCCCATCCCTGACGACCAGTCCATCCGCTCTGAGATGATGCGCTACATGCAGAACTACTCTCACATATACTCCATGTACAACTTTGACTACGACCCTGAGCCAGGCAGCGTGCAGCACAAGATCGACCAGCGCATCAGCCGGGTGAGGAAATGTGTTAATTTGTTTGTCTAAATTGCCAACCCCCCCCCCCTTCCCGCAAGTCTCGTGGTCGCCCACAAGCTCCCAGTTGGCAGTCGAGGGAGCAATAATCCTCGTCCTGTCACCTTTGTCTAGGGTTGGCCAGAACCATATATACACGGTGTGTATACGGTGTTTTTGGCAGGAAATTCACCATATATACGGTCATATACAGTGTATATATATACGGTTCTGGTCAGCCCTACCTTTGTCGCTGCATTGGGACGAGTTGGACGAGCGTTTGGCCTGAGCCGCTTGAACGCGCCCTTGCGCAGAAACTGGGTATTGCTTAGGGTTGGCCAGAACCGCATGTATACACCGCATATGACCGTATATTTGGTGATTTCCCTGCCAAAAGTATCGTATATACACCGTATATGTATTGTTCTGGCCAACCCTAGTATTGCTGTGTTGCTACGCTTAGTCAAATGCCCTTGGAAGTGCTTATGGAGAATGGGTGGGTTTAGGGACGTACACCCTGGCTGGGTACACACAGTCGAGGATGTGCATCATGGAGTGGAATTAAAGGGCAGACCTACCAGCCTGTGGGGGAATAAGACAGGAAGATGCTGTGAGTCTCTGGGGTATGAGACGGCTAGATATAAAGGCATACCTGTCAGCCTCTGAAGAATAAGACGGGTAGATGCTGTCAGTCTTTGGGGTACGAGACAGCTAGATATAAAGGCATACCTGTCAGCCTCTGGGATTAAAAGACGGGTAGATGTTGTCAGTCTCTGGGGTGTAAGACGGCTATATGCGCAGGCACGCGTGTTGGCATGTATGCACAGTGTATATGTTGGGTTTGTCCAGGGTTGGGTCCGTCCAGCGTAGCATAAACTCAGGGTTGGCCGAAACATACATTTGTACATTTTTACAGTGTATGTGCCGTATATTGAGCTGGAAACTTCCGTGGATACCGTCATGTATAGGATTGGCCAGAGCCATATATATACAGTGTATGTACGGTATTCTGGGCAGGGAAATCATTAAATATACTGTCATATACGGTGCATATATACGGTTCTGGCCAACCCTATGTATGTGCCGTATATTGAGCTGGAAAGTTCCGTGGATACTGTCATGTATGGCTTGTACAGCCCAGCAGTCAAGCTTTTTGACTGATGGCTTATTCTGCAAACTCTGTATGGCTTGTACATAAGGATTTTGCTAACCCGGGTATATGCTACGCTGGACGAGAGGGCGTGTAGAAAAAGCACGCAGGTGCCAGGCACGAGGAAAGAAACGTGCTGAATTTTGCTGCCTGTGATGCCTGCACTCGGAAAGCATACCCTCACACGCACAGCGCAACATCATATGTGAAACAGACGTTCACATTACTCGAATCTGAAAGGTTGGAACTTGAAACGCATCTGGCACACAACCGGAACAAGTTACACGTAATTAGGTGTCACTGATCATGTTAAGTTGCGCACATGCCTTTCTCACATTATTCCTTGGCCTAGACACACACACACACACACACACACATACACACACACATATATACACACACACTTGTACGCACACACTCACTCATACACACGTACACACACAGGCTGGCGAGCTGCACATGCAGTCCCTTGGGCGCATGGCTGAAGCTGCCGACGACGAAATTGCTCTTGAGCAGGAGCAGCAGCAGATGCAGCAGCAGCAGCCTGAGCTGTTGGCATCCATCACTGGATTGGGACAGGTGAGCGCGAATGTGTATGCCTGGGAATGGGTGTGCGTTAGGTCGTCATTATGAATTCTGATTTGTGATGTTTCGCAGGATTTGTGTAGACGCGCCCCTCTCAGGCGTGCGACTTATTTGATAGACTGTTACTACCAGTGGTATGGAGATGGATATGTTTGGCCTTTGCACAAATGCACAATTTGAGAGCTTAAGCGATCGCTGGGGTATAGTGTATACCTTCCCTCAAGCATGTCTGTAGGGCGGCCCCTGCTTTTCCCAGAGGCACGCAGCTTGTTTGGTGGCATGCAAAACATGTTTGGTGGCATGCAAAACATGTTTGGTGGCATGCAAATCTTGTTTGGTGGCATGCAAATCTTGTTTGGTGGCATGCAAAACATGTTTGGGTGCACAAAAGCGACGCATGCTCTCGTTTTTCGGCAGGAGTTTGCTCCATGAGTGCTGCTCACCAGGCGTATCCCTGAAGAAGTCGGTATGCCTCTTAAGGGCATGATTAGGGCCTACTGAGCATTCACGTGATGCTTCATGCTTTTGTGTTCTTTGATGCTTGATGCTATTGTCTCGGCATGCCTCTGGGCCTTCTTAGCGTTTACATCATGCCGATGCGCTGTCCTTTAACAGGGGGGTCCATGCAAAATCGGCGGAAAGCTTGTTTGTTAAAACTGCAAGCAGACCATGACAGGCCAGGCTTACGAGGTCAACACGGGGCCTTTAAAGTCACGCCGTTTGGCTGGATGCTGTTCTAGGCAGGCCAGCACCTGCAAATTGTGTGTGTATATGTTTGCATTCTGTATGTATGGAATGCACATGATGCTTGCCAACCCTGCACCTCTGGGGTGCTGCAATGGTGCCCTATGACGCCGGATCATTGTGGAATTCCTGGCATACTTGGATCATTTCCTCCCTTTTAGATTGGAGCTTGCCTGCCCTATATTTTAGTTACTTTGAGCGTGTTGGTGAGAGGTCATCCCCTCCCTCTTGGATTGGAGCTTGTCTGCTCTACATTTTTGTTGATTTGAGCGTGTTGGTGAGAGGTCATCCCCGGTGAGAGATCATCCCCTCCCTCTTCGATTGGAGCTTGCCTGCTCTACAATTTCGTCGATTTGAGTTTGATGGTGAGAGCTTGTACAGGAGGCATACATGATCTTCTCCCTCTTTTACCTTGCCTGCTCTGCCTCCTCGTTAATTTCAGCAAATTGATGAGAGGATGCAGAGCAGGCAAGGTTCAAGAGGGCTGAGGTAGATGGTTTAGTTTAAATGTCCCCAATCCTGCAGCCAACGCACAAAAACCAGTGAGGTTGACCTACACCCCACTGCCAGTTCCGCGATCCGAAGGCTGCTTAATCTAATTACACGTTTCTGATCTCTGATGGATGTTCATGCCTGATCTAATTACACGTTTCTGATCTGATGGATGTTCATGCCAAATCTAATTACACGTTTCTGATCTGATGGATGTTCATGCCTAGGCACCTCCTCCGCAAAGGCGCCCTCAATCTGTGTCACCAGTGGCAACACACACACACACACACACACACACACACACACACACACACACACACACACACACACACACACACACACACACACACACACACACACACACCACACACACACATATATATACACACACACGCACACATACACACACACACTTGAACAAGCAGGCACCCTCCGCTCGCTCCTTCAGCAGCGGTACCGACTCCGGCTGTAACAACGCGCCAGCCAGTGAAGGGAACAACATTGGCAACACACACACACACACACACACACACACGCACACACACACACACTCTCTCTCTCTCTCTCTCGAACAAGCAGGCACCCTCCGCTCGCTCCTTCAGCAGCGGTAACAACGGGCCAGCCAGTGAAGGGAACAACAGGAACAGCAGCAACAGCAGCAGCAGCAGCAAAACCACCACAGCCGGAAATTCTCAACAGGCGGGACCTAGAGGTGGTGGTGGTGGTGGTGGTAGCAGCGTGTTTGCCAGCATGTCTTTTGGCATGGGCCACGCTTCGCGCGCTGTGCTGGGCACACTGACGCGCGCTGCGTGTCGCGTCCCATCACGCCGTCCGCACGTGCTCCGCCCCTCCCACATGCGTGCAGCTGCAAGTAGAGGCAGTGGTGGCGACAAAGGCTGTAGCAGCATGGAGGGGATAATTGGCAGCAAGGCATCTTCAGCCCAGCAACAGCAGAGAAGTGGTAGGTAGTGCCACAAGTGTGTAGCAACATGAACGCACATACACACACACTCACACGTTCATGCACACGCACAAAAACACACACACACACACACACACACACACACATACACACACACACACACATACACACACGCGCACACACACACGCATATCTACATCCACTCACACAGGCGGGCCCGCAAGAGCAGCAGCAGGCAGCAATACAAGAGCAGCTCTGCAGCGTCCAGGGGGTATTAGCGGGTTAGGGGGGATGGCAGGGTTTGGTCAGTGGCAGTGGCAGCAGCAGTGAGAGTCACGGTTGTGTTGTCTGCCCGTTGTCATTTTTTCCCTCTAAGCTTCCATAACAAACTGAAACTTAGCACACTGACCTGAGAGTCTAGTAAACCGTCGGCATCCAGACTGCCACTACGCTGCCTAAGTGCACGTGTCCTTTCGTGTTTGTTTTGGGGCTGTGTTCTCGCAAATGTAGGGTTTCTTGTATGGCACACACTAGGATGTTAGGATTTAGATTTGGTGCCCATGCCACACACACTGTGAGTGTGTACAAGCATGTGTGGTTAGATGAGAGACACGGAAGCTAGGCTTCCTTAGACACACAATTAAATAGTTGGTACCTGCTGCGTAAGAGAGTGGCAGAACCTTTCAGAGTTTACAGAGTAAGTCATCAGTCAAAACGTGCGACTGCTAGGCAGGGCCTTTCTTCTTTACTTTTGACCCCACTTCTGCTGCCGGCTCTGATGACCTCACTTCTGCTACCTTTCCCGACAAATCATGGTACCAGCTTAAGCGTGGATTGCAAGTATGGGCCATACAGCCCCGGTGACCTCACTTCTGCTTCCTGTCACGACAAATTACAGAAGAGGATAGCAATTCACACGAAGTAAGGATTGAGTGCATACTTGATAAGAGGTCAATGGATGTGATGAATTACTCCCACGGGATAGTGTGGACTTTGATCTATGGAAATTATGGTGTGTCTCAACACTTAGCACACAAGCTTGGCCTCCCCATATGTATGAACTACAATGGCAAGGCAAGGTAAGGTTACATCGCTATATATGCCTCTGAGGGGCATTTGAGCGGAAGCTTGGAAAAAGCCTGAAACCGAACCAAAAAGAAACCAGAACAATCAGCCAAGGGAAAAGGGCTAGGCACTCAGCCACAAAAGAGGCTACACCACAAATATCTGGTTGGTTTAAAAAAGTCCTCAAACGAGTTGAGCTATCCTCATACTGAGGTGGGAAGACCAGCTGGCGGTGCTGTGTGCAAATGCTAACAAGATGCTCATGCGGGCAGTCCAGCAAAATGTGTTCCTCATCCTGAACATAGTGCCAGTCACATTGGCCACAGATCCTGAGCTCATAAAGCCTTCTATTCTTGTTATGACGCATTCTTCTTTGGACCAGAAAGTCATACATGGCCAGAAAGGCGAAGGCAAGAAAGTACACGGCTGAGAACGTTGGAAATATTTGAGTGAAGGTAGATCAGTAACACAGGCTTGTGATTTCTTTTTCTGTCATCCCACCAGCCAGGAGCAATCCCCAAAGGTTCACCAAAGTGTGTGTGATAAGTCCTCATAATTCTGCTGGAATGGCAAGGTAAGGCCTGCAGTGTGCCTTAATATTATCTCCCTTAGCAATTGGCTAACACGCAACGAGCAAGTACCATGGGCGGTTGGTGACTGTGAAGCAAGAGTTGTGCCTGGTATCCACAGTGTGTGAGGAGCAGCACACGCACAATGAAAGGGTTTGAAACATGAAATATGGTTTTCATTATTTTGCTGTGGGCCCTGCTAGGTTCACTTTAAACCAGCACTTGTCTGGCTAAGACTGTATTTAAAGAGCAAAATTGGAATCGGTTATAAAGCGGATCAGCAGGCACAATCAGGACCAAGGACATGCTTGTCTTTACATCAGCAGAACTAAGAAGGACTTCTTGTTTTTGCATATATTTTAAGGCATTTTTGCATCTACCTATTTGTTAAGGCATAAGGTAAGGTAAGGTTACATCGCTGTATATGCCTCAGGGGGCATCTGAGCGGAAGCTTGGAAAAAAAGCCTGTAACCTTACCTAGCTAGACAAAAGGGAAAACGCCCAAGAGGAACACAAGAAAGAGAAGGAATGATAGAAGGAAAATTAAGGCACAAGCATATTGCTGGTCTCAGCCAACAACAAAGAGTTGCAAATGGTGCAAACACCATCGGCATGGATTAAGTAGGAAAGGCTATTGGTTGTGTCCTGCATCCCCCAATGGTTGCCGAGCCCAATAACTTAAACCCACCTGGATTTATATAAAGGAATAACAAAGGAGGGAACCGGCAACCACATGCATCGAGCTGATAGGCATTGCTGGCTGTGTGCATTATTTTACGCTGGAAAACACCAGGTGCATCAAGGAAAAGCGCTCAACTATTGCTCACACTCGCCAGAGCCCCACCAAAAATCGGCGGGTTCACTTGTCAGCCATGCAATTTGGCCTGCGCCTAGTCCTCCTGAAGCCAGCCGCTTTACCAGTAACCCCGCCCATCAGATCCCCTATTACCACCGTTTTCGTTGTTGAATCGTATTTGCTTTGCGTCTTGTTTCAGTGATCTTGTTTAAGCTATTTATTGCATGGCAGTATAGCTAGTTGATGCACTTTGTGCAGAGGGTATTATTAACTATCTATTGATGCACTTTATGCAGAGGGATGCTCAATTTTAGTAAAGGGGTTATCCTCCTTGGTGCAATTCTTGATAGCGTCAGATTGTTTTCCATGTCTTTCCTCTACGTGTGCTCCATGGAGCCATTCGTGAATCATTAGGGTCAAAATTTAAGGGGCTAGCAATTATTTTTGTTGGTAGCTATTGCCCACTTAAAGGGAAGTCATAATGTGCCTTGGGGTGCAGTACGTATTGGATTTTTTTGCCTTTTTATCAATGTTGCTTGGTGAGCTCATTTGAAGTTCATACCCTTTGCATGGTTCAGACCTGCAATCTCAGCGAATTGCTGCGTCTAGTACAGGTGATTGCATAGTACTGTGTATCAATCCAATCCGTTTTGTTTGATTGTAGGCATGTAGTAGAATGTTCGGGTGACAAATACGGTTTGGCTAACCCTAATTGTTACCAACTCTCATTAGGAACCAACTTTAGGCCGGCCGAGCCTGCAACGCCTCTAATCTGCCTCCATTAGTGTCCCCTTTTTTATGTGGGGGTTTATTAGTGCAGCTGTCGATCTTTTTGATTGATTTATTTGTTGGGACCTATAGGTTGAGCAGCCATGCCAGACTGGAGGCCTTTGTAATCCAAACTAAACTTTATGTGGGGGATTGTTTACGGTGTTTAGTGACTCCTTCACTTTCGATTAATGTGGGGAGTGGTTTTTTGGCGAAGCCCCAGTCATGGGGCGCAGCTCCTAGGTTTGGTGGATTCCCACCAAAGTTAACACCAGGGCGCGCAGGCCCGCCCAGCGCACCCCCCGCCCCCAGAACTTGCAAGGCACCTTAAACTGACCAACCAGGCAGCCCTGCGGTGTCAGGGGATGGGGAGGGGCAGGGGGTGGTGCTGCTGGGCGTACCCCGGATCGAAAATTTGGAAAGTTGAGACTCAGGGCCTGGCCAGAGCCACGCAGCCAACGTCCAGGTCTGAAACTTGGCAGGCAGGCCAAGCAAAATTTTTGTCGGAGCGTACCAGTTTTGGTGACCAGGGGTGCAGTGAGAAGTGCTGTGGAAAGAACCGACTCAATGTTTGGTAGCTGGAGGAAGCTGCCCGGCGCTCAGCCCAGCCCATGCCCCCCGAACATCATCTGACCACACAGGCGTTGACAAGAGACGTTTCTGAGTGTGCCGGCTGGGTCCGGGGCCAAGGAGAGGCGGGACGAAAAGTTCGCTGCTCCATGCAAGCACACGACTGGGTGCACGGATTTCCATAATTTAAGTTGCAAGGGACTTAAAAATTTATGTTTAATGACGCGATGACGATGGGAGCGTGTTCTGAGAGGATGCGAGTCTCCATGTTTGACTGACAGATGTGAGCAGGTTAAAGGCATGCATGCACGCGCACACGCGCGCACACACACACAAACACACACACACTCACACACACACACAAACACACACGCACGCACACAGGCATGCACGCACGCATGCACGCACATACGCACACACGCACACACATGTATAAGTGCGCACAAAGCACACACAATATGCCAGTTCACAGCGCAAAGCAAAGGCTTCGCCAACTCTTCAGCATCGCTTGCGATGCTTCCCCCTACTTGTCACTGTCTGCATATTCTTTTGGTTTCTTTTTTGTGCTGACGAAAAGGTTGCTAATAATTGTCCTAATCCACTTTGAATTGGATCCAGACTGAACGCCTTTGTAAGAAAACTAACTCGCACCCTCTCAGTACTGTTAGATAAACAAGAAAGGAAGAACAGTAGTGTAAACCTTACCGGCATTACAGGTTAGAAAAGGGTGTTGTCTTCCTCAAATTGGAAGAGTCTAGCTAGTTACCAGCGTTTATCGCCTTTGCTGATCAGACTCGACCCTGGCTGACCACCAATTCTAAAAACTAGCTAGCTCCCTCCAGCTCATTGAGACACCAAACCAAAGCATCCTCAAATAAGAAATCAATCAACTCGGGATTTGTTGCTGCCACCGATTCGGCGTGGTATGTCCAGCAAACGGCACAAGGTAACACACCGTCTCAGGCAATCTTGCACAGGAGTTGTTGCAGCGTGCCACCCACGCAATGGCCAGGACTACGAAAGCGTAGGTGGTCAAGGAACGAAAAAAAACCTGCTGCTTGTGATAACACACATGGCATATAGACACAAGGCATGTGGTTAACAGAAAATACACACGGCATGATGAAATAAGACTCTGCTGCTTGTGGTAACGCACACGGCATAAAGAAAACACACACGCCATGTGGTAAACAGAAAATACAAACGGTATGATGGAGGGAGGAGGCTGCCTGCACCACAGATCCCGTCAATTTCATCGCCAGGAAATCCACATGACCAGAATGATAACGAGCGTCATGACAACCTGAGTGCAATGTGCGATGCATGATGTTTATGAAATTGTGATGCGTGTTAACACAAGACGTTCATGTGGCCAGACTGATCACGAGCATGACGATGACTTGAACTTGTGTGTATATGTGTGTGTGTGTGTGTGTGTGTGTGTGTGTGTGAGTGTGTGTGTGTGTGTGTGTTTGCGTGGCCAGACTGATCACGAGCATGAAGACGACTTGAACGTGTGTGTGTGTTTGCGTGGCCAGACTGATCACGAGCATGAACATGACTTGAACGTGTGTGTGTGTGTGTGTTCGCGTGGCTAGACTGATCACGAGCATGAACATGACTTGAACGTGTGTGTGTATGTGTATGTGTGTGTGTGTTTGCGTGGCCAGACTGATCACGAGCATGATGATGACCTGAACACAATTAGTGATGTCTGAATTGCGCCAGCATTGTGATGCCCGTGGAATATGATGTGCGCAAATATGCGGCATTCACAAGACCAGAATGACCACGGGTGGGACGATGCTTTGAACGTGATTAGTGATGTGTGTGATTCGACAGAAGTATGCAATGCTCTTACAACATGCAATATGCAACAGGAGGAGGAGGAGGAGGGGGCCTTATAGGTGAGGTGATGATAAATATGGCAGCGGCAACATTTTGTTGGCCAAACACAGTGGCACTTCAGATTATGTGACTGACAGAAAAGACACTGCGATAACTACGCCCTTCAATTAAGTAAAAGTGCACGTCTAAAACTCTGGTACAAGCATGAACAAGTACATAAACATGCTGTGCTGTGCTGCGCTGTGCTTTTGCGTCATCTTTAAGCATCATTGCTATGCATTAATTAATTGTGAATAACTACAAGGATGTGAAAAACTACAGGGTTGTGAAAACTACAAGGGTGTGAAAAACTACAGGGTTGTGAAAAACTACAGGGTTGTGAAAACTACAAGGGTGTGAAAACTACAGGGTTGTGAAAAACTACAGGGTTGTGAAAAACTACAGGGTTGTGAAAAACTACAAGGGTGTGAAAAACTACAGGGTTGTGAAAAAACTACAAGGGTGTGAACAAGCTTATGGCGTGGCAACATTTGCACCAGGCCTTCTCCTGATGTTGATGTCACAACAGTATGGAGCGCAGGGCATAGACACTAGACACAGTGTGTTGCTGTCAGAACATAGACAGACCATGACTCGCACTATGATCCATGATCTTTGATCTTTGATCCATGATCCATACCCCACGCTTCCATCTATGACCCATTTGCTGCGTACTCAAATGACAAAGAGTTGAACCTTTTGTGCTTAACCTATGCTGATCGAACTGTGGGAGACGGAGACAGACTCAGTGGTGTTATGTTGCAATTAACAAGGGGGCCATGATCCCTGTTACCTTGTGAAAAAGTTACGCTGCAAGCAACAAGGGGGCCATGATCCCTGTTACCTTGTAAAAAAGTTACGCTGCAAGCAACAAGGGGGCCATGATCCCTGTTACCTTGTGAAAAAGTTACGCTGCAAGCAACAAGGGGGCCATGATCCCTGTTACCTTGTAATACGACCTTGCTGACGTAACTGTTTCACACAACATTTACCAAGCCCCTGTGGGTCATCCACGTTTTAAACAACAAACAACACGTGCGTCCATTCACAGCTTGATGACCCTACATATTTGCATGCCATGCACGCTTTCTACGTTTCTCTGACCCTACGCTTTGCGGCGCATTTTGCTCACCATGCCCCCATACCCAACTTGTATGTCCGTTCGCCGCTTGCATTTGATGAGACGCGTATGATCCTCTTTAATTTTACAGACCTAGCATTTCACAATGCAGCACTCACCATGCCCCCATACGCAATCATTGGCCCATTTGCCGCCTGCGCTCTATGAGACACATTCGGTCCTGCATTTTACAGTCTATAAGACGCATTCGGTCCTGCATTTTACAGTCTATAAGACGCATACGGTCCCGTATTTGACAGACGTATAATCTAGGATAGGGTTGGCCAGAACCTTATATATATACACCGTATACGACCGTACATTTGGTGGTTTCCCTGCCCAAAATACCGTATTGACACCGTATATATGCGGTTCTGGCCAGCAATACCTTTAACTCATTTCGTCAAGTCCTAGCTTGAATGCGAAAGCAAAGTTTCAAATAATTACAAACGTACAGAGTGCAGCACCTACCATGCCCCCATACGCAATCCAGATGTCCATCCGCTGCCTGCGCTCTATGAGGCGAAGCATAGTTTCTCCCAAGCCCACGCTGTTCAGTACATCAAGCGTCTTGCGCTGGATTTTCTGCACGGCAGAAGCGATGACAGAACAGCGATGACAGCGATGACAGAACAGCACCTTGAAAACCTGCGTGCCACTGAATCCTGAATCATGTGTGATTTGATCTTACTTAGAGATCATCTGCGCAAAATTTTCGGCAAAATGTACGTATATACTTACAGAAAACAGCATGTATTTACATATACAAAACAGTTTCAGACAGGCGGCGTTTAGATAGGGAAACGCATGCAGGGTAAATCATCACCAGATTGAGCAGATGTAGACGCTCATTCTGGGCAGTGAAGTACACATGTCAAAGTACACATGCCACGAATCAAAATAGACTCATAATCCCAGATTGAATTAATAAATCTTACAGGTAGATGAGCTCCAATACAAATATGCAGCAAGTAGGTGACTTCAATTACACGGCTTAAAGGACTGAAAGCTGCTTCAGAAACAGGTACGGCACTTGTGGATCCTTGTTCTTGCAGCACACCCTTCCACTTGTGAACCCTAATCTTGAAGCACACCCTTCCACTTGTAAACCCTATTCTTGCAGTATGCCAGGAACGTAAGCCACTGTGTGGAACATTGGTAATCCCAATCCCTCACCATTTTGCACATGTACACATGTCAACGTCAACGCTTTATGGATAATGGACTGAATGTACACATGTCAACGTCAACGCTTTACGGATAATGGACTGACAAGCTGGACCTGCCTGTGGCTTGTGCCTTTGAACAGCATATACTATATACTATACAAGCACTATGAACAGCATTTCATAAAGGTACTATAAACAGCACACCACAAAATTACTATATACAGCATAAAACAAAGGTACTA
>Ga0307972_1001270_pt1 | contig 13320 bp, 10 predicted proteins | sample OrgLakmetagen780_FD_201848 | JGI IMG/M metagenome (GOLD analysis project Ga0307972, IMG submission 201848) | Saline water microbial communities from Organic Lake, Antarctica - #780 | ecosystem: Environmental > Aquatic > Non-marine Saline and Alkaline > Saline | place: Antarctica: Organic Lake...
TTCTATTCACTGCCACTCCGCGAACGAGGAAGGAGTTCCTGTCCCGTCAAAGCCTCTTATGGCTCAGGGGCAGAACAATAGGCGCCTTGCGCGCTGAAAGGCACACTTTGACCTCTGCCGAGTGGACCTCGTGTTCCGCATGTCACGAGCTTCTTTGCTCGCGCGCCTTCCTCTTTATTGTTCTGCGGAGTGCGCAACACCCACAAATTCCTCGCTTTTTGCAAATTTTCCGAGGAATTTGGCCAATGCCCCTCTCCCTCCTGAATCATTCCGCACTTGCTTTGTTTGCGCAACACACGCGCATTCCCACCTCTGCCCGCAGCATTGGCTTCTGTGCCATTTGGGTTTGTATTCGCTCGAGATCAAGTTCGGGTTGTGGATCGGAATCGGAATCGGGGCCCAAGGATCGGGGATGGGGATATAGATATCAAGAAGCAACCCAAATCCCAAAAGTCTAGTCTAGTTAATACTCTCCCAAAAACAAGGAAAGGCAAGTACACAGCAGTCACAGAGGCACATAAAGAATGCACTTGAGCTGCATATGCGCTAGCAAATTCGCTCCAGAAGGCCAATTGAGGCTCCAACTGGCGCCTTTCCTCCGAGCAAGTTGGCGGGATGGAGTGCTCGTTCGTGTGTCACGTCCCAGGTCCACGTGTTGGACTGCGATTAAGCAGACGACAAACCAACTGAGCCATTAAACAGACGACAAACCAACTGAGCCAAGTGCGCACTTGGCTCAGTTGGTTTGTCGTCTGCTTAATCGCAGTCCAACAAAACGATGATCCCGGTCCTTGGGTATTTATTAATTCGATCGCCCGACCAATTATAGGCCTCGCACAACTGAATTATACAGTTGTACTGCAGCCAAGGCATTATGCAATTGGCTGGGTGCGCCCCTGTACTGGGTTGATTTGACGACGCCGGGAATCGAACCCAGGACCTTCCATTGTTTTGTTGGACTGCGATTAAGCAGACGACAAACCAACTGAGCCAAGTGCGGTTTGTCGTCTGCTTAATCGCAGTCCAACAGCACTTGGCTCAGTTGGTTTGTCGTCTGCTTAATCGCAGTCCAACACCACGAGGCAATTCTCTGGGCCATTTTTTTGCCCCAGCAGGGCATCGTCTCAATGTTTTTCTCAGGCGCCGGGCGCCAGCCGATCTCAGAATCACCTGTCCTCTTTCTTGCTAACGAAGGATGGGCCATCCAGACGTGGCTGCAATGCTGTAGGCTGTGCGTGTGCGAACACGAATCGCCACAGGCCTACGAACACCAGGAGTAGGGGCTTATGATACGTATTCAAGCGGTGTCTAGCCAAGGCAAGTCGCAAAGAAACCAAGAGCCAAGAGGATAGGGCTCCCGTCGTTCCTTCAATTCCGAAGCACGTGGGTTCATTTATTTGCTTACATGTTACATCCAACATGTTATATATAGAAGCAAAGCAAGGTAAGTTATGAGCAGATACATCAGAACTGCGACTGGCATTGATAGCGTGGCGTCTTACAATCGCACTCTTGCTTCACTTGGGAACAGCGGAATATCAGGAGTCCTGGCCACCAGGCGATAACAACGGACCTTTTCTCCTTCTTCGGCGCTTCTTCGGCGCCACGGCCGCTGGATCTGCAACGGTGGTGTCGTCATTCGCGATGCCAGGTGGCACGCGCTGATTCGCAAACGCCAGGTCAAGGGGAGGTAAGCCATTCCGTTCGTCTGATGCTGCCACCTCAAGCGAAGCTGGGCCCTCTTTCAACAAGCGCCGCACGTTCCGCACGTACAAATTGTCCGAAGCTCGGCGATTTTCGGCAGCCTCAAGCTGGCGAGACCACAGCACGTTGATCATCGCGTGCGGGCTCCGGCGCTGGTAGCTGCCAGCCCATTGCAGCGCTTCATCAACCGCCACCACAGTCTCGCTAGCTTCGTCTCTGCTTTCCCCACCAAGGCCCTTAATGAGTGCGTCGCGGTCGCGCGCGCCGTCTACCCACCCTCGGAGCTTGCTCGGGCCGTGCATGTGCCCGAAGCGGTTCTTGCGCAGGAAAGCAGGCGACGGCGTGTCGTACGCGGGGTGGAAGCACACCACTCCTAGCTCGCGGCCAAGACCAGACGCCAGCACGGACGCTTCCAGAGCGGGAAACACGTCTTGGTGCCAGCTGTGCCATTGGTCGTCCCATGCGGGGGCTGCTAGGATGATGGAGCTCATGCCACTCTCACCTTTTTCCAGCATCTCAACGACCGATGTCCAGAAAGCAGCGAGCACACCGGGCAGGGTAGCGTCGCCACTCTCGGTGTATAAGATAGGAGCTGGTAGCACGTCCAAGTCTGCAAGTTGGTGGCCTGATTCGGTCACGGATTGGGTAAAAGGGCACATACCGAGTCCAACTAGTGTGCGACCTACCCACGCTTGCATGCGATGCCGAGCTTCTGAGTTCACCTCCACGGCAACAGGAGCTACAAATTTTGGCTGCGATGCTCCTACAGGCGAGGCTACGAGCGCCTGGAGAGGCGACTCCTGTCCCAATGGCGAAATTGCTTTCGCCGCGCCTCTGCTATCAACTACACATCCAGGAGGAATCATCTCCGCATATCGTTCAGCCTGATAATGTACGAGAGTAAAATTACTTCAGTGCGCAGGAAAAAGGGCAATGCCAGTGCTAGATGAATTCCTGACCTCTTTGGCAGTACACGAGGGCGGCAGGCAGAGTACAGCTTCGCCTTCTGCTTCCGCACATCTATCCACCCACCGCCAGATCTCCATCGAAGTCGCTTGAGGAGTAGACAAATCGTCGATGTATTGAACAGGCACGTTGGCACCGAAGCGATCTTTCACGCGCTGCTCGAATTGAGGACGCTTGATTGTAGAGAGCACAACTCGATCGAACGGGTTCAGAAGTGCTTGGCTTGGCACGACCACGACCAAGGCTATTGCTAGAAGCCAGCTAGAGCGCATATCTTTTACCGACTGAGAACAGGACGCAATTTCAACGAGGAATCGACTGGCAACAATCTGGCCAGGCGTAAAAATTAATCTGGGCAAACTCTCACAGTTCTAAACAGAAAAGATCGAGCGAGATAAGAGCTCGGGAACAATCTCTTATAGCTTTAGCGTGCAGAGATACTTAGTAGTTGTTCCGTGACAACATTTTTAGATTTTTGGTCAAGTCGGCGGCATGCAAGGTCAGTACGTATGTCCGCGCGGTCGAAGTGAAACATAACGTCCTTTCCGGGCAATCGGCAGGTTACGGACAATCGATAGGGCTGGCCCAAGTAAATGCGGCTTCACGTCGCAGTCTGAGATTATCGTGTGGTGAATACGGGTAAATCAAGCGCTACAATTTGCGTGCCATTCGGTGCAGAAACCGTGGAGAACGATTCATGTACCGTCGAGACGACGAGAAATTACAATGCTGGGACGGGGCCAGGCAGAACACTTCAGCGCAAGCCAAGGAGCTGAACAAGCAGACTTTTTAGCGCAGAACAGCTCAGCAGAAGTCGAGGAATTATGTAGGACCGCCCTTGCTGTTCTTGAAGGGATGAAGGTGCTAATGACACGCATAACGGCTACTCTCTTTGCACTTCAATTTACTGTGTTTCCTCCGAGGTACCCGCAGCAAAGGCTGACGATGAGCCCGCCAAGGCTCCAATAATGACCCTGCTCTCGCGGGCCTCGTTGCGAATTTGGCGAGAGAGAGGGGTCTAGCACGCATTCGTGAACCGAGAAAGAAAAACTTTGCGATACAGGGGTACTGGCTGCTCGTCGTGTGAGCGAAGTGGCCCTGTGCGACGATTTAGGGCACAACAACGAAGTGTTAGCACAGAAAGACCATGCACTAGAATTGGCCCGTGGTGTTATTTTGAATATATTTCCCTAAGAAACATGCGGGGTCGCCGTTTTTCTCTTGTCTTAAAGCCTGTATCTGACTTTATGTACTAGTATTTACACAGGGGCACTGCAGTAGTAGGCAATCCTCGAAATATGCAGTAGTACGTAACTGACGGAGGAAGCACTGAAGAAGCCAGACCAGCAGGAGACACCATTTCTGGTGTCCTCCCTCTGATCTCTGATGAAGCGACCAGAAAGATCCTTCCGAGCAACTTCTTCGTGGAGTAAAATTACATGAAACGAAGAGGAGAGAGGAGCTCCAATAATATCCATAACTCCATACGCCCACACAATACGTTGAATCATGTCGATGCCACCACCATCCAAGGTTCAGCGCACCTCAGAATTGCCAACCCTTGAAGCGCTGCTCGTGTCAATTGATGTGGCTCCACGGGCAGAAAAACTCGAGCTCACCCACACGGTGAACGCGCTGCACGAACGAGCCAAGCTCGACGGGTTGGCGGACTCCGAGCCGTACTTGAAACTCGCCATCCTTGTGGCGTTTCGGCGGCGGCACCACTTGAAAGCAATGGCGAGCGGCACGGGCGCGGGGGAGCGGTGCGTGCTGCGGACTGTGCTGCAGTGTGTGGCCCGCACTCACGCTCATCTTGTGCAAGCTGTGCTGCCTCTCGTACCGGAATACGGATCCTGGCGAGATGTGCGTTTGATCGGCGACGACGCTCACGCTGATTGCGTCGCGCTCGGCGTTGAGCCTGCTCAAGTTGAAACCGCTGTAAGCTCTTCGAAGCCGGAGCAAGAAGAAGGCCCTGGGGGAGGATCGGCCCGCGTGTTTGGTGCAGTTGCAGCCTTGTTTGCGCAACAGCTGCAGCGTGATCTGGCAGCTGCCCGTTTGCCTATACCGGGCATCAGTGCTGATGAAGTCGTCGCTGCAGGTGAAAGCTTGAGCAACGCTGCCAAGTATGCGCCATCTGCGTCGAGGCACCGCGGCGCACTCAAGACTCGGCGCTACCAGGCCAGCCACAAGCAGCTCCTCAACCCCGACAGCACAAGCGAAGACCTGCCTGCAAGCTCGGCTGAGGCACCAGGGCGCAGGGGGCGCAGGGGCCGCCGCGGTGACCGCAGGCTCCGAGATCGGCCGTCTCCGGAGGAGGCAGCAGCAGCGGCGATGGTTCGGGAGTCTGGCCACGCCGCGCAGAAAGCCATGGTGAAGCAACTGGCAGCTCATTTGGGCTTGCCAGCCAGCCGCGCTGAGGCAGCTCTGCGGCAGCAAGTGGTGGCACCCCTGAACCTACGCTTGACGGAGCAGGGCTACCAGGTGGAACGGCTACTCTGCGAGCGGCGTTACGCTGATATCAAGTTCCGCCGTGCGCCCAAGGGAAGCTTGACGAAGTACGGCGACGCCATTCGCAAAGACCCGAAGGCCGCGCGGCGCTGGGCAGCGATCGCTGAGGTGTCTGCCAGCGCTGTTCCCGACTTGGACGACTTGTTTGCCTTTGCAGACACTTTCATGGACCTCCGTCGAGGTGGAGGCGACGCGGAAGCGTTTCTGATGCAGCGCCGCAGCGTGAGTAAAGCCGTCGACAGCGCGGTCGCCGAGCGGGCACGGCTCACTGCTCGAGCGTCGGCGCTTCTCGATCAAGTGAAAGAGGAAAGCTCGTCAGAGACCAAGGAAGGCGAAAGTGCTCCCAGCGAGGTGCTGTCAGCGAGCATCGTCAACGACTTGCGTGCGAACGTGCCGTGCTTGCCACTGGTGGACTTCACTTCCATTCCAAGCACCCGCGACGGGGTGGCGTTGCTCTTGGCGGCGTTCGTGTGTTTGCGGTTTCAGGAACGCCTCGGGCTTCTACCGAAACCAGCATCTCTAGTTGTGGCCTTACCTGGCGGCCGTGGCGTCGTTGTGGCAGTGCCGTCGGCGCCCACTGAAGCTACTGCAGACGATCCAACCGCAGCACCAGGAGCAGCAGCCGCCGCCTCTGATGCGCCCACTGCTGACGCTGCTGGAGAGAAGAAGACCGAGCCCGCCAGCAGCACCGTGGACGGCGACGATTTTGCTTTGCTGGTGGAAGAGGTCGAGCGAGCGGTGGCAGCGGCTGGCGGCATGGGCCATGACGCCACTCCTCTTGATGCGGAGATGCTCGCCCAGGCAGGCCGCGCTCTCCTGGAGTCCTCCAGCGCTGTTGCTGGACCCGGCGGGGCCCAAGAAACGAGTGCTGACGTCATGCTGCTGTGCTCCGCTTTCCACGCTGCCAATGACAAAGCTGCCTTTGAGGCGACCATTGCACAGCTGCAGCGCCCCAGCACTGGTGCAGAGGCGACGGAGAATGGCGGCAGCGGCACCGGAGGCCGAGTTCTGCGCGCGCTGTTGGTCAACCGGTGCAAGGCAACGAGCCGCAGTGATGCTGAGGGTGGCGTGCCGCTGCAAGCGAGGACTGGGCTGCGGCCCCGACCCGAGAACCCGAAGGACGTGACCGTGGACGTGTGCTTCATGCTCGACTGCACGGGCTCGATGGGCTCCTGGATGGCAGCGGCCAAAGAGCATTTGTCGGGGATCATGCAGGGGCTCCGAGATGACGCCGGCGTTGGGAACGTGCGCGTGGCCTTTGTAGGGTACCGGGACTACCGAGACCACGACCGAGTGGTGGTGGCAGACTTTGCGCCGCTCAAGGATTGCGCGCGCGTGGTGGACGTGATTGGGCAACAGTGTGCTTCGGGTGGTGCCGATGAGCCGGAAGACGTGGCTTGCGGCTTGCGCGCATGCTGCGACCTCGCCTGGGAGTCGCATGTGCGGTTTGTGGTACATGTGGCGGACGCGACCGGGCATGGCTTAACGTCAAGCTTGAGTTACTCCAGTGACGACTACCCGGAGGGCACCCCAGACCAAACGGAGTCCACCGCTGAGACCATTGCGAGGCTGAGTGACGCCAAACCTGGCAACCCTGGCGCGGACTTACTCTTTTGCAAGTTGAACGATCGCACCCGGGAACTGGAAGACCTCTACGCGACAGTGTACGGCGCGAACGGTGGCACGGGCACGCTGCCGATCCTCGAGGGCTCACGCGCGTTCAAAGACGCCGTGCTCGGGTGCTTGACGGACTCGCTGCTGGGGCTCATGGTTGCAGCGGACACCGCAGCCGTGCAGACTTTCGACGGGCGCACGCTTTCGGCGAGGCTGAATTGCCTCAATGCGTCGTTCAAGGAGTCGCTGCAGACTGCTGGCGAAGCTCTTCTGAATGCTCATACGGCATCCTCACCGAATGCCCCTGCGGCTGAGACCACTGCCGCAGTAGCAGAAGAAGGAGCAGAAGGAGGCGGCGGCGAAGTGTTGAGTGCAGCAGGAGCAGGCACCGAGGCTGAACTGAAGGCAGAAGTTGGAGGTGGCGGTGGTGGCGAAGAGTCGAGTGCAGCAGGAGCAGCAGGCACTGAGGTTGAGGAGAGAGCTCTACCCGCGGCTCCACCTGTGGCTCGCGGAGATGGGCAGCGGCTGATGGCGGAGCTGGAAGGTGAAGACTTGGTGCCGTTGCGCATTGCGCTCGGCTTGCCTGCCAGCGCGGGCGCGTTCACCGGAGGAGGCCTCGCTGAGAGGGCTGCAAGCTCGCTCTTGGACTCCGGCGTAACTCTTGCTAACTTGACCGAACTTGGCTACCCGAAGCCGATTGCGGACATCTTCCGGGAAGTCGGTGCAAAGCGGGTGAAGCGGGTCGCGTGAGGAAGGAGAGGAGGGGCGAGAGTAACCCATTTATACGTAATATGTCTCTACTAGTATAGTTTGTAGTTCGAGTGAAAGTGCAAACTACAAGCGACTAAGTTACTAAGTATAACATACGGAACTGCCAAATACAAAAGCCCTCCTTTCCATGCCATATTTCATATCCCCGGTTGTCGATTGGCCATATGCATGTTTATGCCTACGTAATGCATAAAGAATTGCAATTCACCTGGCCAATGGCCAATGGTCAACTGGGCATCAACTCACACTCACATGTCAGATTTCAGATGTTAGAAATGTTGATTTAGCTAGGATGGGCACTGCCCTCCTGATTCAACAGCAGCACAAGAGAAGCTCTATATGTAGAGCATGGCCTACATTTGTCATTTGGACATAAATTTCTCGGGGTTGTCTGTTAAACCATAAGTGATGGGCTGGGCTGTCGCTGATTTCAAGAGCTGGCTGAATCGGTCTCCCGGTTGCGTAGTCTTCGCTTCTCCTCCCGGCGATCTTTCGCCAGGACCGCTTCCATACGTGGAAGTCGATCCTGCTGCTGTGTCACTATCATTTGTTGCCATGTCAAATTCAACGTCTCCATCGAGCCGCCCGCGCACGTGTGTCTTCACGCGGCCACTCTGCATCGACCCGAGCAACGCTTCGCTCAAGTATATCATCGAGCCACCGTACATGCTCGCGTTGGCGTCGTCCGCGACCTTGCGGTACTCGTGCAGCACAGCCGTGTCTTCGATCACGCCAGGGCCCGACAGGACCCGCCACGTGCGGTTGCAGATGGTGATGGGCTTGTGTGGAGCGCCCTCGAGCTTGCGGCCCTCGGCCTGCGCGGCTTCGCTGATCTGGCCCGTCGGGACCACCGGCACGTCCTCGACCGGCACCTCAAACGCGCTCTTGGCTTCCCCGCCTGCGCCCGGGGTAGCGGCAATGCCGGCCATAGCCCGCCGGTTCAATGCTGTGAGGGTGTCTCGCTTCAGTGTGTACACTAAGGGGGTGCCCTGCGAAGGAAAACAGGAAGGTAGGAAAGAGTTCAGGTTTATTGAAAGGAGTCGAGCGCGTGGTCCTACGTAGTACTGGTCCGATCGCCGCGCATTCGATTGAGTAAAATCAAAGGGTCTAGAGGAGAAAAAGGAAAGCATACTTCCATGTTTGGAACTCACCGTCGGAATTGTGAGCTCTTCGATTTCGTCATTGCTGATGCCGTCAATGTGCTTGATGAGAGCACGCAGCGTGTGAGCATGTGCCACCACAAGCACCTGCTCGCCTCGACGCAGGCACGGCCCGAGGTCACTTTCCCACAACTCTACAACGCGCTGCGACACGTCTTCCAGCGATTCCGCCGACGGCAGCTTCACCGACAGGCCGTGGCTCGAGCTTGCGCTACGGTCGCTGCCGTAGCGGCGGTCTACTAGTCGGTGAAACAAAGGGTGGTCGGCTTCAATGGGGGGTGGCCGCGCCTGCCAGCTGCGACGCCATCGGCCTACGTCATCGGCGCCGAGCTTTGCCATTGCCTCAGGTTTGCTCATGCCTGTCAGGGCGCCGTAGTGCCGCTCGTTGAGAGCCCAGGTAGGTGTAACGGGCACCCAATGCATTTGCATTTCGCCCATGATAATCCATGCAGTGCGAATGCTACGCTTCAACATCGAAGTAAAGCAGCGGTCAATTTCAAAACCAAGCTCGCGCAGTGCTGCACCGGCCCGTGCAGCCTCGCCTTCGCCCTCAGTGGTCAGTCCGATGTCTGCCCACCCTGTAAATCGAGCAGAGGCATTCCATTTGGACTGCCCATGCCGCATAAGCACCAATTTCACTGAGTCGTTTTTGTCTCGCGCTTCCTTTGAGAATCTAAACAGAAGCGTTTATCTTAAGTGAGAATAAGGTCAAACTCAAAGTGAGTAGTGCCAGATCGAATCGAATAAAAGAAGAGAGACATTTTGACCGGTACCATTATCTGTTGTACATCATCTCCAGCAGTGAGCCCGTTGAAAAAAAGATGAAAGAAAATGTCAAATCAACGTCAATGATTGGATAGAGAAAAGTTTAAATAGTTACCTTCGCCCTCGTAAAGATGAATTCGCTCGGAGCACCACTCGCCTCCTTAAAAGAAGGCGCCCAGACATGGTGAAGCCGTAGCAAGATGGGAAGAAAATAAAGGGTGCGTCACAAGATGGAAGCAAGATTCGCTCACTCACAGTCTCACAGTGCGTGTCACATTACTTCACAGGTTCACGGATCGATGTTCATTCGTCAATAGGTGCGGACCGCTATCCGAATACCGATCTCAAAATAGACGGCTGGACACAAAAGAAAGAACAAGCCACAAGCCATCGATCGTGGCTATCGTGGCCGGCGCCGCGGCGCGACATCTGACATCGAGACTACGACAATAAGACAGGACAGCAGGACGCAGGACATCAATATCCGCCTCGAGCTCCTAGCAAAGCAAACATTCTACAGTGCAAAGCTAAAAGTACGACAAGTCTGCCTCTGAGAACTTTGCGTAGTATATGCTAATCATTGCTATACTACTTTCGACGGCTCGGGCGCTGCAATCTACTCCTCAGTGGTGGCCCGTCGAGGTTGGCATCTAGAGTTTTTATTTGCACAGTCAATGCAGGCGACGAAGCCTAGCTGGCGATGTTTTACACTCTAGTTATTTCAACTCTTATTAACGCTCTGACCTATTCTACCATTGCTGGAGTAGGTGCGAGGCAGCTTTGGCGCTGAGAAGCACGCCGCCGCTAGAGACGAGCCTCTGCTCACCTTGGCTGAAAAAGCAGGTCTTCGGCCACCGTCAGAGTGCCGCCGAGGCAACTGCTTGTCTTGTACAGCAAAGTTAGCGCCGGGAAGCAGTGCTAACTTGCATACAGATGATGGAACTTTCTTGGGTGAAGAAGCAGTGTCGGAAGGTTATGTGCTGTTATGCTCGAGCTACCCTACGGGACCAGGTTTAGTGCTTGAACTCGAGAAAATGAGCGAAGCTTGCCAAATACAGTACTACGATCGCTTTGCATCTCCTCGCGCGGAAGACTTAAGAACTAGTGCGAGCGCTGAGACCATAACTAGGTGGGCCACCCGCAATCCCGACGAATGGATGGAGACTACTAGTGAACAATTTGAAGATGGCGACAGCGGAAGCAGCGCCTCCACTTCGACACAGCAGGATCGCCAATAGCGCGAAAATATTCCATTCTATACTCCTTACGATTTCAGTCACTTCTCATGTAGGTCAGTCGCATTGCGCTTTGGAACTTTGGAAGCAGGTGCCATTATGATTGTTACGTACAATTTCCGTTATACGACTTCCCTTCTGCTTCTGTAATATCAGTCCCACCGACTTTCTCGGAGGAAAAGCGCCAATCGGAGCCCTAATTGGCCTTCTAGAGCGAATTTGCTAGCGCTTATGCAGCTCAAGTGTATTCCTTATGTGCCTCTGTGACTGCTGTGTACTTGTCTTTCTTTGTTTTTGGGAGAGTATTTGAATAGACTTCAATAGCAACAAAAATGATTTAATTTAGGTGTGAACTAGGAAGGGGAGGTAATAGCATAAACATTCAGAAAGACTTCCCAGTATTGCACCTGATAGAGGCTTATCGGTTGTCCAGTTAGCTGAACAAGAGCGAGCACAAATCAAAGAGCAAAACGCCAGCAGAACTGTAACTGTAACTGTGAGATGTCGACATGAGACTAGGTCCCTAGGTCCGTGGCGTATAAACAGATCCCTTGCGAAGTGCAGGAAATATCAAAACCAATGAGATTCCGCTTGAGAGATTCCTTTTAAAAAAGTCTCAAAGAGGACGCGTTGTTGTTGGGCATTCTGTCAGCGGCAGCCTATTCAGTGGTATACTTGAGGCTGATCCCGTTCACGCAGTGCCGTTCGTTGGTTGGGTTAGGGAAACCCTCGTTTTTGAACACGTGGCCAAGGTGGCCATCGCAGTTTGCGCACACGATTTCCACGCGTCGACCATCACTGTCGGGTACCTCTTTGATAGCCCCAGGCAAACCCTCATAGAAAGCTGGCCACCCGCACCCACTGTCAAATTTAGTCACCGCTTTATAAAGAGGGGTTTGGCAGCCAGCACATTCGTAGACGCCTTCAGTCGGATACTTGGTGCCTGCCTCTTTTTCGAGTTCATATTCGAGCTCTCCTTGTGTGCGCGCACTGTAGCCAGGGGGCTCCGTGGCCTTTTCGCGCAAAACTTTAAATTGCATGGGCGAGAGCCGAGTCATCCATCTATATATTCATCGTGTGAAAAAAGTAGTCAGCCAAGAAGACTAGATGTGAGAATTTTGCCTCAAGCACCATTTCATAATTCTTGGTACTGACCCTTGTTCGTCTGAAGGAAGCGAAGACAGCCGCGTCTCACTTCCAAAACTTCTCAATTGTGGAGCTAGTCTCGGGGGCATCCAAGCAGCTGCCCGACCCAAGAAAGCTAGCTGAATTGAAGCTGTTACACGCATGCTCAACCTGTCTGTATGTCTTGTTAGAGCTCTTCGAAAGGCTACGCTTTAATCGTGAATCGTGAACTTCCCTATCTTGCCTTCTGTCGGAGTTTAGCTTCTTTGGTTTCTTTGTCTTCTTGGCTTCGTTAAATTTATTATGTGCTGCTACGCTGCTACCAAGGGTGCTGCTACCCTGCTACTCTTCAGCACAGGGAGGGGTGGGGGGTGGGTGGTCATAAAACCTGGGTTCACACAATTTTAGCGCTAAAATCAAGAGGACGGCCCGCAGTGTACTCAAGGAAGTAGCCCTCGTAGCTCGTAAAGTAAAGATCCGTTCGTTCTAGCCTCGACACGAACATATATGTTTTTCGTGAAGGGCCCTCCTAGGCGTTTATCCTCTCGGTAGTTTTTCTTTCGTACAGCACTCATACATATTGACTGTGAAAAGACAAGCGTCAAAGGTGCGGCTGCACGAGTGGCAGCTCTTTGTTTGCCAAAAAGGTACAATTTTCTCAGGCTTCTAGGGGTTAGCTAGTCTAGTACACTCTATGGGTGGTGGCTGTTCAGCCATTAAGCGCCCCGTTAGCCCTGAGACCAACCCAGAAACTGATGAGGTTCGGCCTGGTTCCGCGTACGATGACGAGAGCCCTGAGGAGGCAGCTGCGATAGAAGCACGCTTAAGAGCATACGATGCGGCAATGGAAAAACGGCGACTTGCTAAAGAGCGATCTCGCCAGCAACGGAAAGCTTCTGCGGCCGACGATCGTGCGATAGCCCTCTTGCGCAAGCAACTCACTGAAATATTGTGCGCCAAGCAGCTCACAAGCGCCAACCAGATTGGGCGCTATGGGTGTGAGAACTATGCCAAGAACAAATTTAGACTTCCAAACCGCATGTTTGACTATGACCGCATTGAAGTCAAGAGCATCGATTTGAGCCGAGGTAATGACCTGAAACGACCTGAGCCTATCGTGGCGCGGTGTACTTACGACTGGACGAACTCTGTACAGAAAGTAATGGGCACAACGCATGAGTCCTATGAAGCCATCTGGCTTGGAAATGTTTGGAGGCTTCGAACTGTTGCGTAATTTTCGCTTTTCTTTTAGGAATCCCTATTTCATTTGCGCGTGCGCGCGATCTATTTTTTTAAGTATTTTTGTTATAAAATGAGATATGAAATATTGGAATTAAGACATGGGGGTTTATTTCCAAAAATGGGCGAATGCCGGGAGGTGCTGGGCGGCGGACCAGCACCTCCTTCGAAGCTATAAACGCTTCGAGTGCAACCGGGATCTCAAACTTAGTGAGGTAAGGTGTTTAGAGTAT
>Ga0307972_1001277_pt1 | contig 13287 bp, 15 predicted proteins | sample OrgLakmetagen780_FD_201848 | JGI IMG/M metagenome (GOLD analysis project Ga0307972, IMG submission 201848) | Saline water microbial communities from Organic Lake, Antarctica - #780 | ecosystem: Environmental > Aquatic > Non-marine Saline and Alkaline > Saline | place: Antarctica: Organic Lake...
CGTTCTTAGTTTCAACCTGCCGTTTTTGAATGCTGGTTATTTCTTCGTTGAGTTTGATTGTCACGCCGGCAGCAACTGCAAGCTTGCCAAGTGATTGGGCAATTTCGTTTACGCCACCGACTGGAACCCTAATGCCATCGGTTGCCATGACAGCGGTCATCGAGGCGTATAGGGCAAGGGTTTTAGAAGGCGCGATGCCGGCATTCAAGGTGTGAATGGCGATGATGTCTTTTAGGTCTTGCGGTAACCATTTGATGGCATTCAGGTACCAGCTGGTGGTGAGCCTGATGCCATAGCGCTTCTGGAGTTTGGCAAGAGCAGGCCACGCTTTGGGGTCAAGCGGCAATTTAGTCAGCAGCTCGGTGATTGGACCAGTCAGTGGCGCATGCTCTTTTTCAAAGCGCTGCCAAGGCTCCGACCACTTGTGGTCGGGCTTTACCGGCAGGTCAGTTACTTCGTCCTTGTAGTAATACCTGCCAAGTTCGTTGAGTTTCACAAATTCTAGATCTGCTATTTTTTTAGCGTTCTTTTTTTGTTTTTCACCGAGTTGGTCATAGCTTTCTAGGAGCTTGTCCCAGACTCCAGTGAAGGTGACAAGTGCTGGTCCGGTGTCCATTATTTGGCCGGCTACAGTAACTCTTCTTGATTTGCCACCCAGCCAGTCGTGGCGCTCAATGACTGTCACTTCGTGACCAGCGCGCGCCAATAGCGCAGCGCTTGCAAGGCCGGAGAGTCCTGCACCTAGAACGAGTATTTTGCTCATGATTTTCTCACTTATGGGTAGAGGCCTAGAACCAGCGCGGTCACTAGCTGAACACCGGCGACGGCTCCAGCTAGGTATGGAAAAGCTATTGAGTACTTATAAAGACTGTGCGCTTTTTCGGGCGTTGGGGTTTTGAAGATGCCGTAAACCAAGAGGCCCGCGATTGCGGCATTCACGATTGCAACCGGGATATTCACAAGCGCAAACAGAACTGTTGATATTCCCCACCAGAAAGTTGCCCAAACGGCTGTGTTTTTGGGTCCCAAATGGACTGCTGTGGTGGTGATGCCACTTTCGCTGTCTTGAGGGATGTCTTGAATCGCGTCATAGGCGTGCTTGGCAATTGACCAAGCCATTAGCCCTATGACTGCCAACCACATTGGTTCTCTGGAAAGTGCCAACGGAACAAACGCCAATGGGAAGGCGTAGTCGGTGTTCGATAGGGCATCTAAGTATTTTCTTGCTTTGAATCTCAGCGGGGGAGCCGAATAGAAGGTGAAGAAAAGACTGTAGGTGACCATCCAGGCAGTTGCCTGCCAAGGAAGCGTAATGGCGAAGTAGATCAAGAATGGCAAGTTAGTTGCTAGAACAGCAATCCAGATTGGCTTTACTTCATTTGGGTAGATGTGAGCACCCTCATAGCTACCCTTTCGGGCATTTATGTTGTCGGTCTCCTGGTCAAAAATGTCGTTGATGCCATAGATCAAAAGGTTGAATGGGAAGGTAACCCAAATCAAGATTGGGATGATTTCCCAGGTCCATAAAAAGCCCGCCAACCACATTCCAGTGACGGTGGTTCCTATGGTGTTTACCCATAGAACCGGACGAGAGATCTCAATTAGCCGCTTCAGCACTGTAAAAGCCTAGACGGGAAGCAACAATTTAATTTGGGGTGTAGAACTATCACAAATGTGCAGGGAGAAAACCCCATTTTAAGGGAGGCGATTGGGATACTTGTCACCAATGTTCAAACCTTTTCACAATTGTGAGGCCTAAATGACAAGCATTAACCCACTGCTGGCGCCCGATACCGGATCAATCAGCGAAGATCCGGCCAGCGCAAGCGCCGCCCTCGAGTCGCTGCTATCGATTAGGTATTTTGAAGAGGCCGTTGACGGCCTGTTTGCTCGTGGCCTCATGCATGGCACCATGCATCTGTCGATTGGTCAAGAGGCGGTGGCAACCGGTGTTTGCGCAGCGCTACGTAAAACTGACTTTATTACCTCTACTCACCGCGGTCACGGCCATTGCATTGCCAAGGGTGCGGACCTAACCAGAATGATGGCCGAGCTATTAGCCAAGCAGACCGGCTACTGTCGCGGTCGCGGCGGCTCGATGCACATCGCTGATGTTGAAACTGGAAACCTGGGAGCAAACGGCATTGTTGCCGGCGGCATCCCAATTGCCGCAGGAGCGGCGCTGGCTCAAAAGATGAAGGGCAATGACAATGTCGTTGTCAGTTTCTTCGGCGACGGTGCCACAAATGAGGGCGCCTTCCACGAGGCGATGAACCTCGCTGCGATTTGGGATTTGCCGGTGGTCTTTGTTTGTGAGAACAATAAATACGGCATGAGTGGCTCGACTGAATTCAGCATGCGGATTGACCAGATCTCGGAGCGTGCTGGCAGCTATGGCTTTCCTGGAGTAACGGTTGACGGCAATGATGTCGATGCTGTTTTTCTGGCGGCTAAGACCGCGGTTGAAAGAGCAAGAGCGGGCGAGGGTCCAACTTTGATTGAGTGCATGACCTACCGACACAAGGGGCACTCCAAGAGCGACAAGAATCTCTATCGCACCAAGGAAGAGATCGAGGCCTGGAAGGCCAAGGATCCGCTTGGCCTCTTCCAGGAAAGGCTGGTGGAGCAGGGCACTTTGGTTCAGGAGCAGGTCGATGTAATCATCGAAAAGGCCCGCAACGCTGTCCGCAGCGCAATTACCGAGGCCTCCGAAGCTCCAGACTCAGATCCCGCAGAAATACTCAGCAGCGTTTACCGGGAGGCAAAATAAATGACCGAACGCATCATTACTTACGCCGAAGCAATTCGTGAGGCGATTGGCCAAGCCATGGAGACAGACGACAGTGTCTTCATGCTCGGCGAGGACATCGGTATCTACGGCGGCGCCTTTGGTGTTTCTGCCGATCTTTACCATCGCTTCGGAAAAGACCGAATCATAGATACTCCAATTTCAGAGCTCGGCATTGTTGGTGCTGCGGTTGGTGCTGCCCTTGTGGGCATGAAACCGATTGTCGAGCTTCAGTTTTCTGACTTCACGGCTCAAGCCATGGATCAGATTGTGAACCAGGCTGCCAAGATCCACTTCATGCTTGGTGGCGCGCTGTCTGTTCCGATGGTGCTTAGAGCACCCTCCGGTTCTGGAACCGGTGCTGCTGCGCAGCACTCGCAGAGCCTAGAGGCCTGGTTTGCTCACGTGCCGGGGCTAAAAGTGGTTATGCCATCAAGCCCATATGAGGCAAAGGGCCTTTTGCTTTCGGCGCTGGACGACCCGAACCCAGTGATCTTCGTGGAGCACAAGCTTCTTTACAAGACCTCCGGCAATGTTCCAGAAGAGCAGTACCGGATTCCTATTGGGACAAGCAACCTTGTTCGAGAGGGCAAGGACCTGACGATTGTGGCAAGCGGTGTGATGGTTTCAAGAAGCCTCGAAGCAGCTGAGTCACTTAAGGATTCAGGAGTGGATGTTGAGGTGATTGACATTCGGTCACTGTCACCTTTTGACGCGGGCCCCATGAACGAATCGATTCTAAAAACTGGCAAGGTCATGCTGGTTCAAGAGGCTCCGAATCACGGAGGCTTTATGTCCGAAGTCGCCGCACAAATTGCCGAGGGCCCGGCCCTATACTCATTGACCGAACCGGTCAAAAGACTATGCGGCCTGGATGTTCCGATTCCATATGCACCGCAGCTTGAAAAAAGTGTTGTTCCTCAGCTTGATGACATCATTTCCAACGCTCTAGAAATACACCGAGGCAGCTAATGGCTAATACCGCGGTAGTAATGCCGAAGATGTCGATGACCATGACCGAGGGTGAGGTCGTTGAGATCCTTATCGCGGTTGGTGATCAAGTCAGTGCCGGTCAAGTTGTGGCGGTAGTTGGAACCGACAAGACCGACATGGAGGTTGAATCAGACCATGCCGGCAAGGTCCTTGAGGTCTCGGCCAAACCAGGTGACGTGCTGGAAGTTGGGGCGCCGTTATTTGTGCTGGAAACCGAAGGCGAAGACTTACTCGCAGGTTTATTTGGCTCTGCTCCAGAAGTGGCAGAGCCTGCACCAGCCGCAGATCAGGTTTCTCCGGTCGCAGTCGCTAGCGAAGTTCCGGTGGCCCCAGAATCAACCAAGCCGATTATGGCTATGCCCGGAGCTCGCAGACAGGCTCGCGATGCCGGTATTGATCTCGGGTCCGTGAGCGCAGCAAGTGCCAGCGGAGTTATCAAGCAGTCCGATCTTGCCGGTTCTGTCGGCGGCTCTAAGGCTGCTGACCCGGATCGAGAGCTAAAGGCCAGAGCATTGATTGCCAAGGTCGTTACGAGCGCTCTTGAGATTCCGCAGATTAGTTTGAGCAAAAAAGTTACAATCTCTAAGCCTCTGCCCAAGGACTTTGTAGCAAGAGCTGGACTGCTGCTCGCTGCCTGGCAGAAAACTATTGCATCAAGTCCGAAGCTAAACACTCGGTTTGTTGATGGTGGTTTTGTTTCTAATCCCGAGGTTAGAGCTGCCTACCTAGTTGAAACCGCCTTGGGCTTCGTGTCTCCGGTCATTTCTCTGGCGGGTGACTTTGCAAGTGGTCTGCCGACTCTTTTGGCTGCGGCGAGGATAAACAAAATTCCGTTGGAAAGCCTATCCGGCGCAACGACCTCAGTTACAGACCTATCCGGGTTTGAAGTTTCGCAAGCGAACACTCTGCTTTTTGGCTCTCAGACAAGCGGTTTGAACCTGGGTAAAGCCGAGGAAGTAAACCAAGTCATCACAATTGATGTCACAATTGTGCTGGATCACAGAATCGCTGATGCGGGCGATGGGGCCAGAGCGCTGGGCCTATTCGAGAAGTATTTGAACGAGGTGTTGGGTGGCTAGTGCCAGAGATCGCAACATGATCGTCAAGGTTGCCAGGATGTATTACGAACAAGAGATGTCCCAGGATCAGATCGCGCGAGCGCTTATTACTAGCCGATCCAATATTTCTCGCATTCTCACCGTTGCCAAGAAAAAAGGCATCGTTGAGATTAAAATCGCCGAGACCACCAAGCGCGAAACTGAATTAGAAGACATGTTGATTGCGCGCTTTGGTATTCGGGCCGCTCTGGTTGCAACCGTGCCGTCTGGCTCAAGTGACTACAAGTCGGTTGGACAATTAGCCGCTCAGCATTTTTTGGCTCAACTAAAACCAGGTGTCAAGGTCGCTCTTTCCTGGGGCAGGTCGCTGCAGGCGATGGTCAACGAACTTGACGAGGACAATCGTCCAGACGTGACTCTGATTCCGATCATGGGCGGCATGACCGCAACGCCATCTAGCTTGAGCGGTGAGACGCTGATTAGAAACCTGGCGACGAAACTCAATTCTGAGTACCTAACGCTGCATGCTCCGACGATTGTGCAGAGCCCAGATGTGAAGGCGGCTCTGATGCAGGAGCCGAGCGTGAAATCGGTTATTGACGCTGGAAAAATAGCCGATGTGGCATTTGTTGGCATTGGCTCTAAAGAGTCCTCTAGCTCGAACTATATTCTTGAAACCGCGGGCATCAACAAGATTGAGCACCCAGATTTCTGGTCCAGGGCTGCCGGAGACATCGGCGGCCGGTTCTTCGACTCCGAGGGCAAGGTCATCGACACGCGCTTGGAAAAAAGAACAGTTGGACTAGATCTTGATGATCTAAAGAAGATCCGTCGAGTGGTTGGAGTGGCGGCCGGTGAATATAAGACAGTGGGTATCTTGGCGGCGCTAAGAGGTAGGCTCGTTTCAGATTTGGTGACAAGTTCAAGCTGCGCGATGAAGCTATTGGGACTGGCAGATCAAAAGACACAGGAAGAGTTGGTGTAGCTAATGGAAAATCTATTTTGGTTTTTTTTACTACTCGCCGGCATGTGGGCGTTTCAGCTCTACTTAGCCGTCAAGCAATCTCAACGCTTTGGAGAGCAAATCAAAGAAATCAGGACCGCTGGCACGACAACGTCTGTGGGCATTGGTGGCTACAGATATCGTGGCGGTCGAGCATTTGTTGCTATCGCGCAAAAGGACGGAATCGTCACCGGGTCAAGGGTTCTGACCGGATTGTCTGTTTTTGCAAATTCCAAGCCCTGGGACAAGGTAATCGGAATGCACATAAGTGATTTAGCCGAAGGCAAGGGTCTTGAAAATGAGAAGCGCAAGCGCAGAGACGGTGCCAAGAAGGCCTCCCAGACTTTGCTCGCTGAAAATTCACAAACGTGATGACAAACTATCTAGTCATTCCTAAAGCTGTCAGATAGATTCTTGGGAAGCATGGTCACAGTGGCCCGTGCTTCGATCCAAAGGAGGGTTGATGAATCTCTTTACAGATGCCGCAACGGTCGCAGAACCGGACGGCGTATGGGGAGCAATTGCTGGTGGCGCGGAATATTTCATTGGAATATTCCAAGAAGGTGGAGTCGTACTTTTGGGCCTTATAGGAGGAATCCTTCCGACTCTAGTTGTCCTACTAACAGCAGTTAATGCTCTAGTCCGTATTATCGGACCAGAAAAAATCGAGAACCTGGGGCGCAAAGCGGCCCAGCCTGGTCTTATCTGGTATCCGGTCCGCTACATGGTGCTGCCATTCTTGGCAGTATTTCTCCTAACGAACCCAATGGCTTACACCATGGGTCGTTTTCTTCCAGAGCTCTACAAGCCAGCGTTCTATGACAGCGCGGTTTCGTTTGTTCACCCAATTACCGGTCTTTTCCCGCACGCAAACCCAGGTGAGCTATTTGTTTATCTGGGCATAGCAGCTGGCATTACCACTTTGGGCTTCGGTCTGGGAGACCTAGCAATTCGTTTCTTGCTAGTGGGTCTTGTTGTCATCTTTATTCGCGGAATCGTGACAGAAATTATCACGAGGCGAATGATGGCTAGAAGAGACAAGGCGGCTGTCTAATGAATAATCTATTAGTATCAGTAGGCCGCGGAGTCGGTGGCGTTGTGGGAACTCTTTACCAAGCCGGTAGAGACACTATTGACACAATCATCCGCAACATCCTGCCTTTTATGGCGTTTATTTCGTTCATCATCGGCGTGGTGAATGTTACCGGAATCGGTGACCTCATTGCTCAGGGAATCAAGCCTCTGGCTGGCAGCCTCGTTGGTCTGCTAATCGTTTCATTGATTGCTTCTATTCCATTACTATCGCCCCTACTGGGTCCAGGTGCGGTAATCGCACAGGTTGTTGGAACCCTGCTAGGGGTCGAGATCGGTAAGGGAAACATCCCTCCGCAGTACGCACTTCCTGCCCTATTCGCCATCAACCCTCAGGTTGGTTGCGACTTCATTCCGGTGGGTCTTGCTCTTGGTGAAGCCGAGCCAAAGACAGTAGAAATCGGTGTTCCTGCCGTGCTGTTCTCTCGCTTGATCACCGGCCCTACTGCCGTTGTCATTGCGTACTTCGCAAGCTTCGGCATGTATAGCTAACCCGTTTTCCCCAACGGTGAACAGAGGGTGGGTGGAATAATCCGCCCGCCCTCTGTTCTTCTTAAAGGCAGGAAAACACTTTCGTAAAACAACGACGTTGAAGGAATAACAAATGGCAGATTACAAGGCAGTACTGATTGAAAAAGGTCCTGGTGGTTGGGGTGGTCCTTTGACCATATTGCCAACCGATGAAACGCCGCTTATCTACTGCGTAACCGGAGGTGGTATCCACCCAATCGCAGCTCGTATTGCTGAGCTCACCGGTGGCGAGTTGTTTGATGGCTTCAAGTCCTCAGCGCCCTTCGACAAAATCGCCGTTGCAGTCATTGACTGTGGTGGCACAGCACGAATTGGTGTTTACCCAATGAAGAAAGTGAAGACCGTGGACATTCACGCGACCAGCCCAGCTGGCCCGTTGGCAATGTTCATAACCGAAGAGCTTATGGTTTCCGGCGTAAAAGCCGACAACATCAAACCGATCGACTAGGAACCACAAAGATGACAGCGCTTTACCAAAGCACTGTCACTGAGATTGGCGAATTAGTACCTGCGTTTATCGCGGAGGGAATGTTGGTCTTTTTTGGTGAAGGTGCCCCAGAGGAACTCAGGGACTTCTGCATCATGCATGAAGTTAGTCACAAGCAAGACCAAGTTACGGTTGGCGATTTTTTCGCCATCAATGACCAGGAGTTTGAAATTTTGGCCGTTGGCGATGTCGCCAACGAGAACCTGATGAACCTTGGGCACCTAAACCTAAAGGCCAACGGCAACAATCAAGCAGATCTCCCCGGAGATGTCTGCATCGCAGAAGTGGAACTTCCCGAAATAAAAGTCGGGACCCACTTCAGCATTACAAGGAGATAACCACATGCAATATCGTTTGAAGCTACAGGAAATGGCAAAGGCCAACGGGCGACCATTTCGCATCGCCCTTGTTGGCGCTGGACAGATGGGACGCGGCTTCGCCTCACAGTCACACCGACTGGGCTTGCAGGTGGCGGTGGTCGCGGACATAGCTCAAGAGCGCATCAACCAGGCTTATACCGACCTGGGGCTGGATGCACCGGTAGTTTCAAACGATGTTGCGGTTCTAAATGCTGCAATCGCTAGCGGTAAGCCAGCCGGAACAACCGATTCCAGCATCGTTCCACTTTTGGATGTCGATGTCGTGGTCGAGGCCACCGGAGTTGCCGAGATCGGCGCTCAGGTTATCTACAACACTTTGATCAACAAAAAGCACAGCGCCACTTTGAACGTCGAGTGCGACGTGACCATTGGACCGATACTGCGCGAGACCGCCAGAGAGCACGGAGTGCTCTACTCGGTTTGCAATGGCGACGAACCGGCTGAAGCCAAAGAGCTCGTTGATTTTGCTCGAGACCTATCTTTTGAAGTTGTGATGGCGGGAAAGGGCAAGAATAATCCTTTCGAGCCACACTCGAACCCAGACACTGTCGCGGAACGCGCTGCCAAAAAGCACATGAACCCCAAGATGCTTGCAAGCTTCACCGATGGTTCAAAGACCATGATTGAGATGGCAGCACTTGCCAACGCGACTGGCCTTGCCGTTACCAAGCGCGGAATGATCGGACCTGCGGCCAGCGTGAAGACACTGCAGGATGTCTTTTGCCCAATTGAAGACGGCGGGGTGCTAGCTGAATCCGGGGTTGTTGACTACTGCACTGGAGACGTTGCACCTGGAGTGTTTGTGATTGTAAAAACCGACAGTCCTTATGTTGCCGAAGAGATGAGCTACCTGTCGATGGGCAAGGGTCCCTACTTCGCGATCTACCGCCCTTACCACCTCGCAAGTGTGGAAGCGCCCTTGACGGTCGCCAAGATGCTTTGCGATGGCTATGAAACCCTGGTTAGCGGTAAGCCAATGACCGAGGTCATTGCCTCAACCAAAAAAGAACATAAACAGGGCGAAAAATTTGATGGCATTGGCGGCTTCTCCGCTCGCGGTGTCACCGACAAGGTCGAGGATGCCAAGAACGAGAACCTTGTTCCAATTGGTCTATTGCAGGGAGCAACCGCTAAGCGCGATATTCCGGTTGATACGCTTATTAGCTACGACGACGTTGATCTAGATACTTCACAGACCATCTATCAGCTACGTCAAAAACAAGATCAGCTGGGTCTTTCCTAGCAGCCACCAGGTAAGGAGGTGAGAGTTGTCAGAAGATAGCCTCACCAACCCTTGCGGGTTCTGTAGGGATCAAACTCCTAAGCAGGTGCTCTATCAGGGCAAGGTGGCGTTTGGAACAAAGTGCACAATCTGCGGCGCCACTTCGCAGTACAGCTCGCGCGCACTAAGAAACCAAGCGCTGTCTGTGACTCCTGCTGGCTTCGAGCACACGCCGCTTGGAATGGTTGCCAAAATGCTGAAAGATCCGATCGCTTTTTTTCGTCCAGGTAGAAACAAAAATTCTGACAATCAAGCACCGTGATTGCATGGCACCTAGACTTTAGTTTTGTCTAAGGAGTCAGATGTCTAACCGCCAGGTCAAGCCAAAAACCGAGGGCTGGACTCAGAAAAAAGATGAATCCGGCAAGCCGCTGTTGCAATTTGCCGAACCCAAGCGCGGCAAGCCACCGCTACATCTTGCGGACATCGAACCCAGTCAGCGCGCAGCCCGAGTAAAAGAACTGGGCATTGAGGCCTTTCGGGCTAAGCAGCTGGCAACCCATTACTTTGATCACTACACCTCAGACCCTGAGAAGATGACCGATCTTCCAAAACCCGGCCGGGAAGAACTGGTTGGCAAGGTCTTGCCCACCATGCTTACCGAGATCAAGAGACTTCAGACCGATGATGGTAGGACCGTGAAGTTCTTGTGGCGGCTGTTTGACGGTGCGCTGGTTGAATCGGTTCTCATGCGCTACACCAACCGAATTACGCTCTGCGTGTCCTCACAGGCCGGCTGCGGCATGAACTGTCCGTTTTGTGCAACCGGGCAGGCGGGACTGGTTCGGAACATGTCGGCTGGTGAGATTGTCGATCAGATTGTCCGTGCCAACGAGCTAATTGCAGCCGGGGGCTTGGGTAAACGCAAGCACGATGATGAGCGCGTAAACAACATCGTCTTTATGGGCATGGGTGAACCGTTAGCGAACTATTCAAAGGTCATGAGTGCTATCCGGACAATGGTTGAACCGCAACCAAATGGTCTTGGTATGAGCGCCAGGAACATCACGGTGTCAACGGTCGGTCTGGTTCCTGGAATGAAGAAACTAGCCGATGAAGACCTCCCGCTTACCTTTGCGCTTTCCCTCCACGCCCCGGATGACCAACTGCGAGACGACTTGATCCCAGTGAACTCAAAGTGGAAAGTCGATGAAGCACTAGATGCTGCCAGAGGCTACTTTGAGAAAACTGGCAGAAGAGTTTCCATCGAGTATGCGCTTATAAAAGACATGAACGACCACGGCTGGCGAGCAGAGTTATTAGCTCAGAAGCTAAATGACCGAGGCAAAGGCTGGGTCCACGTTAACCCGATTCCACTAAACCCAACACCGGGTTCAGTGTGGACCGCGTCAACGGCAGAACAAACCGATATCTTTGTCTCTACCCTTGAGAAAAACGGCATTCCAACTACCTTGAGGGACACCCGGGGTAAAGAAATAGATGGAGCCTGCGGGCAGCTAGCTGCCGCAGACTAGACCTGAACTTATTTTGAAAAAAGATACATTTGACTGCCGCCATTTATAGGCGTGACCGCGGCCAGATTCCCCGCTAATCAAAGTCAATAGGTCAACAGGTCATTCTGGCCAACAGGGGAAAGCCTTGAAAAAGACACTGAAATCTTCTGCACCACCGCTATTGATCTGTCCACCCAGGTTGAGATTCAAGGTCTTCGAGATTGAACCATGCGACGCCCAATCTTCCGCCTAGAAGAAAGTCGGTTCAGTCTCAGGAGCGATCTCGGGTCTCATCAAGAGATTGAAGAACTTCGAGTTGATAAAGATGCGCTCTCGCCCAGCCTTGATGTCGATTAGCACGCGCTCTCGGACTAAGGCATTCAACCAATTGGTTGCAGTGGGTCTAGAAACGCCGCAACGCGAAACCACATTTGAGATGCGGCAGTACGGCTGTTCGAAGAGGACGGCCAAAAGATCGGCATTGGCCGCAGAAGTGACTTCTCTAATCGTGCTGAGGGTCTCGTTTTGTAAGTCCTGAATCTGATCAATTTTTACCACGGTGCTCAGTGCGGTTGTGCGGATTCCCTCCAAAACGAAGAGGATCCATTCTTCCCAGTTGCCGTCTCGCGTTACCTCGAGGAGTAATCGGTAATAATCATCCTTCTGTTGGATGATGTATCGAGATAGGTAGAGAATGGGCTGGTCGATCAGGCCGGCACTCATCAGCATCAGGATGTTCATGATCCGACCGGTCCTGCCATTGCCATCCTCAAACGGGTGGATAGCTTCGAATTGATAGTGCGCGACTGCCATCACGACTAGCGGGTCCAAGCCTCCTGGCTGATGCAGGAAGCTCTCCCAGTTGTCGAGTTTGTCTCGAATTACATTTTCACTGGACGGTGGAGTGTAAATGGCAGCCCGAGTCGCGGGGTTTCCGATGAACGTTCCAGGCAGTTTTCGAACGTCCATCTCGTGGCCTTTCACAATCGTGCATACCTGTGCGGCGGTTTTGGACGATAGCGGTCTGGTCTCAATCAATCGGATGCCGGCAAAGAGCGCTGTCCGGTATTTAAGAGTCTCCTTTGTCGCGGGATTAGTTGCTGCCAACTCATCGTGAGCGAATCTGAAGAGGTCATCTGCGGTCGTTACGATGTTCTCTATCTCCGAACTCGCTTGCGCTTCGAGAAGGGGTATTGAGTTAATCAGCACGGTCGGGTTGGTCATTCGTCGGGCAGCCTGGCCCAAGGTCGCCAAAGCAGTCCGGGCCTCAATTACTGCTTTTAGGACTTGCTTCGTTTCTAGTTCGACTTTCGGCGGCAGCTCAGGAAGTTCGTCGTAGGGATCCGCAGGCTGCCAAGTCATGTGTCAAACTTAGCAGCACATGCGTAAAACGTGTAAAAAAAAGACTCTAAATTTTACACGTCGATGTGATCTGTAAAGATTACTTCAATTACTTCATCCGCACCAGTCTCAGGAGCAGACGAATGTCGCGGGTGTCGCGACCGGGACGATTGGCGCGCAGCATTATCGCCAACAGTGCTTCTTTGGATGCGATCTGAATCACGATGTTGTCGTGATCGTAGATGGGGTCCCATGATGAACATCCTGTCTTAGAAGGTGCCGACCAAACAGTGTCAAGGCCGAAAGTATCCTTCGGTTGCTCCATGGGCGTTGATTGGTAAGGCGCTTTGGACCAGTCCGCTGGCGGTGCTGTAGCGCTTTTTTATCTGCTGGCCATAGTGAGAACACCGCAACGCCTGGGTTAGTGCCCGGGGGTTATCACGGCACTCCTAGGCGCAGCACTTATTGTTCTTGGGCTTGGATCTAAGGTTCTGAACTCGGCTGCCACCTCTTGGCAGCTAGCTGCCGCAGACTAGCCCCAACCTTATTTGGTCAGAACATCCATCTGCTTCAGTAGCACTCCGTCAATAAACATATGCAGCTTGATGTCATAGCCGGCTCCAGTGAACCGAACGATTCGTTCGAAGTTGGAAGGCAGCACGTCAACGGTTAGCCATTTGCCAGCAACCTTGGCGCTGAACTTTTGGCCTTGGTAGCCCTTGGCATAAAGCGCAACGTAGCCCTTAAAGGATCCAGCATTTAGTTTCTTATCGTCTGTTTGGGCTGCTGCTGCCTCAGCTGCCTCAGCTGCCTCAGCTGCTTCAGCTGCTTCAGCTTCAGCCTCGGCGGCAGCGGCAGCTACGGCTTCGACGCTCAAT
>Ga0307972_1001281_pt1 | contig 13259 bp, 13 predicted proteins | sample OrgLakmetagen780_FD_201848 | JGI IMG/M metagenome (GOLD analysis project Ga0307972, IMG submission 201848) | Saline water microbial communities from Organic Lake, Antarctica - #780 | ecosystem: Environmental > Aquatic > Non-marine Saline and Alkaline > Saline | place: Antarctica: Organic Lake...
CCAGAGCATTGATCCCCACACATGGCTTCCATCTAATTTGATGCTGGGATTCTTTTGGTATGAGCACGCAAAGGCTTCTTCCCTTTTACTCACGCTGGTTGTGTTTGTACCACCAATGCAAGCTTGTTATGTGTTTTGCGTCCGCTTCAGTCCTTGTGTAAATTCCTTGAAATTGCAGGGGTGCAAAGGACCCTGTTGGTCTCTTTGCCCGTGACCTCATTGAACAGCTCAATAAAAAAATCCTTGAGCCATGCAGGAGCAGTGCAACTGGTAAGTATTATTATAACTGGCTTTGCAAAACATTTCCCCTTGCCTGCACAAAGCATTCAAGTCGCGTTTCCACTCCAGTTTGAGACGTGAGCACGCTGGGTTGAGCAGCAAAACTCAATACCTAGGGTTGGCCAGAACATTATATACACGGTGTAAATTCGGTATTTTTGACAGGGAAATCACAAAAGATGCGGTCATCTACAGTTCTGGCCAACCCTACTAACATCAGTGTCTTTATCCTGTAGGTGCTGGAGATGCTTCTTGCAGGCACAGACACCAGCAGCGTCACGCTTTCGTGGCTTCCGGTAGCAATGCATGTGAGTTTCACTCGCTTCTGCTAAGCACATACGAGGCTTACATGAAGGGTTTTTGTGCTCAATCGTGTGACCTGCTGGCACCAAGAAGGGTTTTGTTTTCAAGCGTGTTACCTGCTGGCACCAAGAAGGGTTTTGTATTCAATCGTGTTACCTGCTAATACCAAGAAGGGTTTTGTGCTCAAGCGTGTGACCTGCTGGCACCAAAAAGGGTTTTGTGCTCAAGCGTGTGACCTGCTGGCACCAAGAAGGGTTTTGTGCTCAAGCGTGTGACCTGCTGGCACCAAGAAGGGTCTTGTATTCAAGCGTGTGACCTGCTGGCACCAAGAAGGGTTTCGTTTTCAATCGTGTGACCTGCTGGCACCAAGAAGGGTTTTGTATTCAAGCGTGTTACCTGCTGGCACCAAGAAGGGTTTTGTTTTCAAGTGTATGACCTGCTGGCACCAAGAAGGGTTTTGTGCTCAATCGTGTGACCTGCTGGCACCAAGAAGGGTTTTGTGCTCAATCGTGTGACCTGCTGGCACCAAGAAGGGTTATGTTTTCAATCGTGTTACCTGCTGGCACCAAGAGGAGTTCTGTTTTCAAGCGTGTGACCTGCTGGCACCAAGAAAGGTTTTGTGCTCAATCGTGTGACCTGCTGGCACCAAGAAGAGTTTTGTATTCAATCGTGTGACCTGCTGGCACCAAGAAGGGTTTTGTATTCCAAGTGTGTGACCTGCTGGCACCAAGAAGAGTTTTGTGCTCAAGCGTGTGACCTGCTGGCACTAGCAAAATGGGATTGAAGCCTACGCGAGCTCTTGGTTCTGGGCACTTTTAAATCCTCCACAGCAGAAAAGATAAGGAAAAGTGGGTATAAGGAGTTTCTGGTGTGAAACAGTTTTGCAGTTTCATTGACAGAGTGCGAGAGGGCTTGTGGCCAAGCTACTTGATTTATTGGGATCCAAGGCCCGAAGAAAAAGTGGGTAATAAGAGGGTTTATCTGGTGTGAAAAGGTTTTGCAGTTTCATTGACAGAGTGCAAAAGAGTTCTTTAGCCAAGCTGTTTGGATTATTGTAGTCCAGGGCCCACAGTGTTAGGAACCCAAAGACAACACACAAACACGTCTTTGCGACACCCAACGGCATGGATCGGCTGGCGCATTATGTCCAAGCATTTGTTAGAAAGCCTCTCACTGGATGTCTTACACGTGCCAGACATAGCTCCCATTTAAAACTTCAGTTGGTGATACACACTTGTTTCTCCATACAGGAGGACCCTACCTTGTACAATGACCTGCTTAATGAAGTCCAGCAGAAATTAGGTCCAAATGGTAAGTATGCCGTTGTTCTGTTGATGAAAACCAGGGCATGCAGTCATATATCAATAGAAAGTCACGTTTGTTCTGTTTCAAGTTTCAGGCCGGCTTTACTAATGATTCTATCAATACTTGAGCCCACTCTTTCACAGCAACCTTTTAAAATTGTGTTTACAGAAAGTAAATGGGACTTGTCAGATCTACCCAGAATTGAAGCTGCACTCAACGAATCCATGCGTTTCAAGCCCGTGGGGCCCGTGGTGATTCGACAGGCAACAGCTGACACCAAAATTCCCTTTAGGGTCAAACGTGGGGACACGATCATCCTCGATCTTGCCGCTGCAGGTACTTTACTTTGCCGCTCAGTGATTTATTTTTCAGTAGTTGTGGTGCGTTTTAATGCAGAGTGAAAAAGCAATAGATCCCGTACCAGATGTGTCACGGAAATTCCAGCATTATCAACTCTTGTCAATGTTGGCAACACTGGAAGCCAGTTTTAAGCCAAGCCTGATATTATCCATTATCCTGTTCGTCAAATTGTTCTTTTTTATTTTTCCCAGTGGTGGAGGAATCTTACGCTACACAGTTCCATAAGTAGGGGTCATTTGTAAAAAAAAGGACAGGTCTGAATAATAGATGTAACTGACATCCACAATTTATCTACAACTGTCTTTGCAGGCCGGAGCAGAACTGTATATCCTGAACCAAACAAATTTGATGCCAGGTAGGGCCTTGTATACGTGTGCCATATTGCAAGGCTGCAAACCACAAGCACACAAGGAACCTGGACCATTACTGTAGCCTCTTCTCTCCCGGCTATCGTGGTATTGCTACACGGGGTGATTTCAGTTTAAAATTTCGCTGCAAGTGCAACAAACTTCCACGCATATTTTTTGGTCCATTCCTTCTTTTGTGCAGCGCAAACTTCATGCTCAACAAAGCTGTGAGGCAAGGCAGCCAAATCCAGCAGCAGCCACAGCAACAGCAGCAGCAGTTGCCAGCGTTTACCCCATTTGGATTGGGGAGGAAGGGATGCGTGGGATTCAAGCTTGCAACTGTGGAGATGAAAGCGCTTGTGGCGTGCTTTTTGAAGAATTTGGAGATCAAAGGTACTAGGTATTATGCGCATGCTTTGCTTCATTATGAGCCGTCCCAATATTTTGTAGCTCTAGTAGCAGATCGCTTGATCCTGGAGCACTACGAGCATGCAATATGTGCAACTTAAAATCAGGGCATGCTGACTGTCCTTTATAAGCATAATATAAAATGTAACGCAGAATAACAATCGCCCTTGACCACTTTTTCCCACCCTAACAGGCCGCGTGGGTTCAAAGGCTGCAAGTCTCGCCACGGTAGGAACTAAGTGGGATATCGCTTCTCAACCCACAGAGGACATCATCATCCTTGTGCAGCGCCGAGTTCACGAGTCCACAGGTGCGGCAAGCGCTGTCTTTAATGATCTCCATTAGGGAGTGGTGATTTGCTTGAATGTATAGGTCATGTTTGAAAGGGTGGCCTAGGTAGCAATGTATACTGGGAGAGTGATTTTTAGAAGTAACTGTTCAGCAAGTTAAAGTACAACATTATTGGGGATAATCAGTGATTAGACTTTAACTTGTCCCGGGATGAATGATGCGCTGGGTAAGAAATCCATTGTCCTTTAATCCCCAATTTCATGTGCACAGCTGTCCTTCTATTTTACTTTTCTACTTAAAGCTGTCCCCAATTTCATGTGCACAGCTGTCCTTCTATTCTGTCCTTCTACTCTAAGCTGTCCCCAATTTCATGTGCACAGCTGATCTTCTTCTACCTGCTATTGCATGTGCACAGCTGCCCCTCTATTCCACGTGCACAGTTGCCCCTCTATTTCACGTGCACAGCTGCCCCTCTTTATTTTACGTGCACAGTTGCCCCACGTATGTGCACAGTTGCCCCACTTATGTGCACAGCTGCCCCACTTATGTGCACAGCTGCCCCTCTTTATTTTACGTGCACAGTTGCCCCTCTATTTCACGTGCACAGTTGCCCCGCTTACGTGCACAGCTGCCCCACTTATGTGCACAGCTGCCCCTCTATTGTGCACAGCTGCCCCTCTATTGTCTCTTGAGCCAATGGGATGCCTGTCAGCAGAAATTGATGGCAGCAGCAGCACTCTCAGCCCCAGCAGCAGTAACAGCATAGGCGGCCAGCTGCAGGCATCTCACTCTATCACAGCAAAGGGCAAGCTCCTCCTGCTATGCGGAGCGCATGGTGTTGGTAAGACCACACTGGCAGGCGATCTTGAGAAGGCTCTAGCACACGTTGAGTTTGAAGGGCTTAGGGAGGTGGCCCGCAGCATCATGGTTGAGCAGGGCATCACGCAGTCCATGCTGATGGAGGACGTAGCCATTTTCTGACGCCTTCAGCACGATGTTGTCCACCGCCAAGCAGCACTGGAGAGGTCCCTTGCAAGTTGCCCTGGCTCTTCCGGGAAGCTGCTAGTGTCTGACCGTTGCGTGGCAGACCCTCTTGCATATGTTATGTGGAAGTTTGGTTGTAATTCGGCTGAAATAGGCTTCTCTCATAGACTTGGTCATAGTTTAATTGTGATTCAGGGAACCTAGATCAGTTGCACTGTTCAATGTATGGTTCAAATGAAAGGATTGTGCAGAGGCAAAGGTTTGGACCTAAAGAGCCTTCAACAATGCACTCCTATTGGAGTGCGTGTACCATATGAGATTGTTCTAAAGGCAACCCCACCCCCCAAAGTAAGGACTGGCGCAAGTTTTGCATGCTTGCAACCTTGATTTTAGCTGACAAGGTGGCTGGTAGCTTGAAAAGCAGATTAAAATGCCACAAGCATGATTCTAATAACAAACCTACACTCTTGTGTGCCTTATCAAAAGTGATACGATATAAGCCAAGGGTCCATCTATGCTTGCATTTGGAGTTGTCAATAAATTGTACGATTATGACTGGCTTTCTGGATGATGAGCTGATTTTGCACATGTTCTGCAACATTTTCCTCGACACTTGTATCCAAGACGCAATATCGTGCTGGCAGATTCCAAGCATGTTCATTAACTCAAGCCTCCTCATTTCTCACGCAGTTTCAAACCATTCAGGCCAAGCCTGGTGCACCATATATTCAAGCCTCCTTCCTGTATCCCCCGCAGTTCCAAGCCATTCAGGCCGAGCCTGATGCACAGGAGGCTCTCGCACAGTACCGCTCTTTGGCAACGACCTCGGCCTGCCTCACAATCTTGGTACCTCCCTTCAACATTGCTGCAGCAAATGTTAATGACGGTGTACGCATTGTCAGTGGCCCAAAGGATCTGTGCAGCCTCTCTGCGTGTATGCGCTCTGTGCTGGAGCGGAACAGGGTTGCCTTTCATGTGCTTGAGTGCACCAGCCGTGAAGGGCGAGTTGCAGAGGTTGCAAAGCTGCTTGCGATGTAGCAATGATGGATGACATGGGAGTGGACAAATAAACGTGTCAAATCCTGCTGGGTACAGGTTGGGTTAGTGATGTTGCCTAAAGTGCTCACCATTCCACACAAGAAGGGTTCTAGTGAATTTGGTTGTGCATGTGTATTTTTCGCTCTTTTTGGAAATTGCCTTCAGACCTGAAAGACAAAATAAACGTATGATTGCTTCAGGATTTGAGCCTCTTTGCATTTAAACCTTGTGCTACTCGCCTCAAGTTGAGCTTTACCATGTTGTTTTAGTTGGTTGATAACTAAGAGGCCATTCAATTATACCTTTGTTACATTGCTGGGATTCTGTTTTAATAAAGCGATCAGAATATGACGTTGCAAAAATAGATGGTCGATAATGAATGGTAGACCCATTGGCAATCGGTTGAAGGAATATCATTTTGGCTGTTTTTTTATTGCCCGTTTGTATCTGTTTGATATGACCATGAGGTTGGGATGAGCCAAACTAGTATGCAGAGTAGAAGGTAGATATTTAGGTGTTTGATAAATGCACAACGAGCGTGCTTTGCCAAATTACGGCATTTTTTTGGTTCCATGCGGTTGCAACCTCCGAAAATATTTGAAGGCCACGCAGGCAGCAACAAGTGCCCTTTTTCCTGCCAGGAGCCCTATCTTGATGGTGATGATAATACTTATAAAATAAAAGCCTTTACCCCAGATCGCTGGATTGTTCAAATGTTTTTAAAATGGATTCCTGCTCGTCTAAAACTCTACCCTGACCTCTGTAACACTATCTAGCCCCCTATTCACCTATGTAACTGCGTCCCTCACTGTCCTGCGTCTCTCTCCCTAACTCAAGCAAGTCACTGAGTAGCTGTCTGCTTGATAAATTTGACATAGAACTTGGCTAGCGTCTTAGCAATCCACCCAAGATAAAACAGAGACAAATAAATTTCCATATGAATAGTGTACTGTTTATAACCAGCTCTCATCATGAGCCCCCAGATTCAGGCCAAGCATGCAGCCCCCTGTTGAGGGGACGGGAAATGTTGAGGTACGTATTGGAGGTCTTACACATTATTGGCAAGCCAACGCGTTTTGGAGGCCAAGAATACTACCATCAACCCCCAAACGTGTTGGCTTGCCAATGGTGTGTAAGACCTCAGATATGTACCTCAACATCCCCCTGATCCTCGTTGGCCTGTTTCTCTTTTGATTGATGAGGGAATTTTACGGTACCTGGTACCAACGGATCCTATTCTTCAATTAATGTGGGAATGTTTTTGCTGTCTGGGCAGCTTATCTCTTCTTTTCGTTTTCTTGCAGCAAAATTCTGCGAATCACAGCATGTGAACTGCCAAAAAAAGGATGTACTTCATGAACAACATGACGTTTAAGAGCCACGCTTTCAAACAACCCCACTTACTCGAGGGGCTTAGAATGCTGGGATCCTGGTGCCAGAATTCCATCAAAAGCCTAGCACATATAATGTGCTCAACCCAATTATTCCACTTGTGATCAGCGATGAATTCCACGTGAGTCCCCATCCCCCTCATGCGGCTTCCACTGCCAGTGTTGGCGCTTCAGGCCCAGAGGCACCCATCCAGCGCTCAAACTCCAGCTACTCTTAGTCCCAGCCCGGGCCCATTCCATGCTCGCAAAGGCATGCGGAAGACTGGTGAGCTGAATTTGATGCGAGTGTTGCAAAATTAATGAGAGGTGTGGTGTCACGTGCGCAGCGTCTTCCGTGGCCTTAAAGGGTGCAAGAGCAGGCACACAGGGTCGCGCAGGAAATCAATTACACTGCACAAGGGTAGCTGTATTGGTGGTGGCTCAGGGTTTAGCGGTGCACTAGTAGTGTAAAGGAGCAAAAAATGCGGTGAGGATAAGGCTGAGTTTTATTTGAGAACCAAGACTTGCATAGGAAAGAATGCAATTGAGTTTTTAAGCCGGAATGAGCATTGGTCTATTACAGGTGTGACCCCCCCCTGATGACATTGAAAGAAACATTCCTGACTGGGTTTTCCCAGCACAACAAAACCTTCCAACTAGACATCAAAGCCGTCCAGATGGCGTGTTAGTTATGCCCATTGAGGGAAGAGGCAGACATTTGAATCCCAAACAGATCCCCCCAAAAGACAGAGACATACACCTTGAAGATTTCGAATTCTGCTCAGACATAAACCCGCAACTGACATTAAAAAAAGCGCACAACCAGCATCAACCCCTTGTCCAGCGTCTATAAACAAGGAGCCTCCGAGGCATCTCTCGAAACAACCAAGTCACACTTCATGTTATACTTCTTGGAGTCGGGGGCACAATCTACAATCAGTACACCATAACTCCTTTACTAGACTTAGGCGTCCCCACGCACAAAGTGCACCAACTAGTTACTAAACTGCACTGCCATGCAATAAAAAGCTTGAACAAGATTACAAAAACAAGACAAAATACACCTTAACAACAACAGTGACAATGGGGGATCTGATGGGGGGGTTACTGGTAGAGGGGCTGGCTTCAGGAGGGTTAGGTGCAGGCCGGAATGCATGGCTGACAACCCGCCGGATCCTCATTTGTCTCTATTGTTTCTCTTTTTTTCTCGTTTTTGGTGGAGCTCTGGCTAGTGCGAGCACTAGTTGAGAGCCTTTCCTTAATGCACGCTGGTGACTTCCAGCGTAGACTTTTACTTTTTTATTAAAGTTGTGTGATCTGTAGAAGGATAACAAAGAGTTACGCAGTGTTACCGCGTCACGCGTCATGAAGGAGCACTTTGGTGGCAGCATTTTAAAAGCCTCCCAACCCAAATTCTGTAAAACGCCTCCACCACAAATGAAAAGAAAAAGATCAATGGGGGTCAGGAGGGTTGCTGGCTTGACCAGAAACCGGCTCCTAATGAGATTTTATAGTAGTACTACTGGAAAGTCGTATTTCATATGCCAAATAATGAGGATCAGGTCTTATAAAGCGCATCTCTTCTATATTCGAAGCAAAGGCACACTTGGCGGATTGTTTGAGGGCTGGGTTTTCATTGTTTTGCCCTTTGGATAACCAACCCTAGATCTGAGAGGGGTCCGTCTTTCTCCTTCGTCCCCTTCCTATTTCTCTAACACCTGTAGTGCTGGTAGACACAGGAACCGTGGATGTGCACGCCTCACACACACAGTATGCTGCTTATCTGGGATTGCTGGCTTATGAGCCCCATGCTATGAAAGCTACGCTGATGAGTCGGTCAGCTGTGCACGCCAGAAACAATCATCTGATTGTCAACACTGCTAAGTCCGAGGCTGTGCACTTTACCTCCGCGGGTGGAAGCGTCCCATACTTTATACAGGTGGTGCTACCCTTGTTAAAAGGAATTTTCCTGGGCATGTTTTTTAGGACGTTGAACCTGGCTAAAGCTGCTGAACTTCAAAAGAGGGAATTCTCTAGTTTGCTGTCTATGCTTCATTTGCAAGTATTGAAGGGCACGTTCAGTGTTAGGCGGACTACCACTAATTGGACTGTGCTTCAAGAGTGTGGACATGCGCCATTGCTGTTTAACTGGTTTCAGTCCGCTGTCAAGCACTTCTACAGTGCTTAATGCCAATGTCATCATTTGCGGAAGGTAGTCCAGGCTGATCTCACCTTACAGCCCTTTTCAAGTGCCTGCTGGACTGCTCAATTAATAAGCGCTCATCAAGGACTGCGTGGGTGTGAATCATGTGTACGAGCTGTCTAAATTGGGCGTGCTATTCCCGTGCATATATTACTGTGGATTTGAAGCACAGGATGAGAGGTGTTTGGAAAGCCACCAAGTGGATAGCCCCTGAAATGCACAATAACAGCCTGGTCACTGATCATTCATGGTTTGTCATCCCTTCTTTATTAATGAATGTGTGCTGACTACTGGATGCTTTGGAAGGTAGCAACACAGCTTGAAGGCAGTTTTCGCCTATGTGACCAGCGTTCTAGTGAAGATGAACATGCATGTCCAGAACGAGGTGGACGCTCTTTTATTTTGCCAAGATCATCGAGTTCTTTGTGAGCTGAAAAAAGATTACTCCTTGTTTCCCCCTTTCTTCGAGCGCCGCGCAGGAACAGCACAACGGCCTCTGCAGCATCCTCCAAGGACGCTCCGTCACCTTTCACACCATCCTTGTGGGAGTGGCACCATCTACAATAATCACACGCTGGAGTCTTTCAAGGATCTGGGTCTTGATTATCAAAGAGTTCAGAAACTTGCTTCCAAGCTTCATAATCATTCTGTCAATTACGCTGCCAAACTTGTCCATACCAGACGTGCCCTTTCCAGCACCAACATCAACTCTCGTTAGGAGCCGGTTTCAGGTCAAGCATGCAACCCTCCTGAACCCCATTGATCTTTACGCATCTTTTTCATTTGCTGGAGGAGTTTCATGGTACCCGATACCAAAGTGGCTCCATTTCCTGAATTTATGTGGGGAGTGTTTTTTCACAGCCTGCGTAGTTTTTTCTTTTTTTCCTTTTCCCCTTTCTTCGAGGGTTACTAGGCGGCTTAGCCCTATTTGGTGCAAAAGTTCAACAACCAGCTTGTTTGTACCAGCTTGTTTCTTTTCTCAGCAGAACAGTATCTGAGCCTACAATTTTATTTGTGACTGGCCGAGACCAGTCAGCAGACGATCAGCCAAGCAACCGGGTTAAAGGCTCACCCCCAACAACTATTGTAACCAAGCAAAGGCCCAGTAGGAGCAAGAGTTGGATACCGTGCAACGTTTGGTAGCAAGTTGATTAAAGAGTGCCTTCCTCCTAGCTGCTAGCAGCTTCCAGTACTCAAATTTCCCAACTGTAAACTTGTTAGTTGGTAATTTTGATGCTCTTCCTCGTTACCGAACAGCAGAAAGGGAAATCATGACAAGGTGTCGGGCAAACTTCATAAAAGAAAGGCAAAATTAGAAGAGAATAGGTATATACCGACAAAGCAAAGGTAAGGTAAGGTAAGGTAACATACAAAGCAAAGTCCTGCACGCTTGTAGAAAAACAGGTGACAATGATTGCACGAAGGAGGACAGAAACTTTGCCTGGCTGATTTCAGTCACCTCTATCGTAATTATTGTAAACAACGCACAGAGCAGGGCAGCAAAAGGGAATTGAGATGAAACAACGGTGAATTCTGTCAAAATGCCCAATACCTCATTAATCCATTTAAGTAACATGTATCCAAGCCAACACCTTTGGTACGTAGACAAATTTAAAAGGCTTAAACAGTAGGTTTAGCAAGCAATCGATAAGGTTCATGAAATAAGGGTTCAGCCAAGCACGCAAAGCATGGTACAGTTACAACGCGCTGTAATCGATCCATGCTCCCTTGCAAGAAAGCCTCCTTTACAAGGCATGCAGAATAGACACAAACACGCACACACACACAATTCACCTACACAGTCCACGTACACACGCAGTTCAGAGGAGACTTTATTCACGCCAAAACAGTGCTTGCTTTTGAAAGTTCAAAAAACAGCATTCATGCTGATAACAGGCAAAAAAGGTGCAGAACACACAATGGTCAAGGTCAAAACAAAAGCCACACCAAGGCCTGAACCCATGCAGAAGAACAGCACCAAGATGCGCCCTTTACTGTACAGCGGAACTTGGTGGTTCAGGGTCGGGTGCATTTATGAGCGCCTCATTCTTAATGGAGGAAAAACGCGAAGGAGAGCCTAGCTTTTGCAGCTGAAGGGAGGAGTTGGGTTGCGGCGAGGTAAGGGGGTCCAGATCCTCCATCCTTTGGCAAGTGTTAGAAGAGCTGCTGGGGGGGGAGGGCTTCATATTGGCTGCATGAGTGTTTGTGTGTGTACGTATGTGTGTACGTGTGTGTGTGTGTGTACGTGTGTGTGTGTGCCTGTGTGTGTGTATGTGTGTGTGTGAGTGTGTGTGTGTGTGTGTGTGTGTGTGTGTGTGTGTGTGCGTGCGCGCGCACACGCACGGGCGTTTTATAGTGTTCAGACTCACTGGTGCAAACTTGTAATCAATTTAATCTTAAAACACCTTTTGAACCTATACTTGTGCACATGTAATCAACTCACAATGTATCTTTGGCAGAGACCCCTTGGGCTTTTGCTCCTCTTCTTGACCATTTAGGTGCACACGCACGTCCCGTGCCCTCTGGGTGTTAACCTGACGCTGCAGCTTGTCCAGCACTAGCTCCCATTCCTGTTGTGTGTTTCGTTTCAAGCACCAATTCAATCACAATGCACACATTGCCAGTTCTGGCCAGCCGTAGACATGGGCCATGAGTGCAGTGTGTAGGATCATGAGTACAGAGTGTGGACGATGAGGACAGCGTGTGGACCATGAGTAGGACCCATGAGTGGGACCACATGAGGACAGCGTGTGGACCATGAGTAGGACAACATGAGTAGGACCACATGAGTAGGACCACATGAGGACAGCGTGTGGAGTAGGCCGCATGGGGTGGACCACATGCAGGACCCATGAGTAGGACCACATGAGGACAGTGTGTGCAGTAGGACCGTGAGTACAGTGTGGCGAGTACAGTGTGTGGACGATGAGTAGGACCATGAGTAGGACCATGAGTCCAGTGTGTGAACCATGAGTAGGACCACGAGAAAGACCATGAGTACAGTGTGTAGGACGATGAGTAGGACCACGAGAAAGACCATGAGTACAGTGTGTAGGACCATGAGTAGGACCATGAGGGAGGACAGTGTGTGGACCAAGAGTGCAGTGTGTGGACGATGAGTAGGACCACGTGAGTAGGACCACATGAGGACAGTGTGTGGACAATGAGTGCAGTGTGTGGACCATGAGTAGAACCACATGAGTAGGACCACATGAGGACAGTGTGTGGACGATGAGTAAGACCATGAGTAGGACCATGAGTACAGTGTGTGGACCATGAGTAGGACAACATGAGTAGGACCACATGAGTAGGACCACATGAGGACAGCGTGTGGAGTAGGCCGCATGGGGTAGACCACATGCAGGACCCATGAGTAGGACCACATGAGGACAGTGTATGCAGTAGGACCGTGAGTACAGTGTGGCGAGTACAGTTTGGCGAGTACAGTGTGTGGACCACAAGTAGGACCATGAGTAGGACCATGAGTCCAGTGTGTGAACGATGAGTAGGACCACGAGAAGGACCATGAGTACAGTGTGTGGACCATGAGTAGGACCACGTGAGTAGGACCACATGAGGACAGTGTGTGGACGATGAGTAAGACCATGAGTAGGACCATGAGTACAGAATGTGGACGATGAGTGCAGTGGGTGGACCACATGCAGGACCCATGAGTAGGACCACATGAGTAGGACCACATGAGGACAGCGTGTGCAGTAGGACCGTGAGTACAGTGTGGCGAGTACAGTGTGTGGACAATGAGTAGGACCTCGAGAAGGACTATGAGTACAGTGTGTGGACAATGAGTAGGACCTCGAGAAGGACTATGAGTCCAGTGTGTGAACCATGAGTAGGACCACGAGAAGGACCATGAGTACAGTTTGTGGACGATGAGTAGGACCACGAGAAAGACCATGAGTACAGTGTGTAGGACGATGAGTAGGACCATGAGTAGGACCACGAAAAGGACCATGAGTACAGTGTGTGGACCATGAGTAGGACCATCAGGACCATGAGTACAATGTGTTGCGTTCACATTAGACGTAGAGGTGGAAAGGCCAGGTCGCTGCAAACAAAGGAAGTTTTCCCCCCATAAATCCGGTGAAGCTTGTATTTCAGCTGTGTGCACGTGTGTGTGTGTGTGTGTGTGTGTGTGTGTGTGTTTGTGACATACAGGGGCAGCCCCACCTAATCTCCCACGACCCAGCCCACCCACGCACACTCTTGTAAATTACTGGGCTATAGGACGAGCAAACATGCTCACCTTCAAACAATGCATCACACACAGGGACAGCCCCACCTTATTTCCCACGACCACGACCACGACCCAGCCCAGCCCAACCCACACATACTCCCACGACCACGACCACG
>Ga0307972_1001282_pt1 | contig 13258 bp, 18 predicted proteins | sample OrgLakmetagen780_FD_201848 | JGI IMG/M metagenome (GOLD analysis project Ga0307972, IMG submission 201848) | Saline water microbial communities from Organic Lake, Antarctica - #780 | ecosystem: Environmental > Aquatic > Non-marine Saline and Alkaline > Saline | place: Antarctica: Organic Lake...
TTTGTCGATCCTGCCAGTGATCGACCAGCAGGGCCACCAAGAGCAGCAGATGGTCCGAAAATACCAAAGGGCGGGGCAATCCCATCCGACCCGACCAAGTTCCCCAGCGGGCTAATATACGATGACGGGGCACGCCGCCTGTATATCGGTGAAGGTTTCATCGACAACGTGTCGCCCGCGGTAAGAGCCTATGAGGTATCCGGCAAAACCATCATCGACCAATGGTTCAGTTATCGCCGCCTTGACCGGACCCGCCCCATCATCGGCGACCGCCGCCCACCTTCGCCGCTCGAAAAGATACAGCCCGACCGATGGCCCGCATCCTACACCGAGGACCTGATCAATCTACTGCACGTCCTAACACTCCTGACGAGGATGGAGGCTGACCAGGCCGACCTCTTGGAGCGCATCTGTGCAGGACCGCTAATCGACGCGGAAATCCTCCGCGCCGATGGTGTTTTCGACGATGACAGCGCCGCTACCAGCCGCGCGGGAGACGACAGGCAAAATGAAATGAACTTCTAAACGTCATCAGCGAACATCTGAATCGTGCGGCGGTTGACCTCCGCTTCACGCGTTTCCGGATCGGCATACAGTTCCAGTTCGCCCATTGCCCACATTCCCCAAGTCTCCAACAGCTTGCGGCGTTTATGGACGAGCTTCGCGCGGTTGTATGCTTGGGCAGTCTTCGAGCCAATGGAGTGAGCCAGCGTCATTTCAGCCACGTCATCGGGTGCTTCGGCATCCTCCCGCGCCCACGTCCTGAAAGCCGCACGCATTCCGTGAACCGTCACTCCGGGAATGTGGCTTTGAAGCAGCTTTCGCATCGTCGCGTCCGAAATCGGCTTCTTTGGATTGCTTGGCGATGGAAAGACGAGGGGGCTCGCTTTTGTCTGGTGCGCCCTTGCCGCGAGCAACACCTCACGCGCGTGAGTTGTGATCGGGACCACGAACTCCTCGCGGGTCTTCATCAACTCTGCGGGTATCGTCCATTCTGTCAACACGTCGTCGAAATGATCCCAGCTTGCTGACCGAATGCTGCCAGACCGCAACGCAGTCAGAATCGTCATTCGAAGCGCGAGCGCACCCACCACGTTTTGCTCGGTCAGCTTTTCCATAAGTTCTGGGAGGTCGTGGTAGTCCATCGCTGAAAAATGCGTCACCTGCTTGCGCTGCGGACGCATCGAGCTGAGCAATCCGGTCGCGGGGTTGCCCGCCGTTCGATATCCCCGCCCACAAGCAAAATCAAAGACTACGGAAATGCGTTGCAGCACCCGACGGGCGGTTTCGGGCTTCTCTGTCCAAATCGGGTCTACAACCGCTTCAATGTCGTCTTGATGAATCTCGGAGACTGTTAGGTTGCCAAGCGAGGGAAACGCGTAGGTTTCGAGGGTCCGTATCCATTGTGCGACGTGCTTGCCGTTGTTTTTGTTGTCCTTGAACTTTCGGTCGTGGACCAGTGCCGCCAGTTCTGCAAACGTCGTAGCCTTGCCTTCATCCTCCCGCGTGCGAACTTTGGGATTTCCACCGCTTCGCGCGATGCGGCGTAGCTCGAAAGCCTTTTCGCGGGCCTCCGCGAGCGTCACCAAGACAGCCGATCCGAGGCCGTAATCGCGCCGACGCCCGCGAACGACCGTTCGGAGTATCCAACGCCGAGCGCCGGACGGGTCGACTTGCAGATACAATCCGCCGCCATCCGCGTGCCTTCCGGGGCCAGCCTTCCGGACAAATGCCGCATTGAGCTTTTTCTCGACGTGTGGCCCTGACTTCAAACGCCGCTCTGATTCAGGAACTGATGAACCGTCCATTTTTCAACCCTCATTCTGTCCCACATTTGTTGCGGGATGTCTGAGGCCAGATGTTGATAGAAAACTGTCAATATACAGTAAATGTAGGGCTTTTTCGTGCCTACCCCTGTAAAAACAGGGCTTAATGGCGGAGAGACAGGCGGCCATTGTCCTGTAACTGCCTGTAACACCGCGTCACACAAGAGCATGAATATCCATATTTATAAGGGAACATGTGAAGTCACCCGTTGCAACCTGTAACGTCCAATGCCATATTCTTTGGCAGGTAGGATAGCGGGTTGGGCTTTCTGCCATTGGTGGAGAAGGCGGGAATCGAACTATGCCACGCAAGGCGAAAGAACTGTCACCGATTGAGGTGAAGCGGCTGGAACATCCGGGCCACACGAACAACGCGACCTTTGCCGTGGGTGGCATTGACGGGCTGTTGATGCAGATCACCCCGACCGGAGCGCGGTCATGGCTGTTGCGCTGCAATGTGGGTGACAAGCGGCGGCACATGGGTCTAGGCGGCTTTCCCGATGTAACGCTTGCCGGGGCGCGTGAGCGTGCCCGTGAGGCGCGTGACATGATCAGGCAGGGAGTCGACCCCGTGGAGCATCGCAAGGCCACACGGGCGGCTCTGGTGGCCGCTCAGAAACGTGGGCTGACCTTTGCCGAGGCAATGGAGAAATACCTTGTCGGCAAGCTGGCGGAATTTGAAAACCCGAAACACAAAAAACAGTGGCGCGCGACCTTGGACGCCTACGCGGTCCCGATGGTGGGTGACATGCTGGTGTCCGACATGGGCGTGTCTGATGTGCAGCGCATTCTTGAACCGATATGGCTGACAAAGAACGAAACCGCGTCCCGCCTGCGGGGCCGTGTGGAGGCTGTCATGGCATGGGCGACGGTGGCGGGGCATCGTACCGGCGACAATCCCGCCCGATGGAAGGGCAATCTAGATGCGATCCTGCCCAAGCCGGGGAAGGTGTCAAAGGTGCAGCATCACCCGGCCCTGACCCTAAGCGATGTGCCAGAATGGTTTGCGGACGTGCGGTCGCGCAAGGGCTTTGCCACGCGGGCGCTGGAATACATGTCCATGACGGGCGCGCGATCTGGCGAGGTTCGGGGCGCAGTTTGGTCTGAAATTGATCTTGATGAGGGTCTGTGGATCATCCCGGCAACGCGGATGAAGGCGCGCAAGGAACACCGAGTTCCGCTGACTAGCGAGGCGTTGGCGCTGTTGCGGGCCTTGGACCGGATGCAGGGTAGCGACTACGTTTTCCCGGCGGTGCGCGGAGGGGCCTTGTCAGATGCAGCCCTGAGTGCCTGCATGAAGCGGATCAATGAGGCGCGCGAGGGCGGCTATATTGACCGTGTGTCAGGGCGTCCAGCGGTGCCGCATGGCTTGCGCTCTACCTTCCGAGATTGGGCGGCTGAGCGCACTGATTATCCGCGCGACATGGCCGAACTGGCGCTGGCGCACAATGTCGGCTCTGAGGTGGAGCGGGCCTATCGGCGTGGCGACATGATTGAAAAACGCCGCGCGATGATGGCGGCTTGGGGGCGGTTCCTGCGCGGTGAAGCCGGGGCCAAGGTGGTGACGATGGAGGCGGTCCGGTGAAGGATGCATTTGAAAGTGATTGGTTTAGTGACAGTGCTAAAGTTGTAATGGAAATTGCACGCCGCGAATGCCTTGGGAAAAGTGAAGGAATTAACCAACTCCTTCTAACAGGGGTCAAGATTGGTTTTGGAATATGCGAATTTGATAAGGGCCGCGAACTACTTGAAACGCTTGAGCCTAAGTGCAGCTTTTGCCACGCCAACCTGCGCAATGGTTCCGGCCCAGAAAATATGCATCCTGATGATCCACCACTTCTTGCATTCTTGATCTCTATCGGCGCATTTTTTCAAGAATTGAATGCTGAGCGGCCAGAAACTTCATACAAAATGATTTTTATAGCTGGAAACCTTTGGGGAGAAATTGAGGCGCAAAATAAGTGGGAGAAAGATGCAATTCGCGGAGGCAAAGTTATTGGTGGCGCGCGCAACTCTGCGCAGGAAGTGAATAATCGCCATGCCCCTTTGCGTGACCAGCGATTTGCACGGATTCGCAACCTCATGTCACAAGATGGCTTGAACCTGTCATGCGCAGCCGCGCAATGCGAAGTCGATGGATTGGGACCTGCACAATCAATTCTGAGGCAATGGCACCGACAGAAAAAGAGTGACACCTAGGCGGCAGTCACAACAGCAATATGCGAATGCTGAGGCACCTTGTAACAGTCAGGTGCCGACATGCCCGAAACATATCTTTCCGATACTGAAATTGCGAAACGCTACGGCATTGCCCGACCGACCGTCTGGCGCTGGCATCGTGAGCGCGCCGAGTTTCCCCGTGCAATCCGTCTGACACCCGGCTGCACCCGCTGGAAGCTGTCCGACATCGTGGCCTGGGAAACCGCTCAGGCTGAGGTGGCGGCATGAGCGACCTGACAAACGAAAACGCCGCGAACCTTGCAGGGTTCAACGGCGCTAAAGACGTTGTGGAAGGCGTCTATTTCTCAGCGGTTTATATCACGGTTCCGCGCATCATTGCCACCCATTTTTGCGGGGTGGCGGCATGAGTATCCCTTGCATCCCGTTCAACATCTTTCCGGCGGGGCCTGACAAGGCACCCTTGATTGCAGGTTGGCAGACAAAGGCCACCCGCGATCCGCACACCATTTCCCAGTGGCAGGCCAACGGTGCGCAAGCATGGGGCATCCCGTGCGGCGCAGCTAACGGCCTGTTTGTCATTGATCTGGACTTGGACAAAGTGACGGGCGAACCCGTTGGCGAGGCGTCTTTGAAGGCCCTGCCACGCTATGCGGCTCTGCTGGACCGTGCGAACGTGCATACCCCCTCAGGGGGGCGTCACATCTATTGCCAGCACTTTGACGGGGGCCGCAACACCACGTCCAAGATAGGCCCGAAAATCGACACACGCGGCGAAGGCGGCTATGTCGTCGCGCCCGGTTCGTGGACTGAGGGTGGTTCTTATCTGGGGTTCTTTCCCGACGATCTGCCGCCCGTCCCGATGGGTTTGCGGGCGATGCTGTTGCACACGCCACCCGCACCGGCCCGCACCTTTGACCGGATCACGCCCACGGGCGAGGTTGAGGAACTGCTGACCCACATTCCGGCGGATATGTCCTATCAGGATTGGGTTTCCGTCCTGATGGCTCTGCACAACCGTTTCAACGGCTCTGATGAGGGGCTTGCCCTTGCTGATCGGTGGAGCGCGACCGGCGCGAAATATCGCAATGGTGAGGTTGTCGCCAAGTGGCGCAGCTTCAAGCGAAACGGCGTAAATTGGGCAACGGTCCCGGCGCTCGCACGTCAGAACGGTGCTGACCTTTCCGACATTGCGCGGAGGTGGGTGCCATGACTGTGATCAACATGGGCGAAATGCGCCGTTCCCGCGCCTATGAGATTGAAACCCGCCTTGTGAGCCTGTCAGCAATCGAGGCGGTGCTGACCAGCAACTACATGGTCAAAGGTTGGCTGGACCGGAATTGCCTTTCGATGCTCTACGGCCCCTCTAACGCGGGCAAGACGTTTGTGGCGCTGGATATTGCCATGCACATCGCGGCGGGCAAGTCATGGCGCGGGTTGCGCGTCAACGGCGGGCCTGTCCTCTACATCGCTGCTGAGGGTGGCGCGGGTATCCGCAACCGCCTTGCTGCAATCAAGCATGATCGGCCTGATATGGCGTCTGCGCCCTTCACCCTGTTGCCGGTCGGGCTGGACCTGCACGGGCAAGGTGACGCTGTGGCGGTCTGTGAAATCATGCCGGATGAGGCCCCGGCGCTGGTTGTGGTGGATACGCTGGCCCGGTCTATGGGCGCGGGCGATGAGAACACGGCCAAGGATGCGGCCATGTTTGTGCGCAACTGTGATCTGATCCGTGAGGCCACGGGTGCGCACGTCATGGTGATCCACCACACGGGCAAGGATGAGGACCGTGGGGCGCGTGGTTCGTCTGCCCTCAGGGCGGCGGTGGATAATGAAATCCAAGTCACATCGGAATGGGAAATCATATCGCGCAAACAACGCGACCAAGAACCGCCTGAGCCGCTGCACTTCAATCTGCGCTCGGTCATGCTTGGCATGGATGAGGACGGTGAGCCGGTCACAAGCGCAGTGGTGGACGCCAGTGAGCCGCCCAAAACCAAGCGCAAGCCCTTGACCGGCAAGAACGAGGTGGCAATGCAGGCCCTTTATGACGCCTTGCGAGACCATGGCACGAGCAAGACGGGCAGTGGCTACCCCGGCAAGTGCAAGGTGGTCCATGTGGATCACTGGCGCGATGCGTGTGGCGTCCACGGGCTGACTACCGGGTCCAGCGATAGCGCCGCGCGCACCGCGTTCATGCGGGCAAAAACCAAATTGATGGACATGGATGAGGTGCGCGAGTGGGGCGACCATGTGTGGAGGGTGCAAGCCGATGACTGAGGAACACCGTCACCAACGTCACACAACGTCACCGTGCGTCACCTGTGCAGGTCAGATTTACCGTCACCAACGTCACACACCTCTAGGAGGTGTGACGATTGTGACGCTGACGGTCTTGGACGCTGATTTGGTCCCAATGCCCCCTTTCCGTAACCCCCCAGGGGGCGCGGGGGTGGGTCTTCATTCCACACACACAGCCCGGTGGCAGGAATGAAGCGGTCCACCCAAGTCAAGCGGTTCTGCAAGTCCCTGGCGGTCCCCACGGGGCGGCTGGCGGGGCGTGCGGTCAAGCTGGCCCCATATCAAAACCGTTTCATCGACGGGGCGTTCGCTGACGGGGTGAACGTCGCGTGCCTGTCCATCGGTCGCGGCAATGGCAAGTCGGCAATCTCGGCCATGCTCTGCGCCGGTGAATTGCTGGGCGCATGGTCTGACGCGCCTGAGCGGGAAGTGATCATCGCGGCCCGAACTCAAGAACAGGCCAAAATTGCTTGGAATTATTGCGCGTCATTTATCGCCACTTTGCCCGACGATGTGCAGGAGCGGATCACGATCCGGCGGCAACCCCGTTTTGAAATCCAGTATGACGATCACAACGGCCCGCACCTGATCAAAGCAATCTCGGCAGACGGCAAGTCTGCGCTTGGCAGTAGCCCGACGCTGGCGGTGCTGGATGAGCGCGGCCATTGGCCCATTGCTCAGGGCGACGAATTGGAAGCGGCGTTGCTGACAGGTCTGTCAAAGCGCGACGGCAAGGCGCTGATCATATCCACCAGTGCCAGCAATGACATGCACCCGTTTAGCCTTTGGCTGGATCGGGATGCACCCGGCGTCTACCGCCAAGAACACCGCCCGACACCGAACCTTCCTGTTGACGATCTGGACAGTTTGGCGATTGCCAATCCCGGTTCACGGCATGGCATCGGCCCGACGATGACGCGGCTGAAAGAGGACGCGGCGCTGGCGTTGGCCCGTGGCGGCTCTGCCCTGTCGCGGTTCCGCCTGCTGTCTCGCAATGAACGGGTGTCTGAGGACAACCGGGATGCGCTGCTGGATTTGAACGAATGGCTGTCGTGCGAAACCGACGATCTGCCACCCCGGCGCGGGCCGGTTGTGATCGGGCTGGATCAAGGCCAGTCGGCATCCATGAGCGCCGTGGCCTATCTCTGGCCCGACACTGGACGGCTGGAAGCGTGGGGCGCGTTCGGCACTGTCCCGACACTTGAGGCCCGTGGGCAGGGCGATGCTGTCGGTGATCTTTATTCGCAGATGCACAAGCGCGGCGAGCTGGCGTTGATGGGGCAGAAAACCGTGCCGCTGGCGCAATGGCTGCGCCGGGTTGTCGGTCACGTCGAGGGCGAGACGGTCGCGGCGATTGTCTGCGATCGGTTCAAGCAATCCGAGATCGGTGACGCGCTGGCAGAGATCGGCAACCGCGCCCCGGTGATCTGGCGCGGCATGGGGTTCAAGGACGGCAGCGAAGACGTTGAACGGTTCCGGCGGTTCGTGTTCGACGGCAACCTGCACGTTTCCGAAAGCCTGCTGTTGCGTCACGCCATTGGCGAGGCGGCGGTGTTCATTGATCCGGCGGGCAATTCCAAAATCGTCAAGGGCCGGTCGATGGGCCGTATCGACGCCGCTTGTGCCGCTGTTCTGGCGGTTGCTGAGGGCGCGCGGATCATGGGCAGGCCACAACATAAAGGAGGGCGCATCGCATGGGGATGACTTCAACGGCCACGCGGCTGATTGCCCGGTTCGGGCAGACGGCAACACTGACAAAACTGGGGCCACCGGCTGGCCCGCCGTGGGCACCTGTCCCCGGTGTGCCGGTCAATCACACCGTGACGGTCGCGGTGACGAATTACACGATTGAGGAACTTGCCGGTCTGTCCATCGCAGGCGACGATTTGCGGGTGTTCATGACGGCGGGCGTTGCACCGAACACGTCCGACACGCTGACAGTCGGCGGAATCGTCTATGGCATCCACCGCGTTGGCGTCCTGGGGCCGGATGGCGTTGTGATTTGCTACGAATTGCAGGTGCGGCGATGAGCAAGCTGCGCAACGAATACAAACGGCATAGCGCCAAGGTGACGCGCGGCCCGCGTTGGAAGGCCCTGCGGATGCAGGCGCTGGACCGTGACAACTGGCAATGCGTCCAGTGTGGCACCCATAAGCGGCTGGAATGTGATCATATCCTGCCCGTCAAGACACACCCAGAACTGGCCTACACGCTGAGCAATTTACAGATGCTTTGCGGTGCCTGCCATGCCCGGAAAACCCGAATTGAGGTGGGGCACAAGCCCCTGACCCCAAAGCGCCAGCAATGGCGCGATCTGCTGCGCGAAATGCAGCGAAACCCTACCGAGCAAAAGGAAAATTACCATGCTTGATTCACTGAAAATCACCCGGCGTCAGTCGGAAATCCGTCAGCAACTCGCTGGCCTTGTGGGCAAGGACGCGCCCACTACGGACGAAACCCGGTCCATGGAAACGCTGGATGCAGAATATCGCACCAACGAAACCCGGTTCCGGGCTGCGCTGGTGTCCGAGGATACCGAACGCCGGGAAGCCGGGGCCGCACTTGAAACCCGTTCCGAAAAGGAATGGAATGCGATCATGTCCGGTTTCGAGATGCGCCAAGTCGCGCTGTCTCTTGACGAAGGCCGGGCCCTGTCTGGCCAGACGGCAGAGATCGTCACCGAACTGCGGTCGCAAGGCGGTTATCGCGGCATTCCCGTGCCCTATGCGGCGCTTGAAACCCGCGCGGGCGAAACCATTGCCAGCGGCACCCCTGATCCGATTGTCACCCGTCCACTGATCGAGCGTTTGTTCCCGGCGTCTGTCGCGGCGCAGATGGGCGTCCAGATGATCAATATCGGCACCGGCGGGCAGGAAACCCCTGTCACCACGTCTGCAATCTCTGCGGGTTGGCAGGCAACCGAACTCGGCAACGTGCCCGGGCCGTCTGCCTACACGACGCTGGACCGCCCGTTGAAGCCTGATCACACGTTGGGCATCCAGATGCGGATCAGCCGCAAGACGCTGCTGCAATCTGGTGCTGCGCTGGAACAGGCAATCCGGCGCGACATGGCGGGCGCGATGCAACAAGAGATGGACCGGGCAATCTTCAACGGTTCGGGGTCCAGCGGCGAGCCTACCGGCGTATTCACCGGCGCGACGGCTTGGGGCATTGCTGAGACTGATCTGAGCGCGGCGGCGTCCTGGGCGGCTATCCGCACTGAGGTTGTCGCGTTCATGACGGCCAATGCGGCAACCGGTCCCGGCGCGGTGCGCCTGTTGATCCGTCCAGAAGTCTGGGACGCGATGGATGGCGCGTTCATCAGCGGCACGGCAGTGACCGAGTGGGAGCGGCTGACGAAATACATCAGCACGGTTGTCATGTCGCACAATGCCTTGCCTGCACCCGCCGGAACGCCGTTGGAAAGCAAGGCGCTGCTGACAACCTCGGCGGGCGGTGTTGCGCCGGTGTTCGTGGGCCTGTGGGGGGCGGTCGATCTGATCCGTGACCCGTATGCCGATGCGCAATCTGGTGGCCTGCGCCTGACTGCATTGTCCACGATGGACACCACAATCAGCCGCGCGGTGCAGACCCGCGTTCTAACGGGCATCCAGTGATGTTGACCGGCTTTGCCCACGGCGGGCTTGAACTGCGCCGCAAACCGGACGGATCGGCCCGCCTGCAAGGCCGGTTTCCCTATAACAGCCGCGCGGTCCTCAGTGATGGGGGCCGCATGGGCCGACCGCGTAAAGAGCAATTTGCACCGGGGGCGTTCCGGCATTCCGTCGAGACGGACCAAGAGGTTCATCTGCTGGTGGGCCATAGCTTCGACCGCCCCCTTGCCAGCCGGGGCGCGGGCACGTTGCTGCTGGATGACACGCCTGAGGCGCTGGTGTTCAACGCGACGATTGCGGCTGAGATGATGCAGGTCAGTTATGTGTCTGACGTGCTGGCGTCCCTCTCGGCGGGGTTGATCGTGGGTATATCGCCGGGGTTCCGCATTCCACCGCAACAGACGGTCCCGAACGCTGAGGAAGTGACGGAGGAAGACCCAAGCGAAGGCCGCGCAATGATCCGCACAATCTTCGAGGCGATCTTGTTTGAACTCTCTCTGGTGTCCCGTCCCGCCTATTCGGAGACGGAAATCGAGGCGCGGAATTGGGGCGTGTGTCCCAAGTTGGATAACACCGATGGCCTGCACCGCACCCTAAGCCGTTGGAGGGCGTGATGATTGATCTGATCAAACAATTTGAAGCGGTCCCGGCTGACTATCCAACGGCACCGGCGGGCCTGTCTACGGCGGCGGCGGCGCTTGATGCTGCGATGATCTGGGCGCGGATTGAAGCCTACACCTCGCACCGATGGACCGTGCGGGAAGTGGTGTGGACGTTGACGGGCGGCGGTGGCGATCAATTCCACCCGCGTCTGGTGCCCATGGTGTCGCGTGTGGCGCATGTGTGGACTGGTGAGGCATGGGAAGCCCTGACGCTGCTGGACGGGCCTCTGGGCATCTGTCTGCCGCGTGACGGCACCTATCGGATCACGGCGCAGGTTGGCGCTGGTGATGTGCCTGCGCCTGTCTCTGAGGCGTTCCGGCGGTTGGCTGAATATCTGGCCGATGATCCGGGCACGGCGGGGGCGTCCCGGACGTCTGTGGAGATCGGACCTATCAAAGAAGCGATGGACCGCAACCCGGCGTGGGTGGCCAAGGCGATGCAAAATTCAGGCGCTGGCGATCTGCTGCGCAATTACAGGAGGGCTTGAATATGTGGCCATTCAAACGAAAAGAACCTGCCATTGAACACCGATCAAGCGGCACGGGCTACACCACGCAGGTGATGCAGGCGCGGGCTGATTATATCAGCGGCGTGGACGGCGTGGCCGAACTGACGGGCACGGTGCAGGGGTGTGTGAGCCTCTGGGAGGGTGGCCTGAGCCTTGCGGACGTGGACGGCACCGACATGCTGACACCGCGCGTCCTGGCCCTTGCGGCCCGCGCCTTGGCCATGCGTGGTGAGGCGGTGTTCGTGATCAGCGACACCGGCCTGTTGCCCTGTTCCGATTGGGATTTGACAACGCGCTATTCCAAGCCCGTGGCATACCGCGTCGGTATCCCTGACACCGGCGGCGGCACCACGCAAACGGTGCTGGCGGCTGAGGTGCTGCATCTGCGGATCGGGGCCGATATGTCCATGCCATATGTCGGCACGTCACCCCTGCGGCGGGCGCGTCTGACGGCTGGCCTGTTGCAGACGATGGAATCTGCGCTGTCTGAGGTTTACGCCAACGCGCCGCTTGGATCGTCTGTTATTCCGTTCCCCGAGGCACCCGATCAGGACATGAGTGATCTGGCCCGTGGGTTCCGGGGGTTCCGGGGCAAGGTGCTGGTGCGCGAGTCCGTCAACGTGACGGCGGCGGGCGGGCCAGCGCCCCAGACTGATTTGAAGCCAAGCGATGTGTCGCCCGATCTGAGCCGTGCCATGACCAAAGAAACGCTGTCGGCGGCGCGGTCCAGTATTGAGATGGTGTTCGGCGTTTTGCCCGGTCTGAGCAATCCGGCAGTAACCGGCCCGATGGTTCGGGAAGCGCAAAGGCACCTCGCACAATGGGCGCTCATGCCTGTTGCGGCCATGATCGGGCAAGAGGCCAGCGAGAAGCTGGGCCAGCCTGTCGCGCTGGACGTGATGCGGCCATTGCAGGCGTTTGACGCTGGGGGCCGTGCGCGGGCGCTTGGCGCGATTGTGCAGACATTGGCACTGGCCAAAGAGGAGGGCGTCGATCCGTCCGAGGCGTTGAAGCTGGTGGATTGGGAGGGTTGATAAATCAACCTTAACACCTTTATCCGAATGCTGATCCGGGTTCAGGCCAGAGGGGCGGATTTTCTGGAGCAACTCCCAGCTTATCCGCCCTTGCAGTCATTTTTGCATCTGGGTTGGATGGAGAGCATGGCGCACCATAACAGTGGACCGCATAGGCTCTTACGAAATCTATTTCTAACTCAACCTCTTTGCTTTTCTTCAAAATAATCGAGATTCTATAGAAATAATGAGGAAGAATTGGTTCCCCCATCTGAAAATGCTGATCCAATACTTCATCACAGATTTCAATTTGCCGCATCAGATCATTTTGTATTGTTTTTAGGTAGTCTAAGGTATTTTCCTTACCTAGGAAATCAAGCCCACCTTTGGCGTCGCCGTAAGTCTTGCCTTGGTTCAACATTCCATCCACGATTCGGGGCCGGTGCTTTTCGCTCAACCGGTTTCCTTCGGAGACCGTCTGAATGGGTGTGGACAGAAGTCGTGTCGTAAGTTTTTTCACCGCTAGCCGTTCGTTTTCTGTTACCATAATAAGCCTACTTCTTTGACGATGCGCCCTTTGCAGGCGATGCAACTGGTGGACTGGAATCGTTGACTACTGAAGCGGTCGAAGCGATGCACCCTTTAGAAGGTAGGAGTTTATCCCTTTTGCTTCTTCGGACTCAACGCCGGTGAAGATCAATGCATCACCTTGCAGTGTCTGTATTTGATGGACTAGGCCAACGATGTCATCTGTCGTCAAATAGTCCTGCGCTTGGAAGACACTTTCGCAGATAATCAACGTCTGCAATATCCGTTCAACAAGACCAGTATAAGGAACCCCCTCAATTTGGCGGCCCGGAAGATCGTCTGTTTCAGGATTCATTTTTCTTCGCCCCCTTACCTTTCAACGAAGACTAGGGTGCAAAAAGTGACGCTGCAACAAAAAATAAGGTTTGGCAGGTAGGTGAGCGGGCGGGGTTGACGGGCGAATTATTTCTTCAATAAAAACATATACTTACGTAATATGTTGGCGGAGAGACAGGGATTCGAACCCTGGGATCCCGTGAAGGATCAACGGTTTTCGAGACCGCCCCGTTCGACCACTCCGGCACCTCTCCGCGGGGGTCTGGTGGCAGGCATTTAGCGAACACAAGG
>Ga0307972_1001288_pt1 | contig 13242 bp, 10 predicted proteins | sample OrgLakmetagen780_FD_201848 | JGI IMG/M metagenome (GOLD analysis project Ga0307972, IMG submission 201848) | Saline water microbial communities from Organic Lake, Antarctica - #780 | ecosystem: Environmental > Aquatic > Non-marine Saline and Alkaline > Saline | place: Antarctica: Organic Lake...
GAAGCATTGTGCTTATATCAAATAACTGGTAATTTGGTATTTTTGCTACGCCTGAAGAGTCCCATATTTAAAAATTTTTTCGCAAAAACAAAATAAAGGATTCTGAGGGCTTTTTAAATATTAGACTTTCGGATGCTAGTACTGAAATATGAATAAGGCAAAAAAATTGTCTTACAACTGTATTCTAGTCAATAAATAATACCTAATTTTGCATTTTCAATCTCATTAAGGGGTGTTTTACTAAAGTAAGGCTGAGATTATACCCAATGAACCTGGGCAGGTAATGCTGCTAAGGGAAAACTAAAAGCTGCGAGGCTTTAGATTGTATTACTCCTGTGAACCAAAGCGGTTTTCAGGATTTTTTATTTTAATAACAACCAGAATAATGGCCCCTTTTATTCGTAATAATTTACGAATGAAAACCTTATTTAAACTGGGCTTGTTACTTTTATTTACCGTACAAGCCAATGCACAAAATTACCAAGTAAGTGGTATTGCTACCGACAAAGATGTTCCGCTATCCAGCGTGAGTGTTCATGCCAAAGGAAGTTCCACTGGAACCTATACTGACTCAGAAGGAAGGTATCAACTCTCACTCCCAGAAGGAAAACATACTTTAGTTTTTGCCTTTGGAAACAAAAAAGAAGTACGAATTGATTTGTTTGAAGACTTGACATTAAATGTAGATTTATTTGATGCTATTGAGTCGTTGGAGGAAGTCTTGGTTAGGTCTGTTCGAGTAAATGCAGATTCTCCCATTACCCACTCCAACATCACTAAAGAAGAAATTAAAGAACGGAATTTAGGACAGGATATTCCCATTTTATTGAATTTCTTACCTTCTGTAGTTAGTACATCAGATGCTGGAAATGGTGTTGGGTATACTGGGATTCGTGTTCGCGGTAGTGATGCTTCAAGAGTAAACGTGACCTTAAATGGAATTCCGTACAATGACCAGGAAAGTCAAGGGACGTTTTGGGTGAATTTACCCGACTTCGCTTCTTCTACAGAAAATCTTCAATTACAACGCGGTGTGGGAACTTCCACCAATGGTTCTGGTGCTTTCGGTGCTAGCTTGAATATTTTAACTGATGGAATTTCTGAAGAAGCTTACGGCGAGATAGGAAATTCATTTGGTTCGTTCAATACCCGAAGACACAATGTGAAATTTAGTACAGGATTGCTTCAAGATAAAATTGAAATTTCTGGTCGACTATCTAATATTGAGTCTGACGGTTACATCGATCGTGCTACTTCAGATTTAAAATCCTATTTTTTACAAGGCTCATACAGAGATGAAAACACACTAATAAAGGCACTAGCTTTTGGTGGGCATAACATTACCTACCAATCTTGGTTTGGAATTGATGCCCAAACGTTAAGAGAAAATAGAACCTTTAATCCTGCTGGGCAATATACCGACGAGAATGGCGAAACACGTTTTTATGACAATGAAATAGACGATTATAAACAAGACCATTACCAATTACATTGGAATCAAAAAATAGATAGAAACTGGTCTTCCAACTTGGGCTTAAATTATACCTATGGACGTGGATACTTTGAACAATACCGTGAAGATGCAAACATGGCTTTTCATGGCATTGGCCCTATACTTGTGAGCAATGAATCAAGCAGTATACTCATAGATGAAACCGATTTGATTCGCAGAAGATGGCTAGACAACGATTATTATGTAGTAAACGCAAACATCAATTATACAGATAATGCGTGGGACATTACAGCCGGAGGTTTTTATAGCTACTACACCAACGAGCATTTTGGTGAAGTAATCTGGGCTAGGTTTGCAGGGCTTTCAGAAATAAGAGACGAATATTACCGTGGAAACGGAACCAAAACAGAAGTTACTTTATTCACCAAGGCCACTCATCGGATAAACAATCAATGGAGTGTGTATGGCGATGTACAGGGAAGGTTTATCAATTATAAAACCACGGGCTTAACATCAGATTTAGAAAACTTGCTAGTTGACCAAGATTTTGCTTTCTTTAATCCAAAAGCTGGAGCTACTTTTCAAGCAGATGAGGACAATCAATTGTATGTTTCTGTTGGAAAAGCCCAACGTGAGCCTAGAAGAACTGATTTTGAAGAAGGCATTGAAAAAGCAGAAAAACTGATTGATTACGAATTGGGGTGGCGTTTTGAAACGTCAAAAGTGAAGGTAAACACCAATTTATATTATATGGATTATACCGACCAAATGGTTTTAACAGGTCAATTAGACGATGTTGGTGCACCCATCAGAGAAACTTCAGGAGAAAGTTATCGACTCGGTTTAGAAGTGGATGCTGAAATAAAATTCAATAAGATGTTTAGCCTCCGTCCTAATTTGGCTTTAAGTCGAAATAAAAATCAAAATTTTACTTCTCAAATTAATGGAGAGTTGGTTGATTTAGGAACTACAAACATTTCATTTTCACCCGAAATTATTGCAGGAAATATGTTTATGTTTCATCCAACAGAACAATTCCAGATTGGTTTGTTAACTAAATTTGTTGGCGAACAGTTTATGGGAAATGTAGATAGTGAAGTTTCAAAGTTAGATTCTTTTTTTACCAATGACCTGAATATTGTATATGAAATAAAAGAAGTTGGCTTCTTTAATTCGATATTATTCAACGCTTTGGTAAACAATATTTTTGATGAAAAGTTTGTATCTAATGGATATTATTTCACTTTTGATGATATAAACGAGCAGGGAAATTTACAAACATTTGAAGGAGCAGGTTATTATCCACAAGCAGGTATTAATTTCTTAATAGGTGCAACTTTCAGGTTTTAGTTAAAACAGTAAACTAATCTTCAACAAATTGAAGCGATTTTAAGATCGCTTCAATCTCGAAGATTTGATCTCTTTTGGAATAGGAAGGCCTAAACACAAAGCCTTCGGCTATTAAGTAGCGGCTTTTACTTTCGTCCTTAATAGCATAAGTTAGAAAAGGACCTGCCATAAAAGCGCCTTTTACTTCCCAAGTGCCTTTAATCTCAAACGCATTTCTGCCTCTGAATTTAATCTCGTTTATATAGGGTGCAAATGCTTCTTCAGTAATCATGTGTTGTCCTTCAGAAGGTCCAGGGATATGGACTTTTCCAATGGAATCTCTTATGTTTATGATGTTGCAAATTACTTCTCTGTCGTTTTCTATAGCATCAATAGGAACTTCGTAAATGGTTAATTCCATACTACCGTTTTGGATATCTTTTCGCATCCATACAAAGTCAGATTCCTCTTTTGCAAATCGATAGGCTGTTGGGAATTTAAGGCTTACACCTAAGTTAGATTGTAGTGGTGCATCATCTTTCAAAGACTTACGTATTCTTCTTAGTTGCTCAGTAATTTCAGTATTTTTAATTTTTTTGATGAACGTATCTGCATTCTTTTCTAAATAATTTATTACAGCTATTTTTGAATTTCCCGAAACAATAATGCCTATTTGTGGTTTCGCAAAGGAATCAATCAAAATAGTATGCTTTGGTTGAGCATCATTCAATTCAACTTTTATAAAAGATCTGTTTTTTCTAGCAAAACCAGAGAATGTATTAGGAGGAATTTGGTTGAGGTTGAAAAGAGGCTCTTGTTGTGGTAATCCGTCTACATTTGCAGCGAAAACAGCTCTCAGTTTTTCACCAATCATGCCGTTCCAATTTTCATTATCTATCACAATGTTAATGGAATTCAGATTTCCAGAAGAATCGCTTACTATACTAGCAGATTTGTTTTGGGAGTCTGTGTTGCAAGAAATAAATAAAAATAAACTAAGCGTAAATAAAAGAAAAGACTTCATAGGTTTGAGTTTGATACAATTTTAAATATCATCCAATATCGTTCCAAACTAATTTTGGAATACATATTTTAAGATTTATTGACGTGCTTTATAAAGTAGTTTCTGAATATGCCTCCACTACTAAATGCATTTCAGTACCGGTGTACCATTTATCATATAATAAAGCTTTGTTTTATTGAACCCATCAAAAAAACAAAGCTTAAAAATGAAAATTCAAAAACGAATTAGAAGCTCGAGTAAACTAAGACTTACCATAATTTTAGTCTACTTCTCTTTTTAACTTTATCTGCATTATATCCGTATCCATATCCATAGTTGTAGGCATATCCTCTAGCGTTCACAACCCCGTTCAATACAATTCCAATATTCTTAAGTTTTTTACCATTTTTAACCTCTTTTAAATGGTCTAAAAGTTCGAAATCTGTATAATTTGCACGTATTGAATATAGTGTAATATCAGCAAATCTAGAAATCAGTAAGGTGTCGGTAACTAAGAGTGTAGGTGCGGTATCTACCACAATATAATCGTATATTTTTTTAGCTTCTTCAAGAAACATTCCAAATCGATCGTTTACCAAAAGGTCAGTTGGGTTAGGTGGAATTTCACCAGATAAAATAATATCTAAATTAAAATTCTTAAGGGGCTTATCAATAATTAAGTCTTCAATTTTAGTGGTCTTGTCATATAAAAATTTACTTAAACCAGTACGTTTTTTATTTTCATTAATTGAGTTGTGAATTTGTGGATTTCTTAAATCTCCCCCAACAAGTAAACATTTAGCTCCACCCATACTCAAGGTTGCTGCTAAGTTAACCGATACAAAAGTTTTCCCTTCTCCTTTTATAGTTGAAGTAACTAAAATAACTTTACTTGTTTCCTTATCTAATCCCATAAAGTTAAGATTCGTCCTTAAAATTCTAAAGCCTTCTGATAAGGTATTATTAGAGTTTTTACCTACTAACTTATCTTCATCTTTAGGAACTAATGGAATTTCCCCAGCAATAGGAATATTAGGTAAAACAGACCTAATCTCACTTTTTTCATTAATTTTGGTATTTATCAAATATTTGAAATACAAAGCACTAAATGGCAAAAGTAAAGCTACAAACAAACTGCCAAGGTAAACTACTTTAGGTTTAGGACTAATAGGGTCGGGTTGTGTATAAGCATAATCTACTACCTTACTTATATCACCTACAATAGCTGCGGAAAGAGCTGCTTCCTCTCTTTTTTGTAGTAAAAATAAATACAAACGCTCCTTAATAAGTTGCTGTCTCGTAATTTCTCTTATTCGTTTTTCTTTCTGAGGTAGTACACCAATACTTGATTGTGTTTCTTTTTCTTTTTGATCTAGCCTTTCCTTAGACATATCTAAACCTTCCCTATATGCATCTACAGAACGTATAATGCTTTGCTTCAAGTTTTTTAATTTGTTATTTATTTCCTGAATAACAATTGAGTTTTCAGGGGAAGACAATAAAATACGATCACGAGTTGTAATTAACTCATTATATTTAGCTATGACTCCATTTACTTCTCCATCGGTTACTCCAATATTTGCAGGAAGTAAACTAAAATCGTCCATGTTATCTAAAAGCTTCTGAAGTCCTTCAACTAATAAAATTTGATTTGCAATCTTAAATGACTCTTCTTCAGCCTGTGCATTCTTTGCAAATAATTCTGTAGCAGTGGATTCTATAGTAACTATGTTACTGCCCGACTTAAAATCAACTAAATTAGAATCAACAGTATCTAACTCTTGATACAAAAACTCCAAACGTTCAGAGGCAAAATCCTCTGTTTGCTCCGCTATTTTACGATTATCCTCTACTCCGTCATTATTAAATTGATAAATTAGATTATTGATGATGGCTTCGTTCAAGGTTTTGTTTTGGCCATTCATGCTTACCTCCAAAATCTCACTAGTTTCACCTACGACTTCAACATTCACTTTTCTAGAAAGTTTAGAAATAGAATTGTCTAAGGTAATATGACTGAAAATATATATATTATCAGGATTGTTTTCTAAAACTCTATTTTCCTTTACAAGTATTCTGAAACTATAATCCTCATAGGTTATAAGTTCACCAAATTGAAATTTTGATTTAAAATCATTATCTGTATCTGACACTTCTAATAAAAACTGGTTTTGATCAATAACCTTTAATTCAAATCCGGGTGTCCTTTGATTTTTATCTAAATTCCAAATTACTTCAAAAGGAATTTCATCACCCCAAATTAAAAACTTTTTAATTGTTCCTTGACTGTGGAATTCTGTTTGGAGGTTTAAGTTTTTAATTATCTTTTCAGCAATACGTCTAGATTTAATGATCTCTGATTCATTGCCTAAATTTACTTTACTGAAATCAAAAATGGTTGACCCACCCTGTAAACTAGACATGTCCAAACCACTTTGTTCTTTTAAAATCTTTATCTTACCACTAGTTTGATAAACATTTGGAGTATATCTTAGGAAAATGAATGCACCTGCTAAAAAAAGTATTGCAGATAAAATAAAAACAGGCCAAAAGCGTAAATATCTATATAATATCTTCTTGAGGTCTTCGGCCTCAACTACTTCCATTGGTTGGTTAATTTGATTTTGATTTTCTGACATAACTTTATTTATTGGGTAAGTACTATTATGGTAACAACAGAGCTTAGTACAGCTGATATTACGGATATTACTGTACCTACATTTCCTATGAAACCAGCAGATTTTACTTTAGGTCTGTTAGGTTCAACGTAGATTACATCGTTTTGCTTTACGTAGTAATATGGAGTATCCATCCAATCTGTATAGTTGAGGTCAATTCTTTTTACAAAGCGTTCATTTCCTATGTGTCTTATTATTGTAATGTTATCTCGTCTACCGTTTATGGTTAGATCTCCTGCCATTCCTAGAGCTTGAGGAAGAGTTATATTTTCCTCAATGATTTCAAATGTGCCTGGTTGCCTCACTTCTCCCTGTACTGTAAATTTATAATTTAACAAAGTGATTTTAACATTTGGATTTTTCACCTGATCTTTAAGTAATTCTTTCAGAATATTTTGTGCTTCAATCGTAGTTTTACCTTTCAAATATATCTTACCAATTTGGGGGTATTCTATAAAGCCGTTGGCATCTACAAGATAACCACTTAATTTTAAAAACCCAACTTGCATTCCTCCTCCACCAGATACAGCAGCACCACCATCAAAAGAAAAGGGGGCGACAGATTCTGGATTAAGTGATTTAAGATCAATGTCTAATATATCATTTACTTGAATCTTTTGTTGGGAGTTGACTTCAGGTAAAGGGACAAAAACTTTATCATCTATGTCTTGATAGTAAACTATTTTTTTTCGGGTCGAGCAACCTACTAAACCTAGGGCAAGTAGAATTATTAATAATTTTTTCATAATGCAAAGATAAATTTTAATATGAAACGAGAAATTTAATTTTTATTTTTCTGAAACCTTATAATATCAAATATAAATCTGATTTTTGATTTTGCTAAATTTATACTTTCTTTTGAAAATCAATATTATGAATTAGCTGAATAAAGTTTCTATTTAATACTTTTGCAGTATGGCAAACGATCAAGATAAATTCAAACAAGTAATAGCCCATGCCAAAGAGTATGGATATATTTTTTCTTCTAGCGAAATCTACGATGGCTTAAGTGCTGTATATGACTACGGTCAAAATGGAGCAGAGCTTAAAAAGAACATCAAAGAATATTGGTGGAAAAGCATGGTGCAACTCCATGAAGAAATTGTAGGTTTAGATGCTGCTATTTTAATGCATCCTAAAACATGGAAAGCTTCTGGTCACGTTGATGCTTTTAATGACCCCTTAATTGATAATAAAGATTCTAAAAAACGCTACCGAGCTGATGTTTTAATTGAAGACTACTGCGAAAAATTGGAACAAAAAGCGCAAAAAGAAATCGCTAAAGCAAAAAAACGATTTGGTAATGACTTTGATGAATCGCAATTTGTTGCTACACATCCACGAGTTGTGAAATACCGTAGCCAACAAAAAGAAATTTTGCAACGCATGGCTAAATCCCTTGACGAGGATAATTTAGCCGATGTAAAAAGCTTAATTGAAGAGTTGGAAATTGCTTGTCCAGAAAGTGGCTCTAGAAATTGGACAGATGTAAAGCAGTTCAATTTGATGTTTGGAACTAAATTAGGTGCTTCAGCAGATTCAGCTACAGATTTGTACTTACGCCCAGAAACAGCTCAGGGCATATTTGTGAATTTTGCCAATGTTCAAAAAACAGGACGTATGAAGATTCCTTTTGGAATTGCCCAAATAGGAAAAGCTTTTAGAAATGAAATTGTAGCTAGACAATTCATTTTTCGTCAGCGTGAATTTGAGCAAATGGAAATGCAATACTTTGTCCGTCCAGGAGAAGAGCTAAAATGGTTTGAATACTGGAAAGAACAACGCCAAAAATGGCATGCCTCTTTAGGTTTAGGTGAGGAAAATTACCGTTTTCACGATCATGAAAAATTAGCACACTATGCCAATGCAGCAACTGATATCGAATTTAATTTCCCTTTTGGCTTTAAAGAATTAGAAGGAATTCACTCTAGAACAGATTTTGACTTGAGTGCACACCAAAAAATGTCAGGAAAAAAATTGCAGTTTTTTGATCCAGAACTCAACAAAAATTATGTTCCTTATGTAGTAGAAACTTCGATTGGTTTAGATAGAATGTTCTTAGCCGTTTTTTCTACTGCACTGCAAGAAGAAGAACTAGAAGGTGGGTCCTCTAGAACTTTGCTTAAAATTCCATCGATTTTAGCACCGGTTAAAGCAGCTGTCTTTCCTTTGTTAAAAAAAGACGGTTTACCCGAAATTGCTCACAAAATTGTAGAACAATTGAAATGGGACTTCAACGTCACGTATGACGAAAAAGATGCAGTGGGCAGACGCTACAGAAGACAAGATGCAGCTGGCACACCATTTTGTATTACCGTTGACCACGAAACCAAGGAAGATGGATGCGTTACGATACGGCATCGCGATACCATGCAACAGGAACGTGTAAAAATTGAAGACCTAAATTCAATTATTGAAAAAGAAGTTAGCTTTAAAAATTGGATGGGGTAAAATTCTATTGTTTAAAAACAAGAAGCAATTTGATTTATATCCTAAATTTTAGATTTTATTTTAAATCAAATTATGTATACTTTCTAAATTGAAGGTTTTAAATTTCGCCACAAATGCACGAATGGAAAATCTATTACTTCTAGCTTTCCGAAGTTTGCAACTTCGGAATATTTGTTTGCTCCTTCTTGTTTAAAAGGCTAAGAGAAGGTTTTAAATTTGCCTCACTATTGCTCTTCATTTGCCACTAATTCACGAATGAAAAACATAGCTCTCCGAAGTTTGCAACTTCGGAGTACATGTTATCTTCATCTTTTTTGAAACGCTATATACTCAGCTTCGAACTTCGCATAGCAAATTGTAAGTTAAAACCCTAAAATCATTTTTGCAATTGTAAAGAATATCAACAAACCAAAAATATCATTACTTGTAGTTATAAAAGGGCCAGTTGCTAGAGCTGGATCTATTTTATAACGATTTAAAACAATGGGTACAACGGTTCCAATAAATGAAGCGATTAAGATTACACTAATTAAAGAAAGTGAAACAGTTAAACCGATAATGTAAGGATGACCCAGCAGAAAACTAGAACTTAAAAATAAGAGAATGGCTAAGATAATTCCGTTGAGTAAGCTAAGCCCTAATTCTTTAAATAGTCGTTGAAAAACAGATCCACTTAAGGTTCCGTTAGCTAAACCTTGCACAATAATTGCTGAAGATTGTACCCCAACATTTCCAGCCATGGCTGCAATAAGCGGTATAAAGAAGAATAACACTCCAAACTTATCCATTGCAGATTCAAAAGTGCCTGCGACTTTTACTGCTACAAAACCTCCAAGCAATGCTAAAATTAACCAAGGCAAACGAGCACGTATCATTTGTGGGATACTAGCACTCGTATCTATATCTTCAGAAATACCTGCTGCCATTTGGTAATCTTTATCGGCTTCTTCTCTTATGAAATCCAAAATATCATCTACAGTAATGCGTCCTACCAATCGTTTCATTTCATCTACCACTGGAATTGCTTCTAAGTCGTATTTTTGCATGATTCTTGCCACTTCTTCTCCTTCTGTATGCACGTTTACATAGTCTACTTTATCTATATATACATCTTCAATATGAGCGTTACTTGGTGCGGTAATTAAATCTTTTAGAGAAAGTCTTCCTTTTAGCTTCCCTTTATTATCTACAACATAAATGGAATGCACACGGGTAACATTTTCTGCTTGAGCGCGCATTTCTGCCATGCAGCCTGTAACACTCCAATTTTCATTTACTTTAATCAATTCTTTTGCCATTAAACCTCCTGCAGAATCTTCATCATAGCGCAGTAATTCTTTAATGTCTTTAGCCAATTGCTCATCTTGAAGATGATCTATAACCTGCTCCTTTACTTCTTCGGTAAGTTCTGCAATAATATCGGCCGCATCATCAGAATCCATTTCTCGAATTTCGTCTGCAATTTCCTTGGCATTCAGGTTACTCAGAATTTTTTCCCTGTCGTTTTCGTCCAGTTCCATTAAGACTTCAGCGGTCTTATCACTATCCAAAAGTTTAATGATGTAAGTGGCTTCGTCTAAATTAAGTTCATCAAGAATTTCAGCTATGTCTGCATGGTGCATATCTTCAAAATGCAAAAGCAATTCTTGGTTGTTATGTTCTTCAATTAAGAACTCAATTTTCTCGATTAATTCTTTAGTGAGTTGAAATGGCATCGGCTTCAATTTTTTTTGTTAAGCTAACAAATTCGCTAACTGAAAGCTGTTCTGGTCTTTTCGCAAAGATAACATCTTCTTTTAATTCAGTAGATAAATCGAATTTTTTCAAGCTATTACGCAGGGTTTTCCTCCGTTGGTTAAAGGCTGTTTTTACCACATCTTTAAACCATTTTTCATCGCAATCTAGGCTGTAGTTTTCTTTTCTTGTCAATTTTAAAACTCCGCTTTCTACTTTTGGAGGTGGTATAAAAGCATCTGGTTTTACCGTAAATAAATATTCTGCATCGTAGTAAGCTTGAGCCAAAACTGACAAAATCCCGTAAACTTTGCTGCCCGGTTCTGCACAGATGCGTTTGGCTACTTCCTTTTGAAACATTCCTGAAAATTCTGGAACATAAGTTCGTAAAGTCAGCATTTTAAATACAATTTGTGAAGAAATATTATAAGGATAATTCCCAATAATTGCAAACGGACTGTTACCTAATTCGGTAAGTACGTCCATCTTTAAAAAATCTGCTTCTTTTACCACAAAATTTTCATCAGTAACCTCAGCTTCATGTGCAACTTTAAAAGTGGTATTCATGAAGCCAATAGCTTCTTTGTCTATATCTACTGCAATTACCCGCTGGTATTTTCCTATCAAAAATTGAGTAAGCACCCCCATTCCTGGGCCAATTTCCAATACTGTTTCATAATCAGTTTTACATAAGGTATCTGCAATTCTTTTGGCAATATCTAAATCCTTCAAAAAATGTTGGCCTAAATGTTTTTTGGCTCGTACATTTTCAGAAGAGGAATCAGATTTTTTATACTTTTTAAATGGCTTAGGCATGTTGCTCGTCTATAATTTCTAATGTGGTTCTAAAGGCTACAAATTTTCCTTCAAAGGCCTTGCTTTGATTGCGAAGCCGTGCAGCATCTTCTTGGTAGTAGGCTTCCAAAGTGGCTTTGTTTTGCGTAGTATATTGTATGGAATAGGTCACGCCTCCCATAGGTTCTTCTACATTTACTCTTGTTATTAAAGCTTTAGAGAACTTCCCAGTATCTAGCATTGCTGGAATGTGTTTATCCCGCATCCAATTAAGCCATTTTCGCTCTACTTCTTCTTGAATATTGATGGTAACATTGTAAATGTACATGTGATTTATTTTTGAATAAGATACCAAAAATGAATGTTCTAAACTTCATTTTTTGAAACTTCAAAGTTATTTTAATTTTTCTTGGTTGAGGTGTTTCAATTGGCTTTTATCTTTTCAGCAATTATTTTGGAAATTTCCTCCCCACTTTCTTTCACCAAATGCACTCCATCTATGTAGTTGAATGTAGCATTCATAGTTGTTAAATCTATATATGAATTAGCGTGTTGAATAGCACTTTGCAATTGTCTATTAAAATTAGGTATTACTTGATTTTCCAATTCCATTAAATCTGGATGTACTGGTAATCGAACCAAATGTACATCGCCATATTGCTTTAAGTAGGTTATGGTTTTTAATAAATAACGATAGCGGAATTCAGAAAATTGAAAGCTTTCTGTTTTTGCCTTGTAATTTTTAATGTTGAAATTTGTTCTTCTTTCCACATCATTTTCATCATCATTGAGCGTCACTTCTAGCCACCCATCTGGATGTAAAAATGCAGCTTGGTCTTTGGTTAGTATTTTAAAATATGAATGTTCAAAATGATGAATTAAATAGTTGAAATTTGGTCGATTGGTCACGCTGTTAATTTGATTTAAAAAAGAATTATTTTCTCTAAAGCTTAATGAATCGTTTGGGTTTTTTGTTGAAGAGGAAATACTCCAAGGGTCAACTGTAAGTATAAAATCTTGACTTGTAGATGAAGTTGTATCTAGTTTTTTTTGAATGTTTTGCAAGTACACTTTTCCATACGAACTCGACTGTAAAGTAAATGCAAAATTGAAAAACTCTTGGTTTAATTGCTTTTTTAAAATTTCTGGTTGTACACCTTGAGCTGCTTTAGATGTTCCTAAAATTAGATTTTTTTGTTTGGGTGAGCTTATTTTTTCATAAAATGAATCGGCATGACCATCAGCAGCATAAAATATACCTAAAACACCCAATAAAAGGATTGATACGAATATACTGATATGAATACAAAACTTTTTCATGTTTAAAATTGAAAGTAAATAAAATCTTGTTGCTTTACACCAAATAGAAAAACAATTAACGCCAATAAGAACACCAATAACCATCTGAGCCATTTGGGTTGCCTTTGAATTCCTTCAGCTACAGATTGATGTTTGTTAAACCATTCTACAAGCAACAAAACAAAGACAAAGGAAAAGCATATTAGTGCTTTTTCAATCCCAATTCCAAAAACATATGGCATTTTAAAAATTGAAGCCGAAAAGATTTCATCTAAATATTGGAAAGCAATATTTATATTTTCTGCTCTAAAAAAAACCCAAGCAAAACAAGTTAAACTGAACGTAAAACCGATTTGAAGAAGCTCCTTTATAGAAGGTGTTTTAGCCCCTATAAAACAAGAGTAATATTTTAAATTTCGATTAGTATTCATTTTTTGTTTTTTTGGTTATTTATTTGCTTAATCGTAAAGTTATTTCCAATTTTTTTTCAGGCCTTTTAA
>Ga0307972_1001309_pt1 | contig 13160 bp, 15 predicted proteins | sample OrgLakmetagen780_FD_201848 | JGI IMG/M metagenome (GOLD analysis project Ga0307972, IMG submission 201848) | Saline water microbial communities from Organic Lake, Antarctica - #780 | ecosystem: Environmental > Aquatic > Non-marine Saline and Alkaline > Saline | place: Antarctica: Organic Lake...
TCACCCGCGTGCATCCACCACAACTTCGGATGCCGGGACACTGGAACGTGGGGACGTCGCACCTGATACAAGGAGGCAGGCGTGTGCAAATTGTATGTTTTGAGATAAGGAAAGGGTCACACACACACTGGAATGTGGGGACGTCGCACCTGATACAAGGAGGCAGGCGTGTGCAATTTGTATGTTTTGAGATAAGGAAAGGGTCACACACACTGGAATGTGGGGATGTCATACCTGATACAAGGAGGCAGGCGTGTGCAATTTGTATGTTTTGAGATAAGGAAAGGGTCACACACACTGGAATGTGGGGACGTTGCACCGAGTACGAGTAAGAAGGGGGTGCGTTTTGTCTGTTTACAGGGAATATTTTTGTCCGCTTGGACTGGCAGACGCCAGGCGACTTGTGAGCACAATTAAGCATGTGAACGTGACAAATTCATGAGCCACCTGCCCACGTCATGTGACGTGCACACCACATAATTGTTCCGTGAGCCCTTTGCCCAGAATGCGATGTCAAAGGTGTGCGTGAGGTGGCATTTACATATGCCTGTTTGTATGTACATACACATACGCATCATTTCAAGGAAGGGCCACTCTCCCAAATGCAATGTCACAGGTGTGCGTGAGGTGACATATACGTGTGCATTCATATGTACATACACATACGCATCACTCCAAGGAAGAGCCACTCGCCCAATTGCAATGTCAAAGGTGTGCGTGAGGTGGCATATACATATGCCTGTTTGTATGTAAATGCACATACCATCACTCCAAGGAAGGGCCACTCACCCAGAACGCTTTGTACTTGGCAAACGTGAGGTGGCGTATACGCACAAACGCACCTTCACGCGCACATAAACCTACAACCATTTCACAAGCCACTCACCCAGAATGCATTGTACTTGGCATACGTGAGGTGGCGGTCCGCCATGCGCAGGCCAAGCAGGGCCGTGTCTGGAGTCACTAACGGTGCCAGTGCGCGCAGCTCCTGAGAGTTGAACATAAGAGCCACACAGCAGAGTGACACACACTGAGTTACTTTGCACTGTAGAGTTATAAAAATGAGCTTCGCACCTGAGAGACACGAATTGAGGTGCACAGCTGCGTAGCAAAAACGAGCTGCACTGTTGAGTTACACGAGAGTTAAGTCACGCAGTTGAAGAGCATGAGTTGCAATACAAAGTTGAGTTGCACACATTGCACTGCACAAGGTGAGAAACACAGTTCAGTCACACAGATGAGTTGCATACACACACACTCTCACGCACACGCACACACACACACACTCACGCACTCACGCACACATGCACACACGCACACACACACACGCACACGCGCACACATACATACACACACAAACACACACACACACACACACACACACACGCACACAACAGGTGCAAGTTACGCTCATGCAAGGAACTCAAGAGGGGTGTGCTCCTTGCCGCTATGATGCTGGCCCTGTAACCAACGTTCCCTCGGCATGCAACACGCATGCATCCGCACTCTCACACACAAACACACGCACACACACACATACACACACGCACCACGTGGATATGCAGGTGCAAGCCAGCGATGAGGTGCTTGCCTGCACCACCACCACCACCACCACCACCAGCAGCAGCGCTGCTGCTATTGCGTCGCTCTGCTGCACCACCACCAACACCAACACCACCACCAACAGAGGAACGCGGCTGTGAGCTTGCTGTGCCTGCTTGGGACGAGCGGTTACTACTTGGGACACCTGCAAACACGAGGGCGCAACACAGTGTATCCTGTGAGAAGGAGCTTGTGTGTAGGAGTCCTCCACCGCAGCACAGTGCAGCAAGGAGCTTGTGTGTAGGAGCACGGCTTGGGACACCTGCAGACAACATACATGTATAGTGGGCCAGAAGCAAGTGTTCATATGTGTATGTGTTTATGCGTGCACGTGTGTGTTTATGTGCGTGCGTACGTGTATGTGCGTGCGTACGTGTATGTGCGTGCGTATGTGGTATGTGTATGCACGTATACTGTAGGTCCATGATTACTTTGTGACATTTAAACTAATCAACTTTCGTTTTCAGTTTGTAAGGGGGATTGATTTTTGAGTTCAGAGGGACTTCGAGAGGGTCCTGTCTGGAATTATTTGTGAATTCGAGACCCCACTCTGCTGGCTGCTGCTGTCTGTATGTGCATTGCAGCCACTCAGTCCGCACGTGCACAAACCTCACAAGTGCACTCCTCAATTCAACTTTTGACTTTGAAGCCAGTTCGGAGAGGGCTCCAAAAATTACAAGTGAATTCCGTTTTATGGCCAAACGTTTAACGTTTTACGTTTTACATAGGTATCTAAAGTGATTGTGGACTTACGGTATGTGCACACAAAGAGTATTTACGTGTTGCGGCGACAAAACAGAATCCCTTTTACCACACTAGCACATGCACACACACGCACATGGACACCCACACTTAAACACAATCATCACACTGACACACACACGCACACGCACATGGACACACACTCACATACACACACATACACACACATACACACACTCATCACACTAACAGACACCGGTAGCAGCAAAGCAAGAGGCCATGCCATGATGCTCGTCAAACCCTGATTGGGGGATATTGACTAGGGCTACTGCAGCTGATGTCGGCACCTGCAACTTAGCTTCGTTTGACCTAAAGGTATCAACTTTTATAAACTTACATGCATGAGTGCACATGCATACACAGGAAAAAGCACGCGCACACGCACATGCAAACACGCACACAGTATGCGCACACACACGTACACACATACACTCACATGCACACAAAGACACACATGTACACGCGCACCTGCAGTGAAGTCTGTGCCTCCCATGTCAAAGGACCCAAACGCCATACTTTGCCCGTGCCCGTGCCTGGGGCGGCTACTAACCCCTGTACGCATGCGTGTTCGCGTGTTTGTGTCCGTTTGTCCATTGATGAAAATACACCAAGGACAGAAAGCCATTAATAACAGCATCGATGCCTACAGTTACACATAACCATCAAGGAAGTGGAGCCACTAGAAAATGCTGATACTAATCCCCTGTACGCATGCCACTGTGCCATCATGCACGCGTATGGTCTGCCCACCATCATGCACGCATGCCATGCCACTATGCCATCATGCACACGTGTGTTCACACAAGTTTGCATGTATCATCAGCATATTGGGTTGTCAGAAAGCGCAGACCCCTCCAATCTGGCCAGGGGTGTGTGGCCGCCAAAAACGATCACCGATCCAAACACCATAATGCCATAATGCCATGAAAAATGACTGGGAGTGGATCAGAGGGCGAGCACCCATAGAAAAGATGAGCGCAAAGTACTGCCATACTGAATTTGAGGGGGTGAGGTGAAAGAAATTGTGGTAAAGGTGAGGCTACATGTGTGGAGGGGAGAAAGAATATGTGGTAGGGGCGAGACTATATGTGTGGAGGGGAGAAAGAATGTGTGGTAGGGGTGAGACTACATGTGTGGAGGGGAGAATAGGGCAGGCGCCCAAAGATAAGACAGCAGCGCACACTGCGTTGATGATGTGATGATGTGTGAGGATACATCAGGGAAGGACACAAAGGAAAGACAAGGGAGGATCACCTTGATGGACATGTAAAAGACCTAAACAAAAGTACAAGAGCAAATTGCCGTGATAAATGTGGGGAGGTAGGTTGAGTAATGTCGGGTGGAGGTAGATTCGCGACAAGCAGCGTGACGCGCACACGGAACGGAATCTTGCTCCTAACTACAAAGTACATGGGAGACGCGGCAATGAGAACTGCGTGTGGTGCATTTGTAAAGAGCGAGTGCAGAGCACGTGATGGCCAGCAGCGCATTTGTAAAGAGTGCGTGCAGAGCACGTGATGGCCAGCAGTGCATTTGTAAAGTGCGAGTGCAGAGCACGTGATGGCCAGCAGTGCACCTCCTCTGCCTGCTGCGCTCGTGCGTCTAGACTCAGGGTGCGTGAAACGGTTGGGGATGAGAACAATGCATGATTAGGGTTGGCCAAATCATACATACATAAGTACATACATACGGTGTATATACAGCATTTTTAACAGGGAAACTCTACACATACGCTCATATGAGGTGCGCATATACGGTTCTGGCCAACCCTATGCATGAAGCTTTTCTACAAAGCGAGCACGTGACCACCAGCAGCACACCTCCTCCATCTGCTCCACTCTCACTTGCGCCTGTAGCCTCTGGCAATGCGGCGTGGTCTTCGCTCAGCACGCTCTGCAGGTGCGGTGTGGTTGCGTAGTTGTAGGTGCGGTGTGGTTGCGTAGTTGTAGGTGCGCAGCATGGATGGGACAAGGGCACGCAGCATGAAACAAGGGAACGATGTGAGAGGGACAAAACCGTACAGGTGCACAGCATGGATGGAACAAGGGCACACAGCATGAAACAAGGGAACGATGTGAGAGGGACAAAACCATACCAAATAGGGTAGGATGTGAGAGGGACAATGGGTACATGATGTGAGAGGGTACGATGTGAGAGGGTACGATGGGTACGATGTGAGAGGGCAAAAACATACCAAAATGACAGGATCTCAATTCCTGTGTAACGGCCCTGGCGCAGTACGCTTATTTCTTGTTTTGTGCAAGGGTTTATGAGTAAGAGCATAATTCACATTGCGTGGATTGGGGAACAAAAGGCCTGCCCCACATTATAAGAGTGCTAATAACCCTGCACAGAGGTCCCTACGCTAACATGGAAAGTAAACACACGCACACACACATACGCACACGCACACACACACACAGACACACACACACACACACACACGCACACACGCACACGCACACGCACACACACACTCACACACATACACACAAACATGTACCTGTGTACACGTATGAGTGTCGCCCCTCTCCTTACCTTACTGCGCACACCGAACGACCCCGCTACTACTAAGGCCATGGGTGCGTTGGGATCTGGAGAAGTGCTGTCTTGTGGCACTTTTGTGCACAGCAGCAGTCCCACCTTCACGCCCCACTGCTTCACAATGCAGTGGCACGCATCCCACCCCTATGTGTGTGTGTTTGTTTGTATGTGTATCACGTGTGTGTGCGGTGTACGTGTGTGAGTATCTGCATGTGCGCGTACACGTGTGCCTACACCTCTGTGTGTGTACACAAGCATGTCTGTGTGCATGCATGTGTGAGGTTACATAGTTGTGCGTGCGTGTGCGTGTGTGCATACCTGGCACGAGTGCATGCCTTTCATACGTATGAGTGAAGCACTGGTGTAGTGTTGCACTTGTGTGTGTATGTGTGCATATGTGTGACGTGCACATGCGCACCTGGTCTAGAGCGGGCAAACTCATCCCCCCAAACTGCTGCTGCTGCTGCTGCTGCTGCTGCTGCTGCTGCTGAGGACTTTGTTGAGCAGGGCGTGAGGGGCGAGGGTGTGTGCGGTGCAGGTGCTTGCTCTTGCGGCTTTGCAGGTAGGAGTGGGTGCGCCCTTGGCCCCCCCCGCTTGCTTTGTGCTGCTTTTGCTGCTGCTGCTGTTGCTTTGAGAGGGGGAGCTCAAGGGCTGAATCAGGGGGTGAAGGCGGGGGAGGCAGCTCCTTGGTCATTAACAGGATATTTACACCAGCCACGACAAGGTTAATGGAGCTGTGGAAGTCTTTGGGTAGGGACTGCACCCGCACGCCCAGCACCTGCATGTGTGTGTTGTGTGTGTTTGTGTGTGTGTGTGCGTGCGTGCGTGCGTGCGTGCGCGTGTGTCTCTGAGGAGGAACGAGCATATGAAGGGGCTGCCAGGTCAAAACTGCAGTGACAAGATTGAAAGGGGGCTGGGAGCCAATCGGCCCCCATGATGCTGCTGCATGCATCTAGGGGGGTTTGGTGATGGCGTGTTTGAGGCTATGACTTTACATGTATACACAACCCCAGCACCTGCAAACAGGCCACGACAGCCAAAAAGACGCAGTTGAACAGAATGGATTCAAACACGTGGACATTGAATGAGGAAAAGAGGGTCATAAATGTGAATGATAAAGAAGCCAGAAACCACCACACACATGGACACATACACACACGCACGTAAACACACGCACATGCACAAACGCGCACACACACACGCACACCCACACGAACACGCACACGCACACGCACACGCACATGCACGACACACACAAACACACAGAAACACACATTTCCACATTCGCATAAAAGAGCACACATGCACGTGCCTGCCAGTTCAGTAGTGAGCTCAGCCGGTGCAGCGTGTAGTTGATTACGGGTGACAGCCTGTTAGGGGGACGGCAGCGCAGCTGGCCATTTTGGGTGCGCCTGCGATGAAGGACGGCAAAAACGTGTACAAAGGAAAGTACATAATGGCACATTTGCGGGTGAGGGGGTTGCATGTGGGTCTGTGTTTGCAGGTAAGGGTGTCACTAAATCAGGATGTGAAGGGGATCCTGCAACCGAGCGCACACAAACTTGCTGTTGCACACAACCAACCACACGCGTGTCATTGCACTGTGCGTGCACACCTGCCACACACAAACACACGTACACACAATCGCACAGGAACACACACACAATAAATCGCAGGTAGACACACATTCACATACACATTCGCACCTGCCTCCCTCAGCAGCAGCGGAGCTGCCATTCCCATGGCAGTCGCCGCTGCTGCCGCCCCCCCTGGCATTCTCTTCTAGGTCGGGGGACACCGTCGTAATTCGAACAGACACGAGTATGGCGTCCATGCTGCGCGCAGGCACATCAGCAGAGCCAGGGCCTGGCTCGCCAGCCTGTGTGATGAGTGTGAAAGCGTGTAAAAGTGTGTGAGTGCAAGTATATGTGTGCGTAAGTATGTGTGTATGTATTTGTGTGTACATGAACGTGAGGGTGTGTGGATATATAATCGGATGGTGTGTGGGGTGTGGGTGTGGGTGTGGGTGTGGGTGTGGGTGTGGGAGGGCGTCCTTGCGCGGGAGAGCAGGCACACGCAATGTACACATGCGTGCGTGCCTTGCCAGCTGTTTTAGGGGTTTGTGCCACACGCTCATGCGTAAACGGATTCAAGGCTTTGGTTTACAAGGTCCACAGGCAGGATGCACACATACAGACATGCATGACCAGTGACCGTGGCGGGCAGCAAGAACAAGTTACATCAAAGCAAGTCTTCCGGACAGTGCACGTCCACATACAACCTTGGCATACACCCCCTAACTTGGACTTACAGACCCACATACAACCCCCCCACCTGTACATACAGCAGGCTCGCATCCGTGACGTCCACGTTCATGTTCCGCATGAGCACAACAGCTGCCATCTACACACAACAGAAATGAGGTGACAAGGTGTTTTTTTGTGCTTGTGCGTCTGTGCCTTGTGGGCTTGCACGGGTTGGAGGAGTGAGGCTGCTGAGAGTTTCGCGCCCGTTGAGGTTTGTGCCTGTGGTGGTGTGCTGTGTCTGTTGCGCCTAAGAGATAAGTGTGCAAGGTAGAGAGCAGGAGACGTTCACCACGTTGCTGAATCACGCCGCCAGGCTGGACTATCAGCCACAAGCAATTTGAGGTACTACGGCACCATTGAAGAGTGACACTAACAAACATGCCTCAGGACAGGCGCAACATCTTTCTACATTCTGCCGTGTGCACAGATTGCCATCATCCGCTTGTGGAGCATTCCGTAAGCTTAAGGAGCATGACGATAGGGGCAAAAAAGCTGGTGCACACCTTGGTGACGTAATCTTTGACGCGTTGCACCCTGCTAGGTCCCTGCTGAGGCCCAGTCCATAGCACGCCCTCCAGCGATTTGAGCTTGTTGTAATCCACCTGGTCCCAGGGCTTTGTGTGCTTGGTACGCTGCATGAGTGTGCACCACGCAGGAGTGTGTGAGCTATGGTGACCCCAAAGGTGACGTTTAGGAAAGAGGCACACACGCAAGCGTGCGTGGCATTGTAAGCACTTGGCGCGCGTTAACGCAAAGCTGCGCCTATGGGAGGAAAAGCTGCATTGTACTGTACTCTTTCTGTACGTTACCCAATGTGACCGTGTGTCACGTGACCGTCAGGCATTGCTCAATTACGGTGTGCATCCAATAGGACGCTTCAAAAGAGCGCGCGCAGGTTTGCACCAGCCTTGGGGGTGCACCAATCACCTTTGGGTTGCGGTTCTGGCGCATCTCCACACATGCCCCTTTGATTCGGAGGGACAGGGGCTGGGTAAAGCTGGGATAGGTTATTTCGAGGGTGCTGATGGCCAGGGCATCAAGAAGCACAGGTCGCTCCCGTGGATTGCCAAACAACCCCACATCCACATTGATATTGGAGATGACCAGTCCTGTGTGCAAAGAGATACACCAGGGTTTCCCAACTAACGAGACTGTGCTGCATGACAAAATGAAGGATTCTTGTTGACCCGCACACAAACCCGCACCTCCAGGTACAGCTTGGACAGACAGGGGTGAAATGGCATCATCCTCTAATAACTGCCTGGTGTTGTTGCTGCTACGCAGGTATGGCTTGAGCTGTCTTTTCACGAGCTGAGCAAAGGCCCAGGACACCAAGTTGGCTCGGTATACATAAGCCCCGAGCAAAGCAGTGCCACATAACAGCAGCCAGTACAATGCGATCATCTCGCTGAAAGGATTAGTGCCAAACCATTCCGACCATACATTGCAGACATCATTTAAATTTATTAACTTAATAATTACATATATACACACCTATACACCACACACAAACACACACACACACAAACACACACACACACATATACACGAACACACACACACACACGTATACCCGCGCACACACACAACGCATGCATGCACGTATGCAGGCGTGCACACACACATACACACTCACACACTAACACACACACACACACACACACACACACACACACACACACACACACACACACACGCGTACACACACATAAACAAACGTATATACACACGCGTACACACACCCACACACGTACACACACACACACACACACACACACACAAACACACACACACACACACGTATATAAGTGCACATACACACGCGTGTGTGTGCGTGCATGCGTGTGTGTGTACGCGCGTGTGTGTGTACGCGTGTGTGTGTGTGTGTGCACGCCTGCATACGTGCATGCATGCGTGCGTGTGTGTGCGCGGGTATACGTGTGTGTATGTGTGTGTGTGCGTACGCGTGTGTGTGTGTACGTGCACATACACACGCAAGCACACACACGCACGCACACACCCCAATACACACACGTACACATACACGTGTGTGCGCGTACACACACACATAACAATACACACACACCCAAACACACATTCAAACACACAAACACACAACCTCACATTCACTCTCACATACTCAACGGAACTGCATGAAACACACATACTGTCACCCAACACAATTTTCCTCACCATTTCACACCTGTAGTTCCACAAACTGTGTCTGACAGGCCTTCTGTATGCGTTTGTAACTATTGAGAGCGTCATGACTTGTTCATGTCTGCCACAGTTGACAGTAGTTTTTGAGGCTGGCAGTGGCCGTTTCTCGGTGATCAATCCCTAGTAGACCCTTGGCTTCGCTCCGCGTTTTTTTGTCTGGTGGTACTGCTTGTTTTAGACTCAAGGTACTCCAGTCCCTGTGTGACTTTTCTTCTGCATCTAGTTCTCTGTCGGACCTCTCTAACCGCCCTTTTTTGTCTTTTGGTAAGGGAGTTTTACGGTACACGGTACCCAGGTGGCTTTCTTTTCCTTAGACTTTTTGTGGAGCGGTTTTCACTGCCGTGGCAATTAGAAAATACAGAAGAACTCCCTATTTTAAGCCACAAACAAGAAAAGAAAAAGAAAATATTACGCAAGCATTGAAAGCCACTCCCCACATTAATTAATGAAAAGGAGCCACTTTGGTACTGAGTACCGTAAAGCTCCTCCACCGCAAAAAGGAAGGAAAAATTAATGGGGATCAAGAGGGTTGCAGGCTTGGCCTGAAACCGGCTCCTGATGAGAGTTGATAACAGTACTGGAAAGGGCACGTCTGGTATGGACAAGTTTAGCAGCGTAGTTGACTGAGTGTACGTGAAGCTTGGAGGCACGCTTCTTAATAACCCTTTTTAGAATCAAGACCCAGTTCTTTGAAAGGCTTCAGGGTGTGAGTGGTGTAGATGGTGCCGCCCACACCCAAAAGGATGATGTGGAGAGTAACGGAGGCTCCTTGGAGAATGTTGCAGATATCTTTGTGCTGTTCCTTTGCGGCGTTCAGCTGGTTCTGAGGTCTGGTGTCGTTACAATACTTGATCTCGACGAGGTGGATGTCACGCCGAGGTTTGCTGAGGTCTTTGGGTCGGTGCTGTCTGGAGTTGGTGGCTCTGCTGGTGGCTGGCAGTGCTGCTGAGGTGCTCCCAGTCTCCCTCAATTGCCCCCTGCCACTTCGAAGAACCCACCCCCCTACATTTGTTGGTTGTTTTTGTGTTTTTGCAGCGATGGGAGTAACCAGCACAATATCTGGGCGGCTGGAGGTAAATCTGTCTTTATCTGGGAAGCGGGGTGGGAAGAGCCATTTGGGAACATTTATGCTTTAGGCTGTTTCAGCAATCTGGAGATTCCGCATTGTCGTCTGTTCGTTGCTGCCTATATCCATGGAGACAATGCATGACGACCCTAAGGAGCCTGTTTTGCTGATAGCCTTAAAGATCATGCGGCATGCTATGTTGTGTCTTTTGGTGATCATGTTCCTTATTTGTGTGTGTTGGCACCCAGAAAGGATGTGTAGGGCACTGTCGAAATGCGGGCAGAGGGGGCAGGTTTGACTTGTTGAGAGTTTGAACAGTACCGCATGTTTTTGATTATAAATGGTGCCTGTTCTGTATTTCATAATGATACATTTGGTCTTGAAGGGGACATAGGATGATGTTAGATCAGCATTGCTAGCGGTTCTATTGGCAGTGCCTTCCTTTATGAGGGTCTGGTAGTACGCATGGAAGTTCGCTTCAGTTTTGGCGTTTCCCAGTTTATGGAGAAAATGTGTGTGTGCTTGAAGGGCGTCACGGTGGTTTGGTAGGTACCAAAGCTTTGGGGGAGGAGAATGGGCCATGTTTGTTGTATGGGTATGAATATGGGTTTGTGTTTGGTTTTCTATGTCTTCTATTGCAAGCCAGTGGATGTCGTAGAAGGAATTCCCTCAGGGCCTGCTGTTCTGATGGAGGTGTCAGCGATGTCGGAGTAGGTGGTGGCTGACTTTTTAGCAAGGGCGTTGGCATGTTCATTACCGATAATACCGGCATGGGACTTTACGTTGAAGAAGTGGATGGGCGATGGTGATTGGCGGATTGCTTTAGCAATGGATTGAAGGACATCTTCTTGGATGTGGTGGCGATGGAGATTCGGGTGTGAGAGCTGCTTTTTGATTTGGTGCAGTGATGTAAGGCTGTCTGTGGCTGTATGTGAGTAACCGTGTATGACTGCAGCTGCTATAGCTGCTAGCTCTGCACGTGAGATGGTGTTGGTTATACCCATGCCTTTTGGATTTACATAGTGGGAAACATTTAAGTGAGGGTGGTATATGCCTGATCCGGTGTCTTGCCCTACTTCATTCTTTTGGAGGCTGCCATCAGTGTAGGTCCAATCCCGCCAATCTTTTACCTTACGGGTTAAGTTTTGGCTGGGGCAGTTTTGGGGTGCTTCATCGATATTACAATTATGAGGTTGGTCGGTGCTAATCAGGGCAATTGTTTTATCTGAGCCTTCTGAGGCTTGAGGGTGGTCATTGGGTAGCTTATTAAATTTGTTAAGTCCGGAGTGTTGTCCAGAACTTAAGGCTGTTTGGTAGGGATGGTTATGTATGTTTTGGATTTCCCACTTTGCCTCAGGGGTTTCTTTGGCAAGTTCTTTTAGCCAGTCTTTGTTGTGAGCATTGAGGCAGACCCTGCCCTTGGTGTTCCATATGGCAATGATCTGCAATTTCCAGGAGTGTTTGGAAAGTGGTATTTGTATGTTGTTCCAGAAGGGCACTTTCGCATATTGGAGTTGGTCTAATGGAATGGTGCCGAGGAATTTACACATGTGTGGGTATTTGCGACAGAGAGATGCATAGGGATTTGTGGTCATATCTTATTCCAGGAAGGGAGGAGCATGAATGTGGCTGTTTCCTCGCTCTGTGCTGACAGCAGCAGAGTAGATGGCGTGTCTTGTTGCTAATAGCATGGTGTCTTCATGGTAAATGGGGTGGCAGATGGAGAACCCAGAAAATCGGGAGGAGAAGGCATTGGTGTTGTGTGCTCCAAACACATTGTCCCTTGGGTGCTCACTCCAGTTATGGGAAATTTGGGGTCATAGTCGAGGGGGGATGCCATTTATTATTTAGTGACCAGGGCCCACTTTTGAAAGGCGGTGGGTGATGTGGGAGGGAAGTATCCTTGCAAAAGAGTCTTGATTTTTTTGTTCGCATGTTTAGAGGCACAGGTGTCTTTACGTGCAATGAGGCCTACAAGTTCTGATGCAAAGCTGATGGGTGGAGGTTTAATGTGGCCGTGTAGGCCGCTGCACTTTGCCTTATCAAAGGCCTTTTGCAGTATGTGAAGGCGCTCGGGAGTAAGCATACTTTTACACTTTCGGCCAAACTTTGTAAGTACAGGCTACTGTGTCGGTGTACACATCAGGAAGCATATGGTCATCTGGGGAGGATAGGGTATTCTTTCCTTGATAATCACGAGATCAATGGTTGTGATCCAGTACTCACAATGCCCTGTGGCCGTAATGTCAGCCTGTGGGTTGGTGGGTTGGAGTCAAAGCTAACTTTGTTCCGAAAATCCACATTGTAGGGTTGGTACTTATTGTCCTCTTGGATGGCAGAGAACCCTTGTTTTTGAAGATCATTTAGGTGTTCATCTAGTGCAGGCTGAGATAAGTTTGGTGCGGTGATTTGCTCTTCATAGTTTTTGAGGCTCTGCTTGAAGCTTTCACATGTGCTTTGCAGTTCTTCTGGCTCCCAGGTTGGGTTACATGAAACCTCCACAATCTCTCTTTTCTGAAAGTAGATACAGCTTTCCTTTTCATTTTGGTTCAGATTGATACAGGCAGGACAAGTCCATGAAATAATGGTATCAATAGCTTCCCTTTCAGTGGCGTTGCAGCAGCTTGTTTTAAGCAAGCATTGCCAGTGGTAGGTACGGC
>Ga0307972_1001320_pt1 | contig 13113 bp, 15 predicted proteins | sample OrgLakmetagen780_FD_201848 | JGI IMG/M metagenome (GOLD analysis project Ga0307972, IMG submission 201848) | Saline water microbial communities from Organic Lake, Antarctica - #780 | ecosystem: Environmental > Aquatic > Non-marine Saline and Alkaline > Saline | place: Antarctica: Organic Lake...
ATATGTGTGCATATTTATGTGTGTGTGCGTGCGTGCGTGCGTGCGTGCGTGTGAGATAATAGGCCTCAAGTGTCACGAGCAACAACAGGCGGAGCCCTGCAAACGCGTCCTTCGTATTCTGCTATCACAGACAATGACCCAGTCAGTCAGTGGCTGATCGTTTCACACGTACATTAATGCTTCACACTTCATGAACAATAATGCTGCACACGTCATGAACATTAATGCTTTACACTTCACATGAACATTAATGCTTCACACTTCACATGCTCTCTCCCTGAACTCTTGGGCCATCCACAGGTCACCCCAATTTCGTCCGAAATGTATATTAGAGGCATCATTCCCATCGGCCTGCTGTTTGCGGGGACCCTTTGGGCTGGCAATGCAGCCTACCTGTACCTGAGTGTGTCCTTCATTCAGATGCTGAAGGTGAGTGCAGGGCTGGTGGTGATCACTAGACCAGGAGTTACCTTCTCTACATACGTCAAGCTTTAGAGTCGATGTGATCCTTTGCTTTACACAAAAGCATGCTTGCATAGTGCTGCACATGCGGGAGGGTTTCAGAAGCACATGCATACAACGTCCTGGTTGCCTCCCCTTTCTCATTGTGCCTGAATTCGTGCAATTCCCCAATGCACATAACGCACATGCTCCCAGTAAGACTTTTGAGGCCGGTGTTAAATAGAGGTAGGTATCCAGACCGGAACCTATGCCATCCAACAAGTCCTTAAGATGACTGCAAGCATTCTCCTCCTTTACACGCCCTTTGTCCTTTCACCCCGTCCCCCACCTTCCACGGCATCCAGGGGTGCAGAGAACTAAGGAACCAAGCCGGATCGATATTCCTGTCGTGATCAAGATTTTTGTGTATAAAGCGTAAATAAATGCTCAAGGCGCTGCCTACTGCTACACCCTGCAGGCCTCCATGCCCGTTGTAGTGTTTTTGGTGGGGGTCGTCTTTGGGACTGAGAATTTCACACTGATGACCGGTTTGAACATGGTGGTGGTGGGCACGGGCATTGCGATAGCTAGCTACGGTGGGTGGAGGCTTTGTAAATGTGGATGGATGTGTGCTTATAGGTGTTTTTTAATGTGTGCGTTTGTGTACGTGTGCTTGCGTGTTTATATATGTTATTTGTGTACGAGTGTGTGTGTGATGTGTGAGTATGTGCACTGATGTTGCAGCAGCAACACACGGCAAGCAAAAAAAGAGGAGCACAAACTGAATCAGAGGATCAAAGGAAACGGAAACAGGGAAGAATATTTCCCTTCGCAGCTGTGCAAAGCCTGTATGTAGCCACTGTATGCAAGTCCTCTCAATTTCATCTTCAATCCTCTCAATCTCTTCTCGAAACTGCTTTGATCTCAAGCGAAATTTGTCTGCGCTTCTCAAAGTTGCCTTAGTCTCATCTTGAAAACTGCTTTGATTGCAGGTGAGATTTTGTTCGTGCCCTTGGGGGTCATCCTCCAGGTGGCCTCCATCTGCACAGAGAGTGTGCGCCTGACACTCGTACAGATCCTGCTCCAAAGGCGAGGAATTAAGGTGGGCTCAATTGTGTGAGGGTGCCACTTGTTAAGAATGTGAGGGTGTTTCAGGGGGAAGCATCAAGGGGGATTGAGGATGTGTTGGAGCGATCGTGTGTTCGTGAAAGTGTGGGATTGTGCTGTGATGGTGGGATTTGGAGGGCTCCAAGGGTCAGAAGGAGAGCTTGAGTTGTGGCAGTGCGGCGGTTGCTTGTGAGAATGTGCTCATGCTCTGTCACAAAATAGCGCACACAAGAGCCAAAGCAGTAAACATTATTTATAATGCAACAGCGAGTAGCTGGAAACGTGCAATAAATTGGTGGTTTGCTATCTCGTTAAGGCAAATAGATTTGCACTTTAGAAGGGAGCAATAATGTCCTTTTTTGCAGTTTTTTGGGTGGGGTTTCACTTTGGGCGAGAGGCCCAGAACCACAGCATCCCTGTCTAATTGGTTGCCCTCCCAGGCAAGCCACAAACTTTTTGCATACCGTATTGCACTTGGTTGTCTTGCGAATAAATAAATAATTATTGAGGCCCCTCGCAATATGGTGCGTTTTAATTATGATTCAACTAATTCTAAAATGTTCATTTAAGCGCGTTGATGAGGCTGCGGGGTGTGTCACTCAACAGCGATGCCGTGGAGGCCGTGAGGGGGCTGTTGTTGCATGGGGGCAACATCAGTGAAGGCTTTGAATGCATATTTTACAATTATGTTTTTCATTTTTTGAGGTGGGGAGGAATCATAATTGAAACCCGCAAGTCAGGTGGAAACAATTAAAAGGTTTTTCCGGACTTCGCAAAACTTTCCAGCGGGGGCGATTCTGGGCTCCGCAAAGGACGCTCATTGCTTTCAGGGGTAACCATCATCATTATGGCTGAGTTGCACCCTGAGAAGCGGACGTGGTTCCACCTTAAGAGCTTCTGAGGCTGACATTGCCCTGAGCAAGCTTGCTAGCATCTGCTGACCAGCAAGTCTTTCCTGCCCCACCTGGATTTTGGGTACCATGCACAGCCTCCTTTGGGGCTTCTTCAGGAGAGAAGCTGAGGGCAGATCTGCTGCTGTCTTAGGTGCAAACTCCTGGAGTACGGTGGTCTTGCATGCAGCAGGCAGCCATCCTTCATCAGCAGCACAAACAGCAGAAGGAGAGGCACCCAGATGAAGGGAGGGAAACCCAGTGATACCCCCAAAAATCGCAAACCGCAAAATCGCAAATCGCAAAATTTCCCAAGGACCAAAGCTATATATGCACGCAATTAATTATCCTACTTATCTGGGCATTTCGCAAAAAATAGGCCTCGTAATACTAAAAGCGCAAAACGGTATACCATACATAGGGTCGGCCAGGGCCGTGTATGGGATTTCTGTATACATAAATGTATTTACCGTATACCGTATAATACCCTAGACTGCAGAAATCGCTGTAATTTACCGTACCTTACCGTACCCACCCCGGTGCCCAATTTTCAATAAAGGTAACCCCGGGAACCCCGGACCCTGTAAATAATTATCTTAGCCTTCCCTGCACCAACCCCGGTGGGCGTTTAGCCCAGCCAGTGCCTGTACAAGTGTGTGTATGTACAATTGTGCACATGCGCGTTTGTGCGTGTGCATGTGTGTTGGTGTTCTTGTGCCTGCATGTACGTGTGTGTCACTGTTGTTTGCGTCACTGTTGTGTGCGTCACTGTGCCTGCACATGTATGTGTGAGCCACCCACCAAACTTTATTTTCGCCAAAACCCGGAAACCCCGGAGCCTCTGAATAAATATATATTTACAATAACGATATCATGCCGGAGGGCAAAAAACGTTATTTACCCGGGTTGAGTACGGTAAGGTACGGTAAAAAAGTAATATACGCCGTATATATACTTGGAAATGTTTGCTGTACACGGTGATACGGGCTGAATGGGAAGGGTTCAGGCCAAGCCTTACCATACAGCCCGTATCACCGATACAGCAAACGTTTCCAACCCCCTCACAGAGTATTGCAACCACTCCCAATAATAGGGAAATTAAAAACGTCTTGCAAAGTTCTTAATGGTGCTAAATAACAAACAACGTTCCTCAGTGTCCCCCTGGTTTTGAATTCTGGTCACAACCGCCAACGTTGCATTTTGATCAAATAATTCTGTGTTTTTCCTTCACAAAGCACGCTTGTTTTTGCGGCTGCCTTTGTTATTTGTGTGCAAATGCTTTCCTTGCTTGGTCAGCAGAGGGGCAAAAGGACCTCGCATAGGCTCAAATGAACTATCATACAGTGTTGCCCCTCTCTTTTTGCTCGCCTAAGGATTTGTTAATCAATTTCTTTAAACTCTCGCACTGCGTGCTTGCAGATTCTCTAGTTGTTCTGACACCGCTCATTTGAACAATTACCGGCAGGGTCAGAGTCTGATTCTTACATACACTTTACAACGCACAAAACACGATTCTACACAACACACACTTTACTACTACACAAAACACCACGCTGCTGTAGATGAGCCCCATCTCCACCCTGTACCACATCGCGCCTTGCTGCTTCGTCTTCCTCGCCCTGCCCTTCACATACATCGAGTTCCCCAAGATGTTGGCGGACCCCAACCTCAATCTCAACATCCCGCTCCTCCTTTTATCTGCCTGCACGGCATTTGGTGAGTGGGATGCTGTTAGTACAGATCAGCCGGCAGTAGAAAGCTCAAATCTGCCTTACAGCATTTGGTGAGCAGGAAACTGCATTAAAAAATACTTGCTGGTTAGGAGGCGTAACCAAAAACTCTAAGAGCCACGTGCAAATTCTTCGGAGTCCTAAAATCCCCCCCCTCCCCCTAAATCCCACTTCTTGACACCCAAAACGAAAAAAAAAGTGTCATTCTGCTCCTTTTTTAAGTGGGTGTTTGCCTGTCAGAAATCAGAAACTATTAACCGTAGAGGCATAAGGCAAAACTGATACGCGCAGGCTCTAGCACTGACCATCTGTCAGTTGGGTACAACCCCAGCTAACACTGTCCTAGGAAGACAGAAGCACCCCCCAAAGCGTATCTGGCCCCCTCGGCCCCCCTTCAAATTTTTAGACCAATCAATAACTTTTTATGTCAGGATTCTGAACAAATAAAATTTTAGTTGGATTGACACATGGCGTCAAAAAGATATGGTACTGGATGCCTCCTGAGCAGGCTTCCGATAAATACTTTTGCCTGCCTGCACAACGTTTGGTGAGGCTATGAGTACAGGTGTTATATGAAGTATAACGGCTACTGGCTACGATACACGTTGCCCAACAATGCTCAAGTTTGAACACTGGCATGTGCTCACAACCTTTAGATGATGTAGTGTGTCACAACATAAATCCGTGCACTGAATTTTTCTACACGCGTCACCCCTTGTGCAGCTCTCAACATAGCGGTATTTCTGCTCATCGGCAAGACCAGCGCCTTAACAATGAACGTAGCCGGTGTCATTAAGGACTGGCTGCTCATCCTTCTCTCTGTTCTCCTGTACGGGTGCGTGCTGAATGAGCTATCCTAGGAACTTGACGTTAGCAGGGCTGAATTAATTCGTTTTTCTATCCTCTCTGTTTGTGAAGAAGAATACTCAGTGAAGTTGCTCAGGGTGCGTTGTTAGAGAGGGATCATATCTAACATGTACACCAACGTGCACACTCCTCAACGTTGCCTTGCTTACACTCCTGTGCGCAGATCGCCTGTCACTGCAACCCAGCTGTGGGGCTACGGCCTGGCCTTCGTCGGAGTTTGTGTGTACAACTATCGCAAGGTGCAAGCGCAGGTCAAGGAGAAGAAGGAGGCATCGAGAGACGAGAAGACATCAGGACTCTTGGGGGAAGGGAATCGGCGTTAACAAACGGATTGATATGATCAGTAGAAAGACGACTGGGTGACTGAAGCAAGACCAGCACTGGTATCTAACTGGCAAAGATAGAAGCGGCTGAGATTTGATGAGGTGACTTTGTATTGTTTGACGCTACGTTCTCTCCGATTCGAACCCTCTGCGATAACTCGAAATTGAGTGAGAGCCAGGATACCATTGTAGCTTTCGCCAAAACTGTGCGATTTATTTTACTAGCGGCACAGTTCTTTTCGCTCCACTACCTTTACGTCTTTATAACCCGCCTTACATTGATTCTGCTTTTCAATTATAGGGTTTTGGGGGATGGCCAACGAATGCTAGTGGTATTGAAATATTCATATAAAATAGAATAACCAAACTTGGCCAGGAGCCGCCAAAACATGGGGCAAAAAACGAAGAAGGGAAAGGGGCGGTTGGACAAGTACTACCACCTTGCCAAGGAGCAAGGGTGAGTTGTGTATGCTCCTACACAAGCACTCACAAACGGCGCATTCACAAACATACAGCGTCTGAATGCATGCACACATGCACGGAGGCCCAAAAGCGAGGAAGCCCCATGTTTGCTCACAAGAATGCCTACGCAATACGCACTAATCCATTAGCCTTGCTCGTACGGCTACCTCGGCTGCACAGTTACCGCTCTCGCGCGGCATTCAAGCTTATCCAGCTCAACCGCAAGTACAGCTTGCTAGGAAATTGCCGTGCCATCTTGGATCTATGTGCTGCCCCTGGAGGATGGCTGCAGGTAAGGGGTACAGTGTGACATACGCAACTGGTCCAGGGTCTGTGTAGTCTGCGTGTGCTACGTACGCACAAGCTGCTTCACACTAACATCCAAAGTTTCACTGTGTTCACCAAAGTACAGACCCTCTCATTGTCAAACAGTGCGCAACGTGAGCCCGCTTGATACAAAGCAATGCATTCTAAGTCACAAAGCCGAAAATATCGAGTGCTACTGGAGCTTGCTTCTTGATACGTGTAGGGCAGCTTGTAATTTTTGCAGCACCTTCATTTCAAGCAGCATCAAAGCACAGCCGCTCAATCATTTTGAATGGAGTATGCACACACACGCACACACACGCGCACACACATGCACACATACACACACACACATGAGCACACATACACACACACGCACATCCAGGTAGCATCCAAGAACATGCCAATGGGCTCTCTGATTGTGGGTGTGGATCTGGTGCCTATCAAACAAATCCACGGCGTGAAAACCATGCTAGGAGACATCACCACACAGGTAAGGTTCTGCGTGTGCCCATGACCATGCGCATGGTGCCGCCTTTCGCAATGTACATAGTAAGGTATGTAGTTGAGATTGCGTACGGTACGAGAGAGCTTCATTCTTTGCTGCATGCTCACGTTTGAAACACCGACATGTCTGTTACAATTTTTGCATGTCAGCGCTCCCTCTCCTGCCTTTGGCTGGACAAAGCCCTCCCTTTGGTGTGCACGCACGTGCACATGCACGCGCCCGCACACAGACACGTACACGCACGCAAACACACACACACATGTATGCACACTCGCGCACATATACACACATACACACACATTCTCTGTTCCAGGCCTGCCGCTCTGGGTTGAAGAAGCTGGCTGGAGGTAGCAGCTTTGATGTGGTGGTGCATGATGGTGCCCCCAACATTGGTGGTGCCTGGTCGCAAGAGGCCTACTCACAGGTGGGGGTCCTGTTAGGTGCTTGAAGAATGTGGAAAGCAGACGTGCGTGGGTTGGTGTGCCTGTGCGTGTTGATGTGCATGATGGTGTCTGAATCCTACCCGTGATTAGTAGGCAGAGGCTTACTCGCAGGTGGGGGCCCTTGCAAAATGTGTGGAAGAAATCGTGAATGGAAAGCGAGTAGCGGTTAGAAATGTGTGCGTGAAAGTGCTGGAAACGTGTGAGGAGCCTAATTGGGTGTGAGGGCGTGTGTTTGCAGTTGGGCCTTTGGTGCTGCTGGTGCTGGTGCTGGTGGTGCTCGTGGTGGTGGTGGTGGTGGTGCTGCTGCTGCTGCTGTTGTTGTTATTGGTGCGGCTGTTGCAGTTGGTTGTGCTGCTGTTGTTGTTGGTGGTGGGGCTGTTGTTGTTGGGGTGCTGCTACTGCTGCTGCTGCTGCTGTTGTTAGTGCTGCTGTTATTGGTATGGCTGCTGCTGCTACTGCTGTTGGTGGTGGTGTTTCTAGTGTCCCTGATGGTGCCTTGCAGGTAAGTTGAGAGGTGTCCATGATTAAGAGAGCGTGGGTGCCATTGTGCGGCCTTGGGCATGAGCATGGGTGCTTAGGAATGCACTGCATGGTGACTCCTGTGTAAGTTTGTGGGTGTGTGTGGGTGTGTGAGTGTGTGTGTGTGTGTTTGAGTGTGTGTTCCTCCTGTGCATGCTGTGCCCAGGCTAAGGAGGCTTGCTCACGGGACTGTCCTTCTGTAGCCGTGCCTAGGAAAGCACAAAACAACGACTCACCCTAAGGCATGCTGTACTGCTGTGTAGGGTGCACTCTTGAGCGCATTGCTCTCTACACAGCAGTACAGCATGCACTAGAGTGAGTCGTTGTGTTGTGCTTTCCTAGGCACGGCTACAAAAGAACAGTCCTGTGAACGAGCCTCCTTTGCCTGGGCACAGCATGCACAGGAGGAACAGAGTACACTCTGAGCTGAGTGCAGTGCTGTCCTTCTGTACTGAGCACACTCTGAGCTCAGTGCGGTGCTGAGCTGCTGAACTCAGACGAAAGAAGCTTGTTTACGAGCCTTTTTCCTGTAGCCATACACTTACTTAGGGAAGCACAACACGACGACCCCTGTTGTGCATGTTGTGCTCAGACCAAGCAGGCTCGTTCACGAGACTCTCCTTTCATAGCCATAACCCATTGCAACGAGATACATCCCGCGCGTGCTGTCCTCAAATACGTAGGCACCTACGATGCTTACCCTTCTGTAGCCATCTCTTGAGGCAAGGGAATATTCCCTTGGATAGGATAATTTCTTTGCTGTCCAGAGGCTGACTTAGCTGTTGCTTGTCAGGGCTGAACATGAGTGCTTCTCCGGAGGTGTAATACACACACACGCACACACACGCACATTTACGGTTTTAGTCACCCAAGTCACCCCGAAACACACACACCTACAGATTTAGTCGCTCAAGCTATCCCAAAACACACACATTTACGGATTTAGTCACCCAAGCCACCTTAAAACACATACACACACCCCTACAGATTTAGTCGCTCAAGCCATCCCAAAACAACACACACACACATTTACGGATTTATTCACCCAAGCCATCTTAACACACACACACACACACACACACACACACACACACACACACACACACCTACAAATTTAGCCGCTCAAGCCATCCCGAAGCACACACACACTTACACACTTACGGATTTAGTCACCCAAGCCATCCCGAAAGACTATAGATAAGGGCAATAGATGTATGTCATTCATATCCACACATCTATGGACAATCACCCAAGCCATCCTGAAAGATAACAGACAAGGACAATAGACGTATGTCACTCATGTGTGCATCTTGGTGTGTGATGTGTGACGGTGCTCCCTACACGCGTGCCACACTGCACGCACTCCATGCCCACAGCACTGCCGTCAACATCATCACCACACGTTATCTTGCCTGCCTGAACATGTGACCTCCCTCCCTGGTGTCTTTAAACTCTGGCGTCGTTAGATGCACCGTTGCTGCACTCCCTGTGTGTAGACGTGGGTAGTTTTTATGCACGACTTTCTTCATTTGCTGTGTTCGTTGACCGCACAAACTGCCCTTGTGCTTGACTTCTTGCAGCTTAGCTTGCCACTGAATTCCTTGGAAAATTACCGTTACCGCAGGCCGTTCGTGTGCTTGGCTCCCTAGCTTGCCACTGATTTCCTTCAAAAATACCTATAATGCAGGCCGCCCTTGTGCTTGACTCCTTGAAGCTTGCCACTGAGTTCCTCGCACCCAAAGGCACTTTCGTGAGCAAGGTGTTCCGCTCCAAGGTGCGTATGAGCTGTATTAAAGTAGGTCGGTGGAATTGTGGAAGTGGAGAGGGTGTGTGGACTTTGTGGGTGTGGGAGGTTGGGTGTGTGGGCGTGTGTGTGTTACATACTGGGTTGAACACTTGATGTGGCGCGTACGAGCATGTGTCTATTTTTGAGCAACTGATCCCTGTATACATGCAACTTTTTGCATCCAATATAAAGTGGCCAGTACGGACGAAGGCTTTCGTCAAAACACACACACACACACACATGCACTCACACACACACACGCACACACACTTGCACACACACACACACACACGCACATGCACACACATGTACACACACGCACGTTCTTGTACGCATGCACCTGCAGGACTACAACGCCCTCCTGTACGCATGCAACCAGCTGTTCACCAAAGTGGAATCCACCAAGCCCACCGCATCACGAAACACGTCTGCTGAGATTTTTGTGGTGTGCCAGGGCTACAAGGCCCCTGCCAAGATTGACCCCCGCTTGCTCGACCCTCGCCACCTGTTCCAGGTGTGCGCGCACTGTGGGGTCAGGGCTTGGGGCCAGGCCATCGTAACTCATATCATAAGCAGGGACAATGCTCCATTCTGACAGGCCACGACCAATTGTTCGTAAATCAAATCAAATCAAATCAAATCAAATTGGGTCAGCCCAGCTCCGGCCTTTGGTGCATATGGGGTTCAGGGTTCAGAGTCAGGGCAGAGATTTTAGATTTAGTTTAAAGGGTTGTTTACATCTTCTTCCAAGTGCGCCATTCCGTGCGTAGAGTTCAAGGCTTGGGTTGCAGGTTAATTCCTGCTCCTGGTCAGCCATTTTGTGCGAAGGGGTTTGGGAATTGCGTGGGTTTGCCACTCACTCCTTGTGCATCATTTCATGCATAAGGGTTCACAAAGCAAGGTCAGAATGTAGCTTGCATCAACCCTGCTTTTAGCACGCACCCTATTGTAATTTCTTCATGATCAACACAACTCATGCATGCAGACATCAGTCGTGCGATATACAAGCGCTATGGCGTGCGAAGCAATGCATGATAGCCATTATTACTGGCTTGATGCCACAGTATTTTTGTGAATAGGTAACTTCCCGCCTTTCTCCTTGACATGCGAGTTCCAGCGTGGAACCTGACAAGTAAGAGTGCCTATTAGAAATGGCAGGTCACTCATGCGCATGCACATAAACACACATTACATTAGCACACACACACATTAGCACACACACACATTAGCACACACACACACACAAATACACACAAGTACACACACACACGCACACGCACACACACAAGTACACACAAGTACACACACGCGCGCGCAGGAGGTGTCTGAGGCCCCCCGAGTGATGGGCCCTGAGGCGCTGTTGCGCCAAAAAGTGAAGCAGCGCCGCCACAGAGGGGGTTACGAGGACGGTGTGTCTACGCTGCGCAAAATTGTGCCTGCTCTTGCATTCCTGGCATCCAGCGCACCGGTGGAGATGCTGGGTCAGGTGTGGATGTGCGCGTGCGTGTGTGTGTGAGTGTGTGTGTGGGTTGTAAGCGCGTGTTTTTATGTGTGCTTGTTTGTGTGTGTTTCTGTGTGTTGTTGTGCATGCACCCATGCTGCCCAAAGCGTTGCTTTTGTACGACATGACGGTATCACACAATATGTGGAATTTTGTGTTATGCATAGGGTTGGCCAAAACCATACATTTATCTGTATATACGGTGTACATACGGTACTTTTAGCAGGGAAATCACCGTACATACGGTCATATACGGTGCAGATATACGGTTCTGGCCAACTTATAACTCATGCATAATGTGTGTAGCCCACACGACGATGCCACAGGCCACATAAGACACAACAACATGAATTACGTGTCTGCTACTTGCGCAGGTCAACCAAATAGTGCTGGATGGGCCTGGCTCTTGGGAGCAGGTGGAGGCACTGCCACATGCCAAGGACATCAAGGAGATGGCACACTTGGTAAGGAACATGTTGTACGGTTTTATGTGCAAGGTTTGTGCGAGATGTATCAATGCAGCAGGTTGTTGCAAGGTGAATGCCATGGACCTCAAGGAGATGGCACACTTGGTAAGGGAAATATTGTACGGTTTCATGTGCAAGATTTGTGCGAGATGTATCAATGCAGCAGGTTGTTGCAAGGTGAATGCTATAGACCTCAAAGAGATGGCACACTTGGTAAGGAAAGTGTTGTACGTTTTTTTGTGCAAGATTTGTGCGAGATATATCTCGTGATGTGGCAGGTTGTTGTAAGGTGGATGCCAAGGACCTCAAGGAAATGGTGCACATGTAGGGTTGGCCAGAACCATACATATACGCTGTATGTACGGTATGTTTGACAGGGAAATCACCAAATATACGGTCATATGCGGTGCATATATACGGTTCTGGCCAACTCTACACACTTGGTATGGAAAATGGTGTATGCCTTTTTGCGCTAGCTTGCAATGCGGCAGGTTGTTGCAAGGCCTGCATGCCTTGGGATTTGAAGAGGTGTCACCGCTTAAAATTAGGATTTATTGTACTTATTTAGTTTTTAGCGTGCATGGTGTGAGGTAATGGCGAGGTGGATGCCGATGGCATCTCGAAAAGCCATGCGCACGCAGTAAGGCCAAATGAACTTGAATGCCATGGACGTCAATAAGTCACGGTAATGTGCACTCAGCGAGGCCAAGTGAACTTAAATGCCATGGACGTCGATGAGTCACGGTAATGCGCACGCAGCAAGGCCAAGTGAACTTAGATGCCATGGACGTCGATGAGTCATGGCAATGCGCACACAGCAAAGCCAAGTGAACTTAGATGCCATGGACGTCGATGAGTCACGGTAATGCGCACGCAGTAAAGTCAAATAAACTTAGATGCCATGGATGTCGATAAGTCATGGCAATGCGCACACAGCAAAGCCGAGTGAACTTGGATGCCATGGACGTCCATAAGTCATGGTAATGCGCACACAGCAAGGCCAAATGACCTGTCGTGTTTGATTGATTTGCTTGCTCAATGCTCAATTTGCTTGCCCGTACTTATAACCTGCACCGCAGTGCCACATGTGCATGCTCCATGAACGAATTGCTTTTTATGAGCAGGCTAGCAGTCATTTCTTGACTGAAGGCCTTTTCTTGCAAACTTGTAAACCTTGTGAGGCACACCATCAAAATGCTAATGCATGTGCACGTGGCATTGCAGGTTCGCCAGCACGCTGCCACCACGCATGAAGTGCGGGCACTGTGCACTGATCTGCAAGTGCTGGGGCGTACTGAGTTCAAGGCTTTGCTCAAGTGGCGTCTGACTCTGCAAAAGGCATTGGCCAAGGAGCTGCGGCAGGTGCTTGCGTGCGTGCGTGTGTGCATGCGAGTACTTTTTCTAGTATATACATACACATATATATATACATATATGAATGTATGGTTTGTGACTTGATCATGGGTGGAGTTGCCACTGTTTCTGAGATCTGTTTTGCTTCCTGGTTTTTCTGCACCCGTATCGTCACCTGTTGTATTGTGTAGTGGCCTGTTATGTAATCCTGTTGAATGAAGATGTTAAGCAGGTCCTCGTCATCTGCCGAGTGTGATAGGCACAAGTACCTGCTAGTCTTCATCCTTAAATTCTCTTTCATATTGCGCAGGCCGCGACTGGAGTAGAGGAAGAGGAGGAGGGCGCAGAAGGGGGCAAGGCCAAGAAAAAGGGGGACAAGGCCGCTGCAGAGGAAGACCCAGGTGTGTGTG
>Ga0307972_1001345_pt1 | contig 12953 bp, 9 predicted proteins | sample OrgLakmetagen780_FD_201848 | JGI IMG/M metagenome (GOLD analysis project Ga0307972, IMG submission 201848) | Saline water microbial communities from Organic Lake, Antarctica - #780 | ecosystem: Environmental > Aquatic > Non-marine Saline and Alkaline > Saline | place: Antarctica: Organic Lake...
CTGATGAGACTGCCAACTGATTACTGCCTGCTACTATCTGATGATTTTGAGTCTTCGATTGCTGCCTGCTACTACTTTATGAGACTGCCAAATGATTCTGCCTGCTACTACCTGATGAGACTGCCAACTGATTACTGCCTGCTACTAACTGATGGCTTTGATTTGTTTTTGGCACGCGTGTAAAGAAATATACTATAGTAAATTGTTTTCAGTTCATATCGACAAGGCATGTTACTTTAACTCTAACCACAAGTCTATGCAAGACAAAACATGCTGGCTGCAGCAATCCACATTTGCACACTTGAAACGATTAGTGGCACTTCTTCTCACGGCTTGATTTACATACACGCACACACCACATGCAGGTCCAGTCCCCACTGTGGATCTGGCGGAGTGACAGGGTCAGGTGGTGGACGCTTGCACTTTGGTAAAGCTGGCTGGCCAGAGACGGGTTGCTGGAGGGGTGATCTGGAGTTCCCAGAGACCGAGCAGGTAAGTGAATGAGAAAGGGAAAGCGCAGCAGGCTCTCTGACTTGCAATTAATCACCAGAGTGCTTTTTTGGTGGAGGAGTTTTATGGTACCCAGTACCGAAGTGGCTCCTTTTCCTTCAATAATGCGGGGAGTGGTTTTCACTGTCTACGTAATTTTTTCCCAATATTATTCCACCAGAGTGTGTAAGCCTGTTCGTAAGCAAAGCTACTGGCGTGCAGTATATTGTTACAGCTGTCACTACAAATCATGGCATAAGTTTATACATGGATTGCAGACATATGCCAAAAGCAAGAAATTTGTTACAAGAGGGCCATAACGGAGTTTTAATGACCCTTTTACCAAAATGTTTGTGTGAATATTCCGGAGAAGTCACAATTTCTTCTTGCAGCTGATGTAGCGTGACACCGCAATGCAATGTTTTTTCAAGCTCATTAACCGGCACTTGGCAGTAGAGGGTGACTCCTCTTTCCACTACACTTGCTTCTGCCTGTATCACCCTGATTATTATCCGTCATCATGCACAGGGGGGCTGGTGCAGCTTTGGGTGTGCAGCCTACCAAATGGACCCGCTTCGAAAGTTCCGTGACAGCGGCGATGACCGTTGGAATTTCGACGGCATTAACTTTGAGCAGTGCTGCGGACCTGAAGGCTTTTTGAGGGACAAGCCCGGCTGTGAGTGCAAAGTGCAGCCTAAGAGGGATCCGTCAAGTTGCCCACCTTCCCCTTACTACACAGACAGATGAGTTCCCCTGTTGCAAGCTACCATTCATGTTGACTTAGAATGGCGCATAGAAGGAATATAAGTGAAGCGTGGCTTTGGTTTACACAATTTTTTAAAGCAGAGAGTGCAAAATTGTTGAGTGGAGAGCACAATGTACATTGTGTAGAGAGCAGGAAGAGAGTGCAAGAGGGGCAGAGAGGGAACAAGTTGAACAATGTACATTGTGTAGAGAGCAGGAAGGAAAGTGCAAGAGAGGTATAGAAGGAACGAGTTCATTTGCACGACTGATCTGAAACTTACGACAAAACTTGAGAGGCTAACTTATTCAAGAGTAGTGAGCGAGAACATCTATTTAAGATAAGGATTTATTGACAGAGTTTATCACCTATGGATTTTCAATGTGCAATTTTGGCTGCATAAAGATGGAATATCATAGATGAAAATAAATGTTTTTGATATCCTCATGTTGCAAACGTGTAAAAGGATCATCCACCCCCCCCCCCTAACATTCAAAATAATTAGAAGCAGATACTTGGGGATATTTAGGGACACCAATAACTTTGTTTCCAAGTAACAAGATAAATGTCAGCAAGCGCGCAGGGCTATGGGAAGCAGGTTTATACCAAATTCGGACAATATAAAAAAGAAAAATAAAGCTTCGATTGTACAGCTTTTGGAAGAGTTTAAATTAAAAAAAAGGAATTGTCTAGATTTCGGATGCACATTCTTTGATGTAGCAGGTCCGTCTACTACAACCTCAGAATTTCTCAGAAAGGGAAGTCGATGAGGATGTGTTTCAAACACACAGTGTTTTCCATGCTCTTAGAGTGTAGAAAAATTAGAGTGTACTTCATAAGCATAATTTTAGACGCATTGTTTGGGGCTTGTGAAAATCATGGACCATTGCCTGACAAGCTGTCCTAAGAACACCTTGTTATTGCTCCCAAATCTTCATCAGGACTAGGACAGTCACTGCAGCGAGATTGAGGCATTTGTAACATCTTGGCGTCTGTCCCCATTGAAAAAGAAATTAAGCGAAGTTACCCACTGGTTAGCGAGATCTCAAATTCCAGCCGTTTCCCTTGCAGAATATCAGCGAAAGGGGTGCCAAAACGGATTAGAAAGTGCTGACCTAGAGATCAACAAATGCTAGTGTTCTATGACATTTAGCCAGCAATTTAGGGACATGGGGTGAAAAGAGCTCTGGAGCGCGTTAGGCGTGTGCATTTTGTGCAAATGTCTAAGCCACTTTGTGCACACTTGTTCAGTCCAGCCGGGTCGTCCATTTGAGCCAAAGCTTTATCGGCTTATCGGTAGCCTTCTTATTTAATTATACATACATATCGATTTCCATCAAACAAGGAGCAATTCGGGACTTTCACCCCCTCTATTTGGCGATTTTGTTTGTTTAATCCAGCCTCGATTTGCAGCCACAGAAACCGGTTCACTGCAAACCGAATGAAGCACAATTATTTCGAAGAAGAACTAAATTGGATAAATTGACGACTGAAGTGGAAAACTAGGGTAGGGAAAGGTTTATTCAAACGACGATTTTATAATATCTATTTTATAATATCAAAATGGCGAATGTAGAGATGAATCCTCGTGCGGCTCTTAATGAGCTATTCCACAAAATGCACTATCCACTCCCCAAGTACCACACAGAGGACATGATTCAGGAGCGTTTGATCAGGTAATTGCAATTCTGGTAGTCAGGAGCCCTCTTATCAACACTTGATACGATCTCGTTCACGTATGCTCTGACGTTGACACAAAGTTTCCAATATAGCATTCCACCATCCTGCTAAATCTACTTCGCAGCGACCAGCCTCGATTTGTCAGCACGCTTACACTTCCCCTGCTCGAGACGCGTGAAGGGATTTTTGAGGAGTCATGGTTTCAGGTGTGTTGAAAGGCGTATGTGTAGTGTATAGTACCTGGTATATGCATGCATATTATAGTTTATCTCATATCTTACTCTAGGCTTAGCAAATTATAGTATATCTCATAACTCACTTTCAGCTTCAGCAATGTTTGCTGGCTTATATGCGGACTTTATCCTGCCATCATCATGATACACGTGACATAGGTGTGCATTTCATACCATTGCAGGGCGAGGGCTCAACCAAGCAGGCCGCAGAGACAGCGGCAGCAGCAGAAGCTCTTGCTGCAGTGAGCAAGATGGGCGAGGTTGTGGTGTGCGGGCGGCATCACGTAGCTTCTCTCTGGGCCACACTGGAGCGCCTGCTAGGCAGTGATGATGTGGGTAACTTCCCTAGTTCCTTTGTTGAGTGTGAGTTAAATTAAACACACACACACACGCACAAGATGATGTGGGTACTTCCCTAGATCCTTTGTTGCGGGTAATTAAGTGAACGACTGTCTTGATATCTATTTGCGCAAGCCCACCCTTATCGCGGCAATCCAGAAGTGTCAGCTTAATACGAGCAACTTCATGTTGGATTTGTGTGTGTTTGGTACAGTAGCATGGGATGAAATGGAATGGAATGGAAGTCTCTTGCTGTAGTTGGTGAGGTGCAAGCAAAGACATATCCTGCTGCCTTCTATACATGCTCTCCCTGACTATTTATTGGCAGAGCATGTTATGTACATTCCCAGCTCATTGCCTATTGCGATGCACCAGCAGATGGAGCACACGTAACAGACACTAGTGGCCCAACAAACACCTGCGTTAGTTGTCAAGCCCTTCTTGCAATTCAGCCTGCAATACTGGCATCGATCACAAAGTCTTGCTTTTCTCCTGAACTGTGTTTGGAAGGGCTCCCACACGTGCTTTGTTGCTTGCCATATATGACAATTTGAACCCCCTCTAGTTTAAAACTCCATGAAAGAAAAATTACGCAGGCTGTGAAAACCACTTCTCACATTGATTAAGGAAAAGAAATCCACTTTGGTACCGAGTACCGTAGAACTCCTTTACTGAAACCCCATGTTTAAATGCCTGATCCTCCAGAAGCTGTTCCGAAACAGCAAAATACTGGGGTACTTGCTAGACGCAGTTTCGTTCAACTCACTCTTTTCTAGCCATTCCCTTGAAAACCCCTCGCTCTTTTGACAACCTCCCCTGGTTTGCATAGGAGCTGTCCCGGGACAGCGAAATGCTGGTGTACTTGCTAGACGCACAGGTGCATTTTGACGGCTGGCTGGGCGTGGGTACGCTCGTGCAGGTGTGCTACATTTAACTTACATGTAGAGTTGGTTAGACCATAAATATATATACGGTGTATAAACAGTATTTTTGGCAAGGAAATCACCAAGTATACGGTCGTAACGGTGTATGTATACGATTTTTGGCAATCTTTTTATATGTCGGGGTTGCACATGGGCAGACAATGCTGTTCTGTTCAGTCACCTTTTCCAGGTGATTGCAATTTAAATCAAATCAGCGTGTCGTATTAAAAGCAAAGCTTGCGTTGTCACACGTCTTTACCTAGAATGTTATTTGGAAGAGAGGCAAGAGAATGAGGCTGCGCCAATTTTGTAGCACTGCAAACTTGTGATGTTGCATGCCTGGATGAAAAAATGCGAGATTAGCGACAGAAAGCTCGTCTTGTGGCCTACTGTTCTGGAATGGTGAACAGGTCAGAAGTTGGTAGAAGCTTAAGCGTTAAGAAACAGGTCTTCTTCTCCGTGGTCCCGAACTTTAAGAGAGTGATCGTCAGCTCCACGTAGTCCGTCTTGTACTTGCACTATGGCGTGTATTGTGTGAGAGCATATATATGGATTTGAATTGTGTGTTGTGTGAGAGCATATACATGGAATTGAACTGTGTATTGTGTGAGAGCATATATATGGATTTGAACTGTGTATTGTGTGAGAGCATATACATGGATTTGAACTGTGTTTTGTGTGAGAGCATATGGATTTGAATTTGCCAATGATTTAATTGCCATCCTGTGACCTTATCATCTATGGCCTTTATAACATATACGCTCTTCTCTGCTCCTGCTTTTGCTCCTTGCAGTCCAAACTTGTCCGCGCGTGGATCAAGGAGTATGGTCTACCCCAATTTGCCCACAGCCAGCTGGCCAATCGATTGCCCCATCACCAACAGCAGTTGCCCTTTGAGCATGGAGCTGACGAGGCTCCAGATACGATTAGAGGCAGTGTTGGTTCGGCAGCGTCATCAGAGGTGCGTTTGTGTATGTGTGTGTTTGTGTGTGCGTGTGTGTGTGTGTCTGGTGCACTTTGTAAGGTGCGTTGATACTTTACTAGAAGTGACATATAACGTATAATGTAATCTAGTAATGTGCGTATATGTAATCAAGTAATGTGCGTATAATGTAATCTAGTGATCTATGTGGCATATAACCATTTTTTGGTATTGTGTTTGAGAAGTCATGATACCTATCTTTTTGTTCTCTCAACTTGCCCTTCCTTGTGCTTTCTGATCATCTTTGTGTCAGTGACAAATAACTTGGTGTTTCTGCCTCAATACCCACCCACAGACCGAGGGGGTTACCCCAGGAGCAGGGCTAAGCCAGATTGGAGGTAGTAGGTGAGAAATTGCACTTTGATTTTTGAGTGTACGCACAGCGCACTTGATTGTACATTTTGTGCAAGGTATTTGTGTACATTAAGGTGTTGTGTGCATTTCGAGTACCTAAGATGCTTGTTTTTTGTCGTGTGTTCTAGACGCTGCTGTAGTGCATGCCCACCTTTTCTTGTCGTGATGGTGCTCGGTTTAAGATGTACACATTTTGTGTAAGAGTGTGTTGAGATGTTTGTTGTCTGTCGTGCGTTGTTTTCTGGACGCTGCTGTTTGTGCGTGTGCTCAACTTTCCTTGTTACGGTCATCTGTGGCAACCCCTTGGTTCTGCTAGTCAGCACTCGCGTGTCCTTTTTTAAATTATGGCAGAGCCTGTAGATGATTATAAACGTCATTGCTCACCTTGGACAGGCGTAGAACGAGCGATGGTCACAACTTTAGCCTTATCTTGTGTGCCATTTTCAAATGCTGAAAGCGCCTAGATAATCACATCCTTCACTGATTAGAACAATAACTAAATTAGTACAGATATCAAGTGCTGTTCCTGTCTTTAGCCTTCACTTTTAACCTGGAAATTGAGCTGGATCTCAAAATGTGCTTGTAGGATGGGGTACCGAGGTCCTAAGCGCGCTGGCTTTGAAGCAGGTATCATAACTGGCACTGTGGGCGCAGCCCGCGGAGTGGTGAGTGTGTGGGGTGAAGTTGGGACAATGATGCATGGAGTATCTTGGGTGTGAACAAGCTTGTATGTGTGAGTCCAATAGGGGGGGGAAGAAGGGTGTGGCACTTTGGCTAGGATTTTGTTCGCTTTTTGTTTCCGGAAAGGCTCTATCTTTTGAATACGTCATGTGTTTGTAAATGAAAGCTAGGTGGTATTGTACAGACTTTGATGCTGGAAGAGATTGTCATTCGAGTATGTCTGCAGTGCTGACTCTGCACCATGTGAAATTGTTGCAAAGAGATAGAGATTTGGCTGCCTGCATCGCTTCCTTACACAGCTTGTTTTTGTTTTGTGCGCTGGCCAGAGGCATCTGTATATCTGTGTATTTGCAGCACAGGTGCTTGTTAGGACCTAGGTACCAATGGCACATAAACAAGCAGGAGGAATATTGCTGCTGCTGCACGGTTTGTGTGTGTACACCTTTGCTTGTTAGGACCTAGGTACCAATGGCACATAAAGCAGCACAGGTGCTTGTTAGGACCTAGGTACCAATGGCACATAAAGCAGCACAGGCAAAGAACATCACAATTCTTACACTACTTCTCTGACCTCATAATATACTTTAAGGTTTGCAAGTAATAAGACACAGGCGGGTGGAGTTGCTGGATCTCACCTTGCGAAAGGCAATGAACACAGCAGGTACCACGCAGTAATATGACACATGCGGGTAGAATTGCTGGATTGTTATTGCGAAAGGTTTAAAAGGACACAGCAAGCACCACGTGCAAAAAAGAAGCAGTGATGACATACAGTTTATATCACTTTCCTTTGTTATGGTTCAACACAGGCGGGTGGTGTCGCTGGGCGTATGACAGGCATAGAGCACAGTACTTCACGCACAGCTCCAGCACTGCCGATGGTGCTTGCCCACGCCGACCGCGCTGCCCTAGTTGAACTGCTCAGGATGAGACTACTGCAGGAAAAAGTGCACGTGAGTGAAATGGGAATGGTGTAAGCAATGTTTCTCAGGATGAGACTACTGCAGGAAAAAGTGCACGTGAGTGAAATGGGAATGGTGTAAGCAATGTTTCTCAGGATGAGACTGCTGCAGGAAAAAGTGCACGTGAGTGAAATGAGAATGGTGTGAACAATGTTTCTGTCCCATGCTGAGGTGAGGCTGCAGAATAATCATGTGCTTAAAGTGAGTGTGGCCATCATTTCTTGAATCTGCTGCATAGTGCTAGGTTGCCCTCTAAACTATATCCACGCTATAACGAAGAAAGAAATATTGAACTACGCAGGCAGGCAACGAAAAACCACTCCCCAAATTAATTAAGGAAAAGTAGCCACTTTGGTACGGGGTACCATACAAATCCTCCACCAAAAATTAAAGAAAAGATTAATGGGGATCAGGAGGGTGGCAGTCTTGATCTGAAACTGTCTCTGGATGAGAGTTGATAATTGTGCTGGAAAGGGCATGTCTGGTTTGGACAAGTTTGACAGCGTATATTCACGCTGAAGCTGATTTTTTTTGTTTGAAGTAGTGCTGGGGATGCACGACCAACAAAAAGTCGACCACTTTGATTTCATTAGCATCCAGTAATGCTTGCATTGTGAGATGCGGAAGGCGGGAATCTTTGTTATAAGGATAAAAGGGAGTCCTTGTCAGGCTCCCTTGCTGGTCCTTTCGGTTTAAATCTTTCTATTTTTTTGCCAAATGAACTTGGTTATAACAATACCCAGTTGTGCAGGGTAAGCAGTTGTAATAGGGAGCTCTAAATAGCTATAAGCGCTTACCATCTGCAGGAAGCTGTAAGTAGCTATAGGCACACACTAGCTGCAGGAAGCAGCTAAGCAGCTATAAGTAGGGTTGACCAGAACCATACATACATACGGATATACAGTGTATATACAGTATTTTTGGCAGGGAAATCACCATACGTACGGTCAAAAAACGGTGTGTATAGGGTATACAGTCCTGGCCAACCCTTGCTATAAACAGTTATAAGCACTTACTAGCTGCAGGAAGCAGCTAAGCGGCTATGAATACTGTGTAGTGCAAATGGGTGACCTTGCCTCCTTACAGAGGTGCGTTGATGGTTCTTGGTAGAAAAAAAGAAAAACTACGCAGGGGTGATAACACCACAAGCATGGAATAAGGAAACGGAGACGTTGCTGTCGGACAGCGAAGTACTCACGCTACCAGGCAGATTTGAACCCGCGACCCTGAAGAGTCTGGCCTGACTTCGGGCCACTAGGCTTTCAGGGCAGCTACCCAACTACTCGGTACCAAGTGGCACCTTCCCTAAATAAATTTGGGGAGTGGTTACAATGCCTATGTATTCATCTATTTCTATGTTTCACTCTGTCATCTCAAGTGTCAAGCTTCACGAAGCTACTACTACTTCCCTTGTTAATGCGGAAGAAAGGCTGCAATGGCACTTCGAAGCAGCATTTTTGTGCAATTATTCCTCTGTCACAGGTAAAGGCTTTGAACTTGAGTCCCTTCATCCTCCGAGGAGATGGTTTGGCTGTACGTAGGAAGATGCCCTGTGTGTACGCCCCACCTGAGCAAGACACAGGACCCCCCCCTCCAAACACGCCCCCCAACTGGCTAGTTAACAACGCGTTCAATGGGAGGTGAGTATAAAAAGGGTTTCAAACATGATTGAGCAAGACATAGCCTCCCCCCTCCAAACATGCCCTCGGCCTGGCTAGTTAGTAAGGACACATTTCATGGCAGGTGGATATGGAGAGCTTTTATTAAAGTACCAACTTGAAAAGTTTGAATAGTAGATGAATGTAGAAGCATTGCGGGATCAGAATGAAGCAGACACGATCGACTTGATACAGGAAAGATACATGAGATCTTTGAGGCAGTCATGAAATGATGAATGATTATAGCTGGGCTTCGCTGGGGGGGCTCACTGGTTTTCTCGTTAATTTATTACTGCTAACCTCTTCTCTTAGATACATACTCACTTGCTTCCAAAACTGATGCTCTTCATAGGAGACACGGCTGAACCAAAAACCAATGACATAAGATAATGAAATTCAATGAGCAGGCACAAACTGTTGTAGATTCACTGGCAAATCAAAGCAGTAGAATCAGATCTGCCTTGACACACTTGCTGGTCCCATAATTTAACATGCCACTTCATACATACATAACAAACTCTGCATGTACTGCAGGTAGTAAATAAAACAGCTCTTTTATATTTTAATTTCCACCCAGATCACTTTTCCCCCCTATATGGGTGAATTGGTGGTATATGCGTTACCCGTGGTTACAGATGCCTTTTGTTAGCTGTTATTATATTTGCCGCTTATCAAGCCTTCACACAAGTGCAATTTACAAGTTATAATTTAAGCACACAGTTTTCCTCATGAGTGAATTTCCTTCTTCATTCTGCACAACAGGCCTTCAGACAAAGTGCCTTCCAAAGGAAAGCAAGGTCTGGAGATGCTGCACGCACACCAGCAGCAGCAAGTGGCGCAGCAGCAAGAGCAGCAGATCGGAGTAGGGGCACAGGCAACGATGCAGCAGGAGGAGCGAGAGCGAGAGCAGCAGGGGCAGGAGAAGGAGCGGGATAAGGAGCAAAAGCAGCAGGTGCACGAGCTGGAGCAGTCGCAGCTAAAAGCTCAGCAGGGTCAAAAAGCAGGTGAGACTGGAGGCGGTCCTGGAAGGATGGTGGGCCAGCAGATGGTGCCACAAGACGAGGTACCACATTCCATGGACACAGAGGAGGTGGCACTAGAAGCTTCAGCGGCAGGCAGACAACGAGAGGGTGGAGGTGCAAGAGCAGAGAAAGATGGACAGCTACCGGCTCATGGGCTTGAGGGTGAGGGAAGGGCGGGTGGATTTGAGGGGGAGGAGGAGACGGGCAAAGGCGGGGGTAAAGAAGATTTGGGCGGGGAGGAGGAGGGAGTTTCAGACACAGGGGACGTGCAACACACAGGGCACAATCACTACCTGCGTGGGGGTCCCGGGGGGGCTGGACCTCACCATGAGTCGCATCTCAGTGAGTACAAGACGGTCAAGGCGCGGGGGCGGACGGAGGTCATGGCTCAGGTAACATTCAATATGTCACAGGTTCAATCGTTGGCAGTGACAAATCGTGTGACAAGCACCTCGTTGGTCGTTGAGAGCTTCTGTATGCCTTGTTCAGTAAGCTGGATGTGCCTTAGTCTTATTGATCACTAATGGACGTGCCGTGTCCTATACTTTGCAGTGACGTTGACTTGATATGACCAAAACCTGTAGGGCAGGATGGGGTGGGGTTTTGGCTGTGTGTCTGAGCATCAGTTGAGAGCTTTTTCTTTCAAAGCACGCTGATCCCAGGGTGGACGTGCAAAACAATACAAAATAAACCGTGAGGGGCAAGTAGGAAAGAAAGAACAGCATTTGTAGTAGTGAAACTGTTTCACCTCTCATATAACGCAACTTTTCAGTTTGCACATGTGCCTCTTTGCAACAACTCAACGACCTTTGCGTTGAGCTGAAACGGGCAGCATTGCTCCCCTTTCTGCATTATAAATTGGCACACGTCTGGAGCGTGGGTCTCACACAGTGGCTTCTCTATTCATGATTGACCCGTGCCCACCCTTCACGTTCTAATTCTTACCCCACGGGTTGGTGCACGTCCAGAGCCTCTTCACACAGTGGCTTCTCTATTCGTTAACCCGTGCTCATCCTTCACATTCTAGTTCTTACCCCACGGGTTGGTGCACGTCCAGAGCGTCTTCACACAGTGGCTTCTCTATTCTTTAACTTGTGCTCATCCTTCACATTCTAATTCTTACCTCACAGGTTGGCACACGTCTGGAGCGTGGGTCTCACACAGTGGCTTCTCTATTCATGATTGACCTGTTCTCACCCTTCACATTCTAATTCTTCCCCCACAGGGTTGGTGCACGTCCAGAGCGTCTTCACACAGTGGCTTCTCTATTCATGATTGACCCGCGCCCACCCTTCACATTCTAAATCTTGCCCCACAGGTTGGTGCACGTCCAGAGCGTCCTCGCACAGTGGCTTCTCTATTCGTTAACCCGTGCTCATCCTTCACATTCTAATTCTTACCCCACAGGTTGGCACACGTCTGGGGCGTGGTTCTCACACAGTGGCTTCTCTATTCATGATTGACCCGCGCCCACCCTTCACATTCTAAATCTTGCCCCACAGGTTGGTGCACGTCCAGAGCGTCCGCACACAGCGGCAGCTCCTCCTCGTCCCACCAACCTCCCGCTGAGTCCAGGAGAGGCAAAAGCAGTGATGCGCAAGATTGAGATGGGTGAGTCGTTTAAATGAGGCCAACAACAAAGCACGCGGAAAAGAATATGAAGTAGAGAAAAATTCAGCGAGATTGAATGCTGGTTCTGGAAAAAAGAAGAGAGAGAGAGATTGCGCAGGCAGTGGTAATACAAGCCTCAAAAAGAAGGTATACAAGAAAATAATAGAAAAGTGCCGGCATTGAAAACCACTCCCCACATTAGTTTTGGAAAGGAGCCGTTTTAGTACCGGGTACCACAAAGCTCCTACACCATTGCTATGATGCAAGCAGTAACATACCTCTCCCTGCAAATAGCCGCTTTTGCTCTATACTTGGTAACGCTTCCAGAATTGAATTGCATGTTTCATAATGAAAGAGTAAGAAATCATCCAAGTCTTCCTATCCTTTTTTTGACTGTCCACAGATCACAGCAATTATACAATCCTGAATGTTGCACAGTCCGTGCTGACTCAGCCAACAAGTTATTCACAGCAATAACCTAACGTTGCACAGGCCGTGCTGATTTAGCCAACAAGTGATTCACAGCGATAATCCAATCCTGAATGTTGCACAGGCCGTGCTGACTCAGCCAAAAAATGATTCACAGCAATAACCCATTCTTATTTCTTATACATTGTACAGGCCGGGCTGACTCAGCCCACAAGCACTTGGACGCTGTGCAAGAGGCCCATCATGAGCAGGCACGCGTGCTGCGTCACACTCAGGTGCATTTCCTTGATTTGCTGGTGCTGCATCACACTATTACACTCAGGTGCATTTTCTTGATTAGCTGGTGCTGTGTCACGCTCAGGTTCGTTTTCTTGATTTGCTGGTGATGTGTCACGCTCAGGTTCGTTTTCTTGATTTGCTGGTGCTGTGTCACGCTCTGATACTCGTTCTCTTGATTTTTTGGTGCTGCAACAACCATGATTTGGTGGCCTTCTCTTGCCAGCTGGGCAAGTAGCCGATCATAAGTAGAAAGCGCGCCGTGCTGCATCACATTCAGATACTCTTTTTCTTGTTTTGCTTGTGCTACAGCAACATATTCGGTGGCCTTCTCCAATCTGTTTACCTCGTTTCATTTTTGTTCAGGAGCAGTTGTGTACATGACATATAAAGAGCAGAAGCTCCCCTCTTAAATGCATATTACTGTCATACATTAAATATAGTCATTAACAAATTCATGGTTTTTTTCTTTCCTTAGGAGCAGCAGCAGATGAGCTGCATCACTCGCCAGGAGGAGCAGCAACGCAGCCAAAGTCATCCATCATCACCAATGCAGTCAGCGCCAGGAACCT
>Ga0307972_1001353_pt1 | contig 12911 bp, 14 predicted proteins | sample OrgLakmetagen780_FD_201848 | JGI IMG/M metagenome (GOLD analysis project Ga0307972, IMG submission 201848) | Saline water microbial communities from Organic Lake, Antarctica - #780 | ecosystem: Environmental > Aquatic > Non-marine Saline and Alkaline > Saline | place: Antarctica: Organic Lake...
GCAGTCCATTGAACGCATTCGAGACTTGAGCAGACCAGCAAGAACTATCAAAAGAAGCAAGATACAAATCTGCCTTCAGCACACGACGTAGAGTCTCACTGTTGGAATCAAGCATGCTATTAAAAAAACTGATGGAAGCACGGAACCAGAAAAATTGCAAGGGCTCCCGACCGCACTCTCTAAGCACCGCCCAATTTGTTGTGCTGTTCTTCACTCCAAGAATGCGCCTCAAGGAACACAGATGCCTCTTCTGTAACTGGCTACCAAATTCACTGCCTTCTCTCAGATACACTGACTGATTGATCCCAGCAAGCTCCAGTGTGACGTTCACCTTGCAGTAGAGATCAGGCACTGTGAAGGCATCAGACCCCAGAAGCAGCCAAATCTCGCTATGGAGCAGCACACAGATCTCTGCACCACTTTCAAAAAGCCAACTGTCTTGATGTCTCCGTTGAGAAGTCGATAATGTTTGTCTTCAAGCTCCTGTGGGGCCTTTGTCCGCATGCTGTTCTGGTTCATATCAGGCGTGCCTTCACCAGTGCCAACACCAACTTTCATCATGAGCTGGTTTAGGCCAAGTCTGCTGCACTCTCATGATCCTCATTGCTTTTCCGTATTATCATTTCTGGGGAGTTTTACCGTACTAGGTGGCAAAGCGTCTCCTTGCGTCCATTGACGTGAGCAGCAGTTCCATTGCGTGTACGCAGCCAGTATTTTCCCCTTTCACAGTAATAGCATCAAAATTTGAAACATAAAACTATAGGAAATATAAAAACACTACATTATTTGTCGCGACACAACCTGCAGGTTAAGTCTTACGCGCGTTGTAGCCTTAAGGCATAGTCGTACACTGCAACAGCCTTGCCGCCTGCATCGAAGAATAAAGGGTCCTGAGGCTGCAAAAAGGCTGCTACACGCATGCGTGCAGAAATTTCCTCTTCTGCACCCTGATTTGTAGCTTGATTGTAGCACGTGACGCTCATGTAGTCGCCAACGTTTCCTTGTCTTGAAGCTTGGGATACCTGATTTTAGGAGGTAAGAGAAAGACAGGACCTTTTGACACAGGTATGCTATGACTACTGGCATGGATCATAGAAACAGGAAGGAGGAATAGGATGTCAGACTTCTAGGTACGCAGAGGAGGTTAAGTAAATAAAAGTGTCATGCTAAATCAGTGGCATGGACGAATTGTTTAATTTCCCTTGGAATTTTATTTGATTCCTTCCTCCTCTCTCTGCTTCCACCCGGCCTGCTGTGCTCACATTCCCCCCCCCTGCTGCTGCTGCTGCTGCTGCTGCTGCTGCAATCCATGCTTAAGCTGATGCCACAATTCGTCGTGACAAAGCACTAAAGTGCTAATATGCAGGGATCAGGTGGTTGGGAGGCAGAGCCTTCACACCACCAAGAGTAATCAGGGCTGTGCAAAGACTCCGTCAGAGCAAATTTGCACCGTAATTACGGTACGGTGGACGGTCCGAACCGTCAGAGCGTCGGAATGACGGTGTCTCAGAAATGAAGGTATCTACCGTCCAGACGGTCGAGGGGACCGTCCACCGTACTTACTGTTTACACCCACCGTCAAGTGCTTTTTTGCTGTGAAAAGTTGAGACCAGGATTTGAATCCTGGTCAAGACATGAACTTTTTGCTTTTCTTTTTCTTTTCCTTTTCCTTTCATTATTACACCGATTGTTAGTTCATACAAAAAATACTCGTGCAACATTTTGAAATGAGGAGATAAGAGCCAAAATGGCCATTTTGGGGTCAAAATGCCAATTTGGCCTTTTTGCGATTTTTGAGCCGTACCGTCCACCGTACTGTCATGCACCGTCCGGACGGTCTTTAAATTCCAAAATGACGATCTGACACCGTCATTTACGGCGTCCACCGTCAGACCGTATTTTGACAGACCGTACCGTCACACCGTCATTGCACAGCCCTGAGAGTAATGCTAACATATTCATGGGGTTGTGGTGGATACCTTGTCTGATTTATTTAAAATTCAATGCAGTAGAGTGGATTTGTTGTAGGGCTGCAGTGAATAGTACCTGTCCCTCCAAACAGGATGGTGTGGAGGATTTTGCAGTGCCTAGTAAGCGAGGCACTAGCAGCTTATGTTGTCCTTGCGCCTTTTCTGCTTGCTGGGTAGGATAAGTTTATATATAGTGCTTGATCTTAATCAGGTGCACATTGCGGTTTTTTTGTTGCATGTCCCTTGATTTCATAGTCAGGGGGTGTGAATCTGAAGGTTTGTCTGTCAGGGTAGAGGAAGCACTCCTTGCAGTAGTGACAGATCTAGTTTGGGACGTGTTGGCAGGGTTTCATCGGGGGCGTGATTGTAAGATTGGAATGGCCATGAATATATCTGGCTTGCTGAAGTTTGTCATTATAGCAGGTTAGTGTTTGTGGGTTGAAGCCATGCTGGAATCATAAAATGATTGATTAATTAAGTAAATTTCATGGTCACAATCTGGGCAAGGGAATGGTGAGGCAAGCCTGATACTAGACAATCAGGACACCACTAAGGCTCGTTCAATGACGTCAGCCGAAGTTTTATTTTCCCCATCCACCCTATCCTATTACCTCACTAGCATCGCTAGGAGCAGCATGCTCAGAGGCCGCTTACCTGACGATAGAGCTCCATGCCACACCACGATTCCCGGCCGCTCTCATCCGCAGGCTGCTGCAGCTCATGCGCTCTGTTGTTGATAAAGATTTCGGCCTTTCTGAGATCAGTACTTTGTTGCTGCTGCTGCTGCTGCTGCTGTTGTGGGGTAGGTCTAGCAGGATCGGGCGGAGCCAGCCGTCCTGATTTTCTAGGCGTAGAATACACCACATTCTGCAGAATGAGCAAGAAGTTTGCATGGCGTTGTTACAGTGCCTGCCTCTCTTCATAACCACGGCATTTCAGCTTCACTTCAGACAGGCCAGCTGCTGTGGATGTTTATTAGCAAAAGGAAAACATTTTGCATTTTGCAGCCTTACAAAGCAAAGATGGAGTTTGGAGAAGGGCGCTAAGCTGTATGATTGTTTTGCACAGCAAGGCACAAGCAAATTTCCACCTACCAAACGCGTAGGATTGTCCAAAGGATCATAAGCTACAGTCTGAACTGCAGGGTACCCTAGCAGCGTGTCCACTTGCTGCTTTATGTTAAAAGGCCTGCAGTGTTGTCGCAGTACATTGGCTTGACTAAACACTGTAAAAGCAGTGTGGGCATGCCCGGGAGCTAAGGACTCAGGTGAGGTCTCTTTCCGTGGGTATTTACTCGTAAAAAAAAGCTTGTTTGCAAAGCATGGCGTGAGCAGCAGGCATAGCTGTGTTGGCAGCTGTGTTGGCAGTTGTGTTGGCAGCTGTGTTGTACTGTGTGTTACCTTTCTAAAGCATAGGATCTGTGCTCAGACGACCGTCAACAAAGAGTCCATCAAATATAGCAGGGGGTGGTGATAGACCAAGCAGGCATTGGAAGCCACTGCCCACATTTTGTAAAGGAGGGGACTTGTGGTGCTCAAATGGACCCTTGTGCAAATCAAATGAATGAAGAACTGGGGGGAAATGAGCCACACACACTACCTAACTTTGCGTACAAAGCAGGCAGGGAAGGAAAGGTAGAGGTCTCAAGCATCAGAGCAGCAGCTTGGTAGAAATATTGAATGCCTGAATTGATCATAATGCTGACAAGCTGCCTCGCCTGACAGAACAATGGCTTGACATGTGAATTAACAATCATTTTAATGCTGATGCCTGATAAAGTGAATATCGCACTGTTGCTCACGGCAATTCCTTGCATTGCAGAAATCGACAGGTGATTTAAAATCTTCAACCAAGACATTGACAGAATAGAACCAACGATTTGACATGCTGGTTTTAAGCAACTTAAACAGCGTGGTCGTTAGGTGAGGGTTGCCGTACATTACACCTGCCTGCCACAGTTTGTCCACACATTGTAATTGTCTATTAGGTCACATCACCTGTCTGCCATAATTTGGACACACATTGCAACTGTCTACCACACGCCGCACCTGTCTGCCACAACCCCGCCCTCCTGGGGAGAAAAAACGAAACGCGCTTTGTAAGTCACAGGCGCTTCCATCGCTGCTCCCACGTCCGCTAACGCGACGATCAAAGAGCCCTTTGTAGCCCCTTTGGTTACACAGGCACACAAGGGTTATTATTTCGCCATCACAGAATATCATACGGCAATTCTCTATTGAACCAGGCCAACAGAATATAGGGATACAATCCTACGTGGTGGAGCCTCTCTTTAACAGCAGAGGGGACTAACGGAGGCCAAAATGGACATGCTTTTCAAAGTTCCTGAGGGAATTTGCACCGTGCCTTGCACTTCCAAGCTTAGCAATGTTACAAGGTTCCAAAGCAGCTGAGCTTGAAAAGTGCAAGCCACGGCAGAAGTGTCAATTCGGTCGCGGCATAAACCCTATTTTTTGCAGCCGGAGCATAAAAGCAATCCACCACACCAGGTCCAGTAAAAGATGTATTGAAGTCCTTGCAACAAACAAAGATTGAATAAGATGCTATGTGGATTGTGCGATCTCACATTTCGGCCATTTACCTTTCAAAGAAAACTGATCCCCTCCAAGCTATTTTTCAGCGTTCGCTGCTGTTTTATTACAGCGTGAATGTACTGGTGGCATTTGGGAGGTGAAATAACTCTTGTCAGGGCGCAGTGGTTCAATACACGTGCATTTTGTTCCAAATCTTTTCCCACACTCTCCCAGTCCAGCATAAACAGATACATAGTCACGTTACCACGTGAGATTATTACTTTGCGTCAAAATGGACTTCTGCTCAGATTATTTCCTCTGATTGTTGAAAGCCTGTATGTACCAACATAAAAGGCTGCGTCCCTTCTCGTTACCAAATCAAGAGTGTCATCGCCAAGTTTGTGCCTCTTCTTAAGACTCACCTGGAAGGTCTTTGCTAATGAAGCGCTTTCCTTGTGGAAAACCGGCGTTCATAAAGGATGCTTGTACCTGAAAGAAGTATTTATGGAGGCCAAAACACTTGGTATTTGAGGGGACAGAGGTGATACAAGGCGTTAGCTTTTCTCGCACCGACTAATCCTGCCCCCCCTATCAAACAAAACACACCATCCAGGATCCCTCCAGCCACGATGGATAGAACAGCTGCCTCTCTTTTTTATTTCCAGGCGCTGCCCATGAGACTCCTGGGTTGGAAATGCTAATAGTCGATGGGGACCCCTCCAGCAGCGAGGAGATGCGCTCTTGAGGAAAGAAGGGTAGGGCTGAGGAGGCGGAAAGGAAGGTGGTGTTTTGTGCTGTTGGGGATTGAGCATTGAGCATGGGTCATGCACAACATGTGCAAGCATGTGTCGCGTTGAGTGTCATTCTCCAGTAGTGCCTCTTTTCCACTTGTGCTTCTTGCATGCATGCGTTCAACTCTACTTTCCTGCTGCATGCGTGTAAGTGTCTGACTGTATACCAAATGCAAGCACACACGTTTGCACTTGTAGAGAGCTACATAGTACCTGCTTGTACAGGCTTTGTAGGCTGTACAAATTGAACAATTGAGGGTACACCAATGAGAACATCTCTTCTGTGAGCCGATGTCCTTCCTCGTCTTGTATCAAGATGTGAGAAGGAGCAGGCATGAGATGGTATCATTTTTAGAATATAAAAATTCAACCACAACACCAGAAAATCCTCCAAACGTCGAGTGAAAAGGACCGAGTGCAATAATGAATAAATAATTAATATGGCAACAGCCTTCAAGCCAAAGCTGCTCGTGTCCTTCCCTCAACACACAAGGTCGGTTGATAAGATCGTGTTCACCAGCAGACCCAGATGCTTGCTAGCCTGCAGGAGCTCTTCCAAATGGCAGGGACCGTACCGAGGCCCAGACATTCCAGATGAAGCGGCGGCGGTTCATCATGACGCAGAGGATTATGCATCTGAGCTTTTGATGATAGAGGAGGAGCAGCAGCAGCAGCAACAGAAGCAAGAGCAGAGTAGGCAGCGAAGGCAGAAGCAGGACAGAAGGCGAGCAGATCTGTTGGGCAAAGACGACCCCGCCGGTTTAGAGATGGAAACAGGCAGTAGCAGCCAGCAGCAGCAGCAGCGTGATGACGAGGCAGCGGCAGGTCGTCGAAGTCTACACGGAAGCGGTCGGTCTGGCAGTGGCAGTGGTGCCGAGCTTCCGGAGGGTGAGATCCATGGACCAGCGGAAGACGAGACTGAGCCGCTGCCATCTCAGAAGGAAACAGTTGGAAGCGGCAGCAGTACACTTCAAATGCAGGAAGCAGCAGCAGAAGAGGAAGAGCGGCAGCAGTGCACAGCCTGCTGCACCACCTCCATTGCCATGAAAGATGGGGAAAGATCCATCCGCTGACCCACCTTTAAGCTTCATTATGTTCATAGTGTATTGCGGTGTCCATATAATGCTTGTAATTCAACGTGGAATTGCCACATTGAACTACAACAGAAAACCACAGAAAAACCACAGAAAAGCCGAGGGAGCTTAGAGAGAATTTCCACAAGAAAGTTTCCCCTGCACAATGTTCACGAGCTGCTACTGATAATGATTGCCAATTGCCATTCTTCCAGCTATGCAATTATAGGCTCGTAGCTTTCTATTACCTAAGCAAGGTGAGCATGTTGCAGCACATTCCTTTACCTCCGCATCCCCTTTTCCTTTTGCTACTGGAACTTGGCATTTGTAAAATTCACAAGTGCCATTATGTGCCAGACGAGTCTCTGTTTGGTATCATGCTCGCCTCAACCTGCATACCTAGAAAAGTCATTTATTGCACTTTCACCAAATGTTGACGGCCTTCAAGATCCTTTTGCAGAAGCACCTGCCAATGTCACAAATGTGGATCTCCAAAAATCCAAGACTTGCCTCCAAGCATGGATTTGTTTTGACAGTTGCACAATCACATCTTTGCCACTATCGCCTCCAGACTCTTGCTGCCCATGGGTGATCTGTAACCCCATATTGTCATCCCTCCACCCTTGTCTGAATTGCGCTTGATATATTTCCTACGGCCTGCAATGTATGTATGTTAAAGCGACTATGCCGCTTAATTTTGAGAAACCTTCACACGCAATCCTGTCAAGGAACATGCTCATACTTGAAGTTTGGATGGACTACAAGCAGTTTATTGTATTCAGCTGGCATGCAGTACACACAATGCATACTGGATCCGGTCTACACTTGATGCCCGTTATGTTGTGCTGTGCAGGGTCTGATGACGACGCTGCTGAGGAAAAGGGGGAGGCTGACGTTGGGGTAGGTGCTGCAGGGAAGGCGTCAGTTAGGGTGCGTTGCTTTGTGATTACACACTTGGGCTTTGTAGATAGAGTGTTTTATTCCCACTTTTATGTGCATCCCTGTTGCTGGCTCATGAGGCTCATGAGGCTCTTGACTGATCAGTCTGGTCATGTGCATCGCGAAGCCTACACACGCCTACATGCGCACACACACATACATATACAAGGGACATACACAATTTAATTCAACCACAGGAGGACAACGAGGAGGAGGATGCCGAGGTGCTGCTTGTGGAGACCAGGCACCAGGTGTGTGTGTAAGTGTGTGTATGGACTTCGAGCAAGGAAGGGGTGATGTGTGTTGAGGATGGAGGCGGTCTTGAATTGTATAAATAAACAAGGGCACACACAAAAGTTGAATAGGCCACACACGCTTGCACAGCAGCACCATGTCTAGTGCGTGATCATGACTTGCCGGATTGGGCACATGTATGTAGCTGCTCAGCCTGCTTATGTGCATCCTTGTTTCTGGCTCAGTCTGGTCATGTACACGCGAAGCCTGCAAGGTATTATGGATAATGAAAGTACATGGAATGTTGAACGTGCGTTTTGTCGCGAGCTTATTTTTCATTAGCCTATCCCGCTGACCTGATCCAAGTGTTATAAACGATATCATAATTAAAAAATGCATAACGCAGGGGAAGCGGCCACTCTCCCCACACTCCTTTTCAAGCTTGGCAAAGAGACACTCAGAGGGGAAGGAACACACTTTGGCAGACAGACCGCACACTTCTTTGTGGCTTGTTAAGACGTATGTATGTTATTTCTGATGCTGTAGTACTACTACCATGTAGTACTACATCATAGTATGGGGTACTGGATTTTTGCAGGGAGACAGGGAGTTCTCTGTAGCTTGCTGTCTACGCTTCATTTGCATTGTCTGAAGGGTTAGGTGTGAAGCGTTCTACTACGTACTCCTTATACTCCTTATACTCCGTGTACTGTACTGCCCACGCTACATCCATGTTGGCATAGTAAGAGCGCACGTAAGATACTAATGTGTCAATAATCTGCATCCTTTTTTGTACTACACTACTAAGCTGTGTCCTAAGAACATTTCTGATTTCTCACCAAAATCGACTGTTGGTGCTGATGCGTCTGCTAATTTGCTTTATATCCAATTTGAGATTTGATATTTATATACAGCAGTCTTAGCCAGGCAAGTGCCTGTTCAGAGTTTATCTAGCAGCAGGGCCCACAGCAAAATGTTGGAGCCGGGGACACAATTTCCAACCAGTGCACCAATATGATGCACATGCAACTATGCTGCTAAACGCGTGCAAATCAGACCGTTACCAACTTTCATCAGGAGCCAGTTCAAGCCAAACCTGCAAAACTCTCCTGGTCCCTCTTTAATTGTTTACTCTGCATTTAAGAGGAGGGAAATTTACAATATGCCATCATGATGATACCGAAATGGATCCTGTCCTAATTACGTGAGGGGGAGCGTTTTTCCTGCCTTGTAATTTTTAAAGTTTTTCATGCTCTTATTTATCTATAAGACTGTTCTGGCAATCTGCCAAAATGCATACCTATTGTAAATCATATCTCTGATGCAATCAAAAGTCCCATAATTGCAATTCAATTCAAACATGACCAGAAAAGAGGGGAGGCTACTACAGGATGGGATTAGATTCAAACTTCTGTACAAATCTCATGCAGGTTCCAAACACCGCAAACGTGTTAAGCGTAAGAAGGTAGCGCGCCTCTCACATGCATGTCGGGAGTCAATTAGTGTCAGTCTAAGGTTAAGAGCAATCTGTCAGCTTTCAGTCGCCCGCACTTGAAGTAATTTAGCTGGCGGACATCTAATACTATGTCTGTGCAGGTCCTGCTGGCGCCCTCTGATGCATGTCCTCAACCAGAGCTGGTATGATCTCCACTTTGCCAGAGTCAGATACATCTTGTTCGAATCCAGGCTTCTGCTGCTGCTTCTGCTGTGGTGCAAAAGACTCATTAATCAGGGTCTTGACGGCAGTGCTTGACTCGCCTGAAGGCCCTTCTGCAGGAATGACTGCTTCCATACATTCTGCTGGATCTGATGGTCCTAATGATGATGTAGACTCTTCTGTATCCTGCTGATCTGAATGCAGTGATTGGCGTGTGGCCGGGAGGAGGGAGAGGCTGAGCGGCAACAGGAATTGCTTGCTCAACAAGAGGACAGCCCCTGTTCCTACTACAAGGCCTGCACTCCCAAACATTAGGGACAGTTGCTTTGAGTTTGGAAGTATTGCTGACGGAGCTGCCCGCAGCTGCTCATTGGAGGCGTTTGATACTGCTGGAGGCGCTGCTGTTGGTTCTGTTGCTGCAGCTGCTATCGTTGTGTGTGCTGAGGCCTGGGGGCATGGTGATGATGGGGGAAAGGGCTCGCCAGCCAGCTTGATGTCCAGTATAAGCTCACCTCCTCTGTCCACTCCTTGCAAGGGAATAAGCGGGGCCTCGCGCTGCTGGTGCTGGTGCTGGTGCTGGTGCTGCTGCTGGTGCTGCTGCTGCTTCTGAATAAAGGCGCGTGAGAGGATGTGCTGTGGGTTCAGCGCTTGTGCTGCTCCATGTAGCTTTTCGCCTGCAAGCTTAGTGCCTCTGGCCACCCTACAAAATTCTCGCCACAGGAAATGTGCTACTTAGTGCTCGGGTAACTCTGGTATGTGACATGTGACAGTGTTCGTGGGTATGTTTATGTGTATGCGTGTGTATGTGTGTGGGTGCTGATTGCTTATACATCAGTCACATAGGTAATGTTGTGTGTTTACCATTTCAAGTTGCTAGGGCAAGCTTAATTGCAAAAGACGGCAAAGACGGCAAAAGTCTTGCAACTCATTCTGCATTAGACTGTTCTCACAAGGGATGGATTCCAAAAGCATTTTTGCAATATGCTCCCTTTTGTATCTGTGACTAGGATTTATAGGGTACGGACGAGAGCAGCATTTAACACAAATCACCAGTAGGCAATAAGACCACTAAAAGCCACATTTCATTTAACACAAATCACCAGTAGGCAAAAAGACCACTAAAAGGCACATTTGCACTGCGCTTCCTGCTGCACCCGTGTGATGAATGAATAAGATAACAAGATAAACAGAGAAGACTTTGCAAGCGGTAAAACCACAACCCAGATGGGAGCACATCAGCTAGCTGGCAGACAAGGCCCCTGAGAATCACCTGTGCAAAGAGTTTCCTGCCGCATCCACGTATCGCACAATGACACCACCAGCAGCATCAAGCCCATCCTCCACGGTCAGCAAAACCGCCTGTACACGTCAAAGCAAAGGCAGAGAGACACGTGCTAATTTGTGCTCGAGTAACTCTGGTATGTGATATGTGACTATGTTTGTGGGTATGTTTATGTGTATGTGTATGTGTGTGTATGTGTGTGGGTGTTGGTTGCTTATACATCTGTCATATAGGTGACGCGGTGTGTCAGCAAAACCGCCTGTACACGTCAAAGCAAAGGCAGAGTGTTAACCTGATCAGAAAGCATGAAAAAGGACGCACTGTGTGCACAAGGAAAGGTAGAGGATTAACCTGAACAGAAAGCATGAAAAGGGACGCACTGTGAAAAGGGGTTACGCAGCACCGTTTAAATTCAACACCATACAACAAGAATTAACACAGAAACGATAAGCATGCAGAAAAAAAATTCAACTCAAAGCATTGCTAGCCAAACAGTTTCAAGGCTACAATATTCTGCAGTTATTATGTGCCGACTTGTTTGCCAAGAACTAAAGCGGAGTGTCGTGCCTTTTAGTTTACTATTAGCAAAACGTGCAACTACAAATTGTTCAAGAGCGGCAGTAATGATGGGCACCTGAATGGGATGAATCCCAGATCCTGTGACATGGCTGCGCGTTGCCTCGGTGCCAGGAGCCTCCCTTAAATACGCGCAAGAGAAAGCAAAGCCAGTATGAGATGCTTCAGTGCGCATAAAAGAGAAGCTCTGGGCTAGCCAATCACGCCTAACCGGCCCATTTGATTTGTCTAAAGAGCATTTCATACAGAGAGGTGTTTTGAGGAAAATAAGGCAGTTAGACAGGATACATCAACACCACAGTAGGAGGCTGCGTGCTGACACTGACTGCAGCAGAAATCCAACATGAATTACAGCATTATATTTGCAATGCTTCTGTATAAGCAATGTCTAAGATCAGGCCACACAAGAGCCTTAAACTTTAGCACTCACCACTGGACGAGATCATTGATAATGTCATCCTGCCAGCGTGCCTGTGAGTTCAGGTATATGAGCGTGCTTACTTAGTAAATTGGAGGAATTTCTGAATATTATTCGTGCTGACGATGAGTAAGTCTGGATTTTCGGTTGCCCTATTGATTGCAAAGTGACTCATTTGCACACCACGCTGTAAGCCTTGCCAGGGCTTGCCTGGTATTCGAGCAAAATTATGCATACCATGTGCAATTCTGGCAATACATTCTGGCAATACTGGCAATTCTGGCAATACATGGATGGGGGCGTACTGAGATGAGAGATGAGTGTGATTCTGGCAATGGGGGGTACGTACTGAGATGAGAGATGAGTAAGTCTAGGCATTCAATGCGAGCGCCAAGGGCAAAAACAAGCACTGCAACAGTTGGCCATAGTCTGCAAAAACAAACCCACTCTTCAAAGGCTTACCAGGTCCTTCTCGTCCTGATCTCCAGCTGCTGCTCCAGCAACGTCTTGGTGGCAGGGCTGTCCCAGTCCCTTCTGCTCCTGCTCCTCTACAGAACCAAAGGGCAGCGAACCTGCAATGATGGTGTTTGCTGCTCTGGCCCTGGCTAAAAGCACAGCTGCATAGGACAAAGCCACGTAAAAGGCGAAGGTCGTTGCTTCTTGGTAATTAATTTTAATGCTCTGAGCATTCTATAGGTAAGAGTGTGTGCAAAATAGGTTAGTGTGTGTAAACAAGCAATCTGTGATCAGAGGCGATCAGAGGAGATGCACAGGAGGTGCTTTCTGGTTGCTTAGCAAAGTCATTCTTCTTTTATCCGTTTTCAACAGCATCAGGCCACGTTGGTGATCTCATTTGCCATTCAAGTTTTCCTTAAGAACACAAACTGTAATGGGTCATGGCTGTGTTCACAATCACACCACACACAAACACACACACACACACACTCTCACACGCACTTGCCACAGCAGCGTACTTTGCACATTTTAAGCCAAAGGAAAAAGGAAAGTTTAAACAGCTCACACCCATATAGAAGTACACCACGACACTTACCTTTGACATACACACACACACACACACAAAAAGTGCCATGACATGAGGCTCTGCTGTGGGTGTGAGCAATCCTTCTAAAATGTTTTCAACTGCTACCCCAAAGCATATTCCCATTAATTGAAGACTATATGAATTCCAACACCGTGTGCAAAGTCTGTGTTTGAAGCATACACAAATGACTAGAGTTGGCCAGAACCATACATTTTTAGGTATATACCATGGGAATATACGGTGTATGTACGGTATTTTTGGCAGGGAAATCACCATACATACGGTCATATACGGTGTGTATACACGGTTCTGGCCAACCGGCCAACCCTACAAATGACGCAAGGACATTTGTTGCCCACCTGCATCCACAGGGTCGTCTCCAGGCCTCACCCCGTCTT
>Ga0307972_1001355_pt1 | contig 12905 bp, 13 predicted proteins | sample OrgLakmetagen780_FD_201848 | JGI IMG/M metagenome (GOLD analysis project Ga0307972, IMG submission 201848) | Saline water microbial communities from Organic Lake, Antarctica - #780 | ecosystem: Environmental > Aquatic > Non-marine Saline and Alkaline > Saline | place: Antarctica: Organic Lake...
CGTTTTTTGTTTTCCCCCCCCCCCCCCCCACTTCATTTTGCTGTGGTACTGTACTTACTGTACAATGGCACAGTACTTACTACAGGGCTCCCAGGCGGTGCTGGTGGATTGAAATCTAAAATCGGGGAATAGGAGGAGGGAGAGGAAGAAAATGTCACAGAAAAGAAGAGAGAGAAAAGGAGAAAGAGAGGGGGGAGGAGGAAGAAAAAGTACAGTAAGCCTGTACAGCCTGTTGCGGGTGAAAAGTAAGAATTTGAGGGGTCAAATTTAGTGATTTTCTATAGAACCTGAGGGTTTTCTCAGAGACGAGGGTCTTCCTGCCCTGAATGTCTGCCCGGTCGCATGTGAAACTAAGGGGGGCTTACGTAGGAATCCAAGAAACGGCCTAAGAAACTAAAAAACAAGGGGGCTGGCCGTTTTCCTGCTTTTCTTATCACCGCAGCTGGCTGTAGTGTGTGCACCAGTTGTACGACAGGATATTTCGTGAATTTCACAAAATGAAAAATGAAGCATTCGATTTTATAAAAAAAATGGCTGAATTGTATTATGATTGTCAGGTTGTTAGACACAAGTGAATATCGCTTTAAGCATGCGGCAGAGGCATCACAAAAGCAATTAAAACCTGGTAAAAGGAGTCGATACAGCAACATTTAACCTTCTTCATCTACAACACTGTAGACCAAATCGAAGGACAACGAATTAACTCATAATTCTCATTTTTTTCCTTTCACTTTTACAATGCAAGACTTGACAAAAGAGATCCCTTTGTCACTGCTAAGATAATTAAAGTCACGATCACTGGTCAGGTTTTATCAACAGAATTGTTTACAACTATGATATCACGAGTATCGATCCTGGCAGCTACAAGCGCAGTTGCTGCCAGGCAATACATCAAATCAAGGTCGACAGAGACGACTTGCGCTTCACTGGCGACGAAAGACGGTCGCTTCAAAGGGAAAACAGTTGTGATAACAGGCGGAGGCGGAGCATTTGGGAAAGAAGGTGCTGCATATTTCTGTGCTCAAGGCGCAAATGTTGTACTCATTGACTCATCTCAATCAAGCCTTGATTCAGCCGCCGAAAGAGTCGCGAAAGACTTGATGTTAGAGAATAATGCCAAAAGTCCAGAGGACGCAATGGAGATTGAACAGAGTGAATTTACAGAAATTGACAATCTTTCAGTATGTACATGTGATGTACAAGACGAAATGATGGTGAGTTCTCATAGACTTATTCATTTGAGTGGGCTCATCATTTGACATTAAGGATGCAAAAATGCAAAATATATGCTTCTCGGTGGTGTTTTATAGGTGAAACAAGTATTCGACTACATAGAGGCGAAGCATGGCCGAATTGATTGTCTATGGAATAACGCAGGCTATCAAGGACTTCTCAAGCCTATAATTGATTATCCAACTGACGACTTTCGAATGGTTCAGGAAATCAACCTTGTGGGCGCATTCAATGTTTTGAAGCACTGCGCTAAGAAGATGGCAGGGCAAGAATCAGGAGGCGCAATAGTTCAATCTGGAAGCATCGCTGCCACAGATGGTACGCCTGCGATGTGTGCTTATGTTGCCTCAAAAGCTGGTCTGCATGCCCTTGGCCTGACCGCAGCTAAAGATGTGGCGCCATTTAACATTAGAGTGAATACAATTTTACCTGGATACATCGGCCCATCGGATGGACATCTATGGACGAGACAAATCGACCTGCGAACGAAGTCGGGCTCTCCATACTATAAGACAGAGTACAATGAAGAGGCAGATCGTTCCATTCAAACAGTCCCTCTAAAGCGCCTAGGCAACGTTGATGAAGTCATACGAGCTGTGGCGTTTTTGCTTAGCGATGAAACTCCTTACATTACTGGAGCAAACCTGATTATTACCGGAGGATCTTGAATAACACCATTGATGAGATCGGTAAACAGTCGAAAAGCGACCTTGAAATAGCAGCAGCTTCCATGAGGCCGCACGCGAGGAAAAGTCCATGCTAGAGCACTTTAAGAGATGAGAAGTGCCCTTACTATCGCACCACAAAGAAATGTTGTATCTCATGAACACCTCTAGGGATCGATATGAACTACTAAGAGGAAACTAGCACAATTCTCAAACGCTTAATTTAGTCAATAATTGACCTTAGTACGTATGTCTTATGTATTCCCTAGTTCCCAAATCCTAATGAAATTTCGGCGTCGCCGATCGCCGAAGTCTTATTCCTCTCTTGATTCCCGTATGCCTCCCGCTTTCTGTGGATATCTCCATGTGCTAGTGGGCAGAACATCCGGCTTTGTATACTATATTTTTGAAATGAGAATGACTGCTTGTTGTGCGTAATAATTCTTGTTTGTAAGAAGAGGCTTAGTATTTAGATATCCGAGCCCAGTTTTATGTTTTATTCCTAACATACGCCTCTCCGCAGCGCCCAATTGCCACGGCCCATGTTCGCGCCATAGCGGAAACACCTAATTATGAGAATTTCTTTTAATTCCTCTGGTGTATCCACCTCATCTTCCGCATTGGATATCACTAGAATCAGATGTGGGGTTCAAGGCGACTTATATGCAGAGCACCGATTAAGTTCCAATTTCAACTGAAGCCTTCCCACGGAAAATCTTTGCCCTGAGCATCAGCACCGACGCACCGCACCGCGTTGGCGTTAGCAACAGTGCCGTCCGGTTTGATGGTCACGAGCCATGGCACGCCCCGGGCTCCGAAGAAAGTCTGCAGGCGCCTGCCCCAATCCTGGGCGACATCGTAGGGGAGCGCAGGCCAGGGCATGTGCCCGTGGTATTCTTTGAAGAAGGCTTTGTCGCTATCGAGCGACACGAAGATGAACTCTACGTCGCCATCAGGGTGGGCCTGCTGGAGGGCCTCGTAAGTCTCAACGAGCTTGGGCGTGAACCGCTTGCAAGGTGGGCACCAACTCGCACTGAAGTACAGGGCCAAGGTTTTGCCCACGAGCGACGCGACCGGCACAGCTTTACCGTCTGCACCCACCAGAGTTTTGCAGGCCAAAAATCCTTCCAAGTCTGACGCCGTCATCACGCGGGTTGGGCGTGCGTCACAGTCGGCTGGTCGGTTTGAGAGCGGCCACCACTTCCACCATCGAGACAGGGCAGGCGCTACGGCGCCACTTTCGTGTTGCGAAGTGGTTGCTTCCGAAACGACGAAAGCTTGTGGCGAAGGTTTGGTGGGCTCAACAGGGGCTGCTGTCGAGGGCAAGCCAGGACGAAGGCACTTGGATTCGTCAGGCTCCACGAATTGGCTAGGAAAGGTCGAGCGAAAAGGGCACTGACGGGCAGGAGCAGCACTGGGCAGTGGGTCGGGGGTTTTGGGTGACGGTGGTGGCACCGAGACAGGTATTGCTTGCGGGGCTGCTTCATTCACAGGCACAACAACCGTTGGATCCACTGGGGCACTATTTTCGGTATCACTGATTGACTCTTCGAGTTCGCGCTCTTCGCGCCACAGCTTCCAGGTGAGCCAAGTGTGCCATCCAAAGGAACCAATGTTGCCGCCCAGCACACGGTATTGCAGCGGCACGAAGAGGTTGTTGATGGTGTGGAGTGGAGGCCACACCATGAAACACATGGTCATTTTGTCTTGGAAGCCACTTTGTAACTGAGCAAGAACGAAAGTGAAATCTCAGCACGGGACAGGTACAACCTCCAACCAGAAACGGAGTACGCACCTTCGTCATGCCGGTAGCAAGAGCTTCGCTGGGAGAAGTGCCTTCGACAGCATACGCCTTGTTTGTACCGTTTATCAGAAGAGCTGCGGCGACGTTGATAGGGTCCATGACCAGCAACTGTTACGCGAGGCATGGAATATGAATATCACAGCAAACAAATCACATCACCAAGGAGCTGGCCTCGTCCATCTTACATTGGTCGCTATGCGACTTCCAACTGCCCATGTCCGTGTAAGCGTGTAATACGTATGCATCAATGGCCTGGGACAACGTGACAAGTGACCACATTAGCTGCGCCAACTAATGAGTGTATGCATTACAACAGAGTGCATCTCACGTGTTAAAGAGCGAAAATGAAACGTAACCGAGCACTTGTTTGTAGTCAATCGAGTCTAGACGCTCATCGAAATTCTTGGGAGCTTTCCCGTCTTTGCCTTTCGCCGTCATGAGTTGACTATTCCATTCGCAAAATCCAAAAATGATTACTGATGATGAGAGCTTCGTTGAGAAGGGTGCGGCTCTAATCCAACCGTCGTACGCTCGCAGGAAATTCATAACTTAGCTTCAAGACCTTGAAGTTTCGACGAGAAGTACCTATGAAGCCTAGTATCTAGTGCGGATACGTGCTTGGTAATAGCGATGATTTCTATTGATCGGGACCTCTCTGCGTTGAAGCAGGTGTGATAACGCCGTGCTTATCGCTTTACGCTGCGTTGAGTTGTGCCTCGAGAAATGAGGAAGGAAGAGGTTGTCGTGCTGTCGTGCTGTCGTCGAAGGTTTTCGAGTGTCGAGTTGTTTTGTCGAGTTGTGGACTGTCGACCTCATCAGATACTACTGCGTATCATATTAGAACATTTCGAAGCTGGTTTGATGAGTCATCAGTCATCAGTCATCAGCGGTCGGGCAAATTCGTCTCATCTGTAGCTTTGTAGAGGGTAGAGTCATTAGGAGTTGTGGGGAGGTTAGGAGTTACAAGACAAGATACACCACCATCGTATTCTCTTGCAATTCTCTTAAGAGCTGAGCGTGGATTTCTTCCGCGCACTCAGGGCCTCCTTTAAAGCCTACGTAAACCCATTTTGAAACGTTAAGCTCTTTCTGAAGTAGCATCTCCTCTTTTCATCTTGTTTCTTGTTCGACTTTCTGAATTTATTCTGGGTTGGCGTTGGAGTGGGTTGAAATGCCACCGCCGTCGCTTTCGCGTGAATATACTTTGTATTTTCATATCAGGCATCCTTCGAAAGTTCATATTACGCATTATGTATCTATACAATATGTAGGCTTGGGCGCACCATGGTCTCTTCGGGCCGCCTTGCCGTGATTGTTTTTGCCGTGCCAGTTCGAGCCTTTGCGCCCTTGCGGAGCTACGCATTAGTGTCTCGGTCCACTCAAGTGCGAGCATCGAGCTTCGGATTCGGCGGCCGCGACCCTCAAAAGCTCGCTCAAGAAGGCCAAAAGGTGCTCGAGGAAGCGGCCACCATCGTTCTAGACATTGGGCTGCAGGCGACAATTCGGAGGACGGTGCGAGGTCAGCGCGCGCTCTTTGAAACGTCACTGGAATTATTGCGCGACTTGCCTAGCGCGAGTGGGGGTTCTCCGGCTGAGGCCTTGCAGAGTTCAGTGCGTATTGGGCAGCAGCTTTTGAATGGCGATGCCTCGGGGCTTGAGAATTACTTGAATTCGCTGCCACCTGAGCTCGCGCCACGCACCCTTCGCAAACTCTTCGAACGACTTGGCGCGACCTACATCAAACTGGTAACGTGCTAAGAGCTCTGATGTGCCTCCTCTTTATCCATCATTGACTAGCGATCACACCTATGGTCTTAACTTCACTTGACTTATGCATTTCTTTTGAAACCATCCCAGGGCCAATTCATCGCTTCGAGCCCTACGCTTTTCCCGAAAGAATACGTCCTCGAATTCCAGAAATGCCTCGACCAGAGCCCGACCATTCCTTTTCAGCAGGTAATTAGTTTTTTGCCAGGTTCTTCTCTCTCGAAGCCACTTTATGGTTTGCCCTAGCTAGCACTTCGTTTGCATTACGTCCACGTTTACATTTCTGTCCGCGCGTGCGTTTTCTGCCTGCATCCAATGTTCATCCTGCTCTTTCCCCTTTTTCTTTTACATATCAATGTGTTTTAGGTCCGTGCCGTGGTAGAAGCAGATCTTGGGCGCCCTTTGTCCGAAGTCTACGAATACTTCGACGAGAAACCAATGGCGTCGGCCTCTGTGGCTCAAGTAAGAGCGGGGTAGTGCGGTCTTGGTCTTAAATTGAGTCACTAGCAAGAGGAAAAGAATACAACACAGCCTACTAAGTACTTCGATTTTTGTATGCGTGAGAAAGTTTGTGTACGTCTGATTTCTAGTATGTGTATTCCTTAAATTTGATGTCATTTTCTCTTACCTAGTAATACTTCTCTACCCTCACAGCGTTAATGTTCCTCATCCTAACAGGTGCACGGCGCGCGCCTCAAGTCCAACGGCATGGATGTGGTGGTGAAAGTCCAAAAGCCAGGCGTGGCCGACACCCTCAAAGCTGACTTGGGTTTTCTCGCCGTGTCCTCGAAAGTCCTTGAGTTGCTGGCTCCCTCCCTGGGGAGGCTGAGCCTCGCCAATGTGGTGTCTGACCTTCGCCTCAGCATGCTTGGTATGCTGGCTATAGTTTTACGTCTTCGCTGACTATATATATATATATATTGTAGTGCTATCTTTACTAACCTCATTATATGTGTTATCCTCGCGTGCCTGTTTCAATAGCTACCCTTCTTTCATGAGCCTTTGCTTCCTTTCTTATCTCCCCCCTCCTCGAATGTAGGCGAGCTGGACTTCAAGCTAGAGGCCGCCAACTTGAACGAGTTCCGCGACTTTCTGGTGACCAACGAGCTCACCGACATTGCCACCGCGCCGCGCCCTTATCCGGAAGCCTCCGGCACGCGCACCCTCACGATGGAGCGCCTCAACGGAGTAGCGCTCGTGGACCTGGAGGGGATCAAATCCTACGCCGCCAACCCCGAGCAAACCTTGATCAACGCCCTCAACACCTGGGCGCTCTCGGTCTACGCCTGCCCTTCCTTCCACGCTGACGTGCACGCGGGGAACCTCCTGGTGCTGCAAGGGGGGAAAGTGGGCTTCATTGACTTCGGGATCGTCGGCCGCGTCCCGTCTTCCATTTGGGCCTCCCTTCAAGCCCTTGCTTTGAGCCTCGCTGGGGCAGGAGGCGGTGGCAGTGGTGGAGGGCCCAACTTTGTGATGGCCGCAGAGGCGCTGGTCACCATGGGCGCCGCAGAAAGCACGGTAGATGTCGCCGCCTTCGCGCGGGATCTGGAAGCTGTCTACGTGAAGTTGGACAGCGTCGCCGCAGACCTCGAGGCCAGCGATGGGCGGCTCGAGTTTGACGTGAACGGAGAGCTGGACGAGTCGTCAAGCCAAGTCGCGGGCTTGGCGGTGGAAATTGTCGGAGTGGCGAACCGCAACGGGGTTAAGTTGCCGCGGGAGTTTGGGATCTTACTCAAGCAAGTGCTCTACTTCGACCGCTACACTAGGCTCCTGGCGCCAGAGCTGGATTTCATGGAGGACGACCGGCTGGAGTCCTTGCGAAGTGCCTCCACGGAAGGGAGCGTCCTGCGTTAACGGCATTTAAGAAAATGCACGCGCCACTTTGTTGTGAATTCTATTGCCCTCTTCTTATCTTTACTTATGCACTATCAACTACCCTCTTAGCACATCAATACCAGAACACCTTTACCATCTAGTTCCTAGTTAGAGTTCTCTGGCTTCGAACTTCGAAGTGCCCCCTGTTTACGTTTTTTGGCGACTGGGACGTCAGAGCATGATCTAATTCAATCCACTCCTATAATTGCAGTGAATTCGGCGTCTGCGTCTAATTTACTATTCAAAAACCACCCGTTAGCCGCTATCGTCTAGGAAGGGCCCTCTCTCGAAATTCGAGGCGCATTAGGGGACTGATGAAGCAGTTCTAAACTCGTCGCCTCAATTCTGCGCATCACACCGACCGCTTCTTGGCCTTGCTGTCTTTGCTCTGTCTTGCGCTGCGTTGAGTCGCATCTGACGGCGCAACCCGGTGTTTCTTGCGTGGGTGCTCTTCCGGGCAGCACAAGATTGAGGGCCCTGTTTTACCGTCCCCCACTGCCAGATGAATCCAATCTACGGCCAAGGAATGATTTGACATGGTGCCCTTTTTAGGGTCTCTACCATCACCTGCTGCACTTTTCCCACGGGGAATTACCTTCTTATGAGTTCCCGGAGTAGCACGAATAGAGTGGGCGTGCTTCTGCCATAAAGCATGCTCGGGCCGAACTAAGTCGTGCAAATAACCGTCGAGCAACATCTCGTCGCAGCCTCGGATCCTACACAAAAGCAATCCCGATTAGAAAATGAGAACTTGATTGTTATCTACAATAGAAGTAACATGGGAGATGATTGTAGTCGCTCAATTACTTGTCATGGTTGCAAGCTTGCATCGACTCCTCTACAAACGTCACGAAGCCGGTCCCTGCGTGTTCCATCACTGCGCGTCGTGCCCCGTGACTCGTTTCACCATTCAATTTTGGTGCCTGGACTCCTTCTCTTAATTCCTCTTCTTGAGCACTACTCGATGCCTCGATGGGAACCTTGCCGCCATTGCTGTAAAAACTTTTCGGCTTGCTGGTTTTGTGCTCGTCGGAGCGCCATAAGAGCAACCCACCATCGGTGTGCGCGTGTGCTCCGCCTACTCCCAGCCGCACCGGCAAGGCGCTGCCGTTTTCGCACTCTTTGCCACTCGCGCGCCAATAAGTGAACCCCACCTGGAGAAGATAAAGGTGAGTGCGAGGCATGAGTATCCACATATTACCTTGCTTGAAAGGGAGTCTTCTTTAAAGTGTCCATGGCCTCACCTGTTTGTGCTCGTCATCCAAACGATTCTCCAGCCGCGCGATGAGCTTCAATTGCATGGCACTGTCATCGTGGATGTCCAGGCTCACCTGAAATTGCAACAGGCGTGTGTCAAGCGTGTGTTGGTGCGCATGTGGACAGGAGAACGTACACTTAACGGTATTCTCACCGCCGTCTCGCTGGTTTTGGTCTCCCAAAGTGTGCGATATCGCATGGCGCTGATGAGCCAACAAGTCTTGCTATATTGACGGGACGTTGTCGTGTATCGGACCTGCAGATGTAGGCACCAGATATGGGAGAGAAGAGACACGTACATCATGCACTGAAAACATTGTCCAAGAAGTAATGAAATCAAGACAGAAAAAACTATAGTCTTCCTCTTGCAGAAGGCAAATCTGAAAGATTGCCAGACATTCCTTACCGCAGTAAGTCGCCCTCGCGCAGCAGCGGACAGTGCTACAAGGGTTGAGTCATCTACGAGATGGTCGCAGTGCACCACAAACCGCACACGCCGAATTTCAGAGCTTCCATTCGTAACGTCAACGCTGTCATCCGTGCTGCTACTACTATCGGTGTCAACTCCAGATGTAGGTAAGCCATCAGCTAGGGCAGCAACGCCTCTCAGAGCACACAAGCGATAGTACGGGTATGCTGTGCCGCCAGAATCGAACAGTGAAAAGCTCACGACTAAGTCTTCACGCTGCCGCTTTCCCACCGCACCTGCTGCAGCGACAACTTCGGTATCGATGCCATCGAGTTCGTCAGTTTCTTCGGGTTCCTTTTCTTCGGATGTACTCATATTTCTTGACGACCGTGCACGCTTTGCATCATCCTCGGTATCAATGTCGTCTAGTTCATCAATTTCTTCGGGTTCCTTTTCTTCGGATGTTCCTACGTTTCTTGACGACCGTGCACGCTTCAGATCTCCTCCATGTGCCAAGTGTCCACCAACGTAGTAATCCCACTTTCTACCTTCCTTTCGAAGCGCTTGCTGCTCTCGTCTGCGCGCTTGATAGGCCGCTTTAGCTGCCGCCAGAGCTGCTACCTGAGATTCTCTCTTGGCTGCGGCTGCCCTCGTTGATTCGTCACTTTTTCGATGGCCACACCGAAAACAGGCCGAACTGCGCGCTTTATTGACTACTGCGCATTCCACACATTTCCACCGTATCAACTCGCTGTGGCTGCTGCTCTCATCCTCACTTGGCTTTCTATCCGTTGCAACACGTCGAGAGCGGGAAGTGGCATCAGTTCTTAACTTAGCCGAAACTTCGAGCAACTGAAATTCCTCCTCCCATGTCAATGGCTTTCGATCTACTATATCAGTCGACTCATTGTAGGTCTGCAGCTGATCTATTGGTAGACTCAATTCGAGTGAATCGGCGACGCCACTTGCCACCATACTCTCATCTGCGTCTCTATTGTCCATTAAATCGATTTCACCTGTTGATGCTTCCATCTGATTCTCGTCCCACTCTTGAGAATCCCATGATTCCTCTGGCGCTTCGCAACGTTGGTGCACTGAGTCACTATTCAGAGTGCACACCCACACTTCGCTGCTGTTCACTTCGCCTTCTTTAACTTTACGCCACTTGCTGCAAGCATCGCACTGCACCCACTCATCTAACGCTTCGGAACTTGCTTCCTCTAACGCTACAGCTGGAGTCGAAAGAAACTCACTTTCAGGCGACGGCTTCAGTAAGACAGACACTCCTGCCGCTGCGATGGTTGCATGGGGCTGCAAACTATCATCTGAGGCAGAGAAAGTTTCCTCAGTGGCGTCGCACGATGCCATGTCCGGTGCCCAATAGTTCATGGCACATAACCACTTCTCAGTGTCCACCTGTAGATCAGAAGGCAGTCTACGCCACTTTTCACACGCTTCACACTGCACCCACTCGTCCAGGTCTCCGGTGTCCGTCTCAACTTCCATACTTGCCGTGGTCTCCGCTTCAACGCTGACTGAAGCTTTCGTGCTCGTGGCAATGGTGTTGACAGTACTAGCCTCATCGTCAGTCGCAGCTTCATCATCGTCTGCGTCTTCTTGCAGCCACGGAGGAACCCAGTTTACGTCGCCACGTGCAGCGGCAGCTGCTATCATTTCAAGCCGCTCAAACTCCTCTTCTTGGCTCAGTCGCTTTCTGCTGACCTTGACTCCACTGAGCTGTTTGCTGCTTGCTTTCTTCCAGCCGTACAAAGTACTACTACGCTTCTGAAAGGCACTCCCATCGTTACTCGATCCGTGTTTTTTAGATACATCAAGGTCCTCTTCTTCTTTCGAAGTGATATTGCAATCAAGTGGAATGAGGTACCCAGTGGCCGTGGGAGGGCGCTCTGATTGGCACTTGGCTATTTCGAACCATTGGAACTGTTCCTCAGTACCGTCCGTAAAACTTACCTTGGAAGGGCAAGCAAACAACGAAAGGCAACTTTAGATATAAATGCTATATTTCATACTTAAAGCGCTGGCATTTGGCTAATGGGAGAGTAAATACCATAAAGCAGCCAGGTGCTGAGCGAATGACGTCACCCACGATGCCCAAGTCGAGGCCGTCATCACCGTAATCGACCACCACCTGAAAGAGTTATGACACTGAAATCAGCTCAGATTCAATCATAGAATGCACGTGAGCAATTCTATTTAGGTGTTGAGGCAGTGTGGTCGTGCTTGCGCACCCGAGTGCCAGGCAAAGCTGATCCAGCGGCAGCCGAACCTCGGGTCACTCTGGTGCGCACTGGAGCGCTGTTGGCTGACCCAGCAGCATTAGCAGAGGCACAATCGGCAGCGGTCGGTAGTAAAGAGGGCGAGCGGAGACGTTTTGGGCAGACATCTAGCTCACCATCCGCCCATGATTCGTTCTCTGAAGTCCTAACAGTCGACTGCTCCTCGAATACAACGTCATAGCCTGAAACCACTTCCAAGCCAGTCCGAGCGTCAACCTCAGTTCGATGGCGCACAACAGTCGCTGCCAACCACGTAGGTTCAGAAAGAGCAACATTTGCCATAGGCGCGATGCTGGGTTGGAGACCACGACTATCTCGCATTTCTAACGTAGAGGCAGCGTTGTCGGCGACGGTGAGGACTCCAGTTGACATCGGCGAAAGGCTCGCTGTCGCTGAAAGATCAGCTATGGTAACAACCTCATTCGCTGAGTATTTCGTCATCAAGAGATTGACTTCTGTGCTATTTTCAAATTTGTCAAAGTCAGCAAGATTTGATCCCCTCTTGAAATGCGCTTCATCTTGTGCGGCTACCGAGGGACTGGCGAATCGGTAGTAAGAGTTGACGAGGGCAGAGGCGATTGCGGCAGTACTACAGCCTATAGTCGCGCCAGAATCCGGCAAAGGTGCCGTTGAAGTTGGAACCGCGGTTGATGACGGTGCCTTTGAGAAGGCATTAGTGGCTGACAAACTAGCTGAACTTGCACCACTCGTCGAGTGATTAAGATGTTTCCTGCTAGGATCTGATACATCAATCGAAACGTCCACGCGAGTCCCGACGGCGATTGAAACCACTCCAAAAGTATCAAATAGAGTACTTGATGGAGAGCCTCGCGTACGCCGAGGGCTCTGAGCCATAACGCTAGCACTTCATATGAATTGAAAGGGCTACTGTGCGCTACTGGCTACTGGTCTGTACTTACTACGCTAGCTACAGATACGACACTCGAATCAAGTGCTCGAATGCTCGAAAAGGACATAAGGAGGGACGAACTACTGTTTAACCCCGTACGGGCGCACAAGAGTTGCTTGGTTGTTGGTTGATGTGGTTGTGGTGGTGTTGTGTATCATTCAAATCGTTACAGGATTCATCCGCTTGCAGGCAGGCGAAAAGCACAGCACGGAGAACGGAGAACGGAGCGTTTCGATTGGCGCCAAGGCTAGTTTCGTTTCGGGGCGCTGTGCCTATATCATCTGTATTTCATCATTTGAGATCAAGGGATGAATGGAAGAGGTGCATCAGCTGTGAGGTACGATGGTCGTTGATGGGAGACTTGCTCGCGATGAAATTGGATCTCTCAAGAAGTGCTACGGCAATGCAATAGGCTCACCGTACATTGACTTCATATTTCTTCATTAGGAACGAGGTGCCGCCTCCACCGGCACATGGATCCAATCCAGCAGCCGCTTCACAGGCGTATTCTTTCCCCGTTACAACTGCTCAAGCGCCTTATCGCAACCGCAGTAGTTATACCAGCGGCGGAGTGGATGTCGGCGGCAGTAGCCTAGGAGAAGAACCGATGCCGCCGTCGCCTTCTTCGCCCCACACACAGTCGTCTAGCTCGAATTTTAAAGTAGTGATTCGGGCGCGGCCTCCGCTG
>Ga0307972_1001369_pt1 | contig 12860 bp, 15 predicted proteins | sample OrgLakmetagen780_FD_201848 | JGI IMG/M metagenome (GOLD analysis project Ga0307972, IMG submission 201848) | Saline water microbial communities from Organic Lake, Antarctica - #780 | ecosystem: Environmental > Aquatic > Non-marine Saline and Alkaline > Saline | place: Antarctica: Organic Lake...
CCGGCCTCATCTCCTGCTTCCCCTTCATCCTCCTGCCCTTCCCCCCATCTCCCTTACGTATCTGACCAGCTAAACCACCAGCAACTCCATCTCCCTTACGTATCTGACCAGCTACACCACCAGCAACTCCATCTCCCTAACGTATCTGACCAGCTACACCACCAGCAACTCCATCCTTCCTCCCGGCTCCCCGACACATTTGATCAGCAACACCACCAGCAACTCCATGTTCTGCAGCTGCATCAAGTCCAGCAACAATACCAACTGCACCCGTTTGATCAGCAGCTCCACCCAGATCAGCACCAGCACTTGCAGCAGGACCAGGAACACCACCACCAGCACCCGTTTAATCAGCAGCTCCACCCAGATCAGCACCAGCACCTGCAGCAGGACCAGGAACACCACCACCAGCACCCGTTTGATCAGCAGCTCCACCCAGATCAGCACCAGCACTTGCAGCAGGACCAACACCAGGATGTTCAGCAGCAACACCCATACGACCAGCAGCCCTTGCACCAGCATGCGTGGGGGCATCAAGAGGTCCCAACCGCTGCAGGGCTTCATCAACAGCAACGCCCATACGACCAGCAGCCCTTGCACCAGCATGCGTGGGGGCATCAAGAGGTCCCAACCGCTGCAGGGCTACATCAACAGCAACGCCCATACGACCAGCAGCCCTCGCACCAGCATGCGTGGGGGCATCAAGAGGTCCCAACCGCTGCAGGGCTTCATAAACAGCAACACCCATACGACCAGCAGCCCTTGCACCAGCATGCGTGGGGGCGTAAAGAGGTCCAAACCACTGCAGGGCTCCAGCACCAGCAGCAGAAGCAACAGCACACACACTTCCTCCAAGATAGCCACGCTGAGTCCCTGCACCAGCACACGCACCTCCTCCAAGATAACCAGATCCTGGCCCAGCAGCAGAAGCAACAGCACACACACCTCCTCCAAGATAGCCACGCTGAGTCCCTGCACCAGCACACGCACCTCCTCCAAGATAACCAGATCCTGGCCCAGCAGCAGAAGCAACAGCACACACACTTCCTCCAAGGTCGCCACGCTGAGTCCTTGCACCAGCACACACACCTCCTCCAAGATAACCAGATCCTGGCCCAGCAGCAGAAGCAACAGCACACACACCTCCTCCAAGATAGCCACGCTGAGTCCTTGCACCAGCACACACATCTCCTCCAAGATAACCAGATCCTGGCCCAGCAGCTGTGGGCACCGTCCCCGTGCAGCAATCACAACCAAGTTATAGAAGGCGGAGAGCAGTGGGACGAGGAGCAGCAGCAGCAGCAGCAGCAGCAGCAGCTGTGCTCACTGCCTCCGTGCAGCAATAGCAACCAGGTCGGTGGAGGCGGAGAGCAGTGGGACGAAATGCAGCAGCAGCAGCAGCAGCAGCAGCTGTGGGCACCACCCTTGTGTGGCATTCAAGGCTGTGAAGACAGAGAGCTGTGGGACAAAATGCAGCAGCAGCAGCAGCAGCAGCTACCATGGGCACCACCCTTGTGTGGCAATCAAGGCTGTGAAGACAGAGAGCTGTGGGACAAAATGCAGCAGCAGCAGCAGCAGCAGCTAACATGGGCGCCACCCTTGTGTGGCAATCAAGTCTGTGAAGACAGAGAGCAGTGGGACGAAATGCAGCAGCAGCAGCAGCAGCAGCAGCTACCATGGGCGCCACCCTTGTGTGGCAATCAAGTCTGTGAAGACAGAGAGCAGTGGGACGAAATGCAGCAGCAGCAGCAGCAGCTACCATGGGCGCCACCCTTGTGTGGCAATCAAGTCTGTGAAGACAGAGAGCAGTGGGACAAAACGCAGCAGCAGCAGCAGCAGCAGCAGCAGCAGCAGCATTGGCTCTCCTCGTCATATGCTCGCCAGCTGGCCGCGCATCTGCAGCCAGAGGAGCAGCAGCAAGCACCAACTGCTACAGCTCTGGACGTTGGGGAGGAGCAGCAGCAGGCACAACATATACAGCACTGCCATCAGTTGCCTTGGCACACTCAGTTTCATGACAGCTCTGCATCAGGCTCTCCCAAACGCTGGCCTACACACTCCCTGCCCTTTAAAACCTACACCAACGCCACTGCCACAGCAGCAGCAGCAGCAGCAAAACCAACAGACGCAGTAGCGGCCTCATTGCCCTTTGAAACTACTACCAACACCGCTGCCACGGCAGCGGCAGCAGCAGCAGCAGCAACAGCAGCAGCAGCAGCACCACCAGCAGCAGCACCACCACCACCAGCAACAGCAGCTGCACCAGCACCAGCACCAGCAGCAGCAGAACCACCAGCAACAGCAGCAGCAGCAGCAGCAACAGCAGTAGCAGCAGTAACAACATCAGAAGCTGTAGCAGCACACTTACCACCACCACAAAAAAGGATTACATCACGCAGCTCGGACAGCTCGCCTCCCTCAACTCCAGCCTCTCAGCATGGCAGCTATACCTCAGGCAACAAGGGCAATTGCTCCCCAACTGACTCCAGTGACTATACACCACTTAGACCCCCTTATAGAGCAGCAAAGACAGGTACAGTGGTTCCTTTGCCTGCTTGTGTGAGAGTGTGTGTGTGTGTAAGTGAGTGCTTGTGTGTGTTTTCACCACTTAGACCCCCTTATAGAGCAGCAAAGACAGGTACAGTGGTTCCTTTGCTTGCTTGTGTGAGTGTGAGTGTGTGTGTGTATGCGTATGTGTATGTGTGTGTGAGTGAATGTGTGTGAGTTTCCACCACTCAGACCCTCCTGCAGAGCTGCAAAGGCAGGTGCAGTGGTTCTTTTGCTTTTTTGTGTGAGAGCGTGTGTATGTGTGTGTGAGTGAGTGGATGTGTGTGAGTTTTCACCACACAGACCCGCTTGCAGAGCTGCAAAGGCAGGTGCAGTGGTTCCTTTGCTTTTTTGTGTGAGAGCGTGTGTATGTGTGTGTTAGTGAGGGGATGTGTGTGAGTTTCCACCACACAGACCCGCTTGCAGAGCTGCAAAGACAGGTGGTTCGTTTGCTTGCTTGCGTAAGTTGTGTGTGTGTTATCTACCACTCAGATCCTTTTGCGGAGCTGCAAAGACAGGTACGGTACAGTGGTTCCTTTGTTTGCTTGTGTGTGAGAGTATGTGTGTGTTTGTACATATGAGTGTGAAATCTTGTGCGTGTGCTCGCGTGCGCACGTGCATACGTCTTACTGTTTTTAATTTACGGTGTCATATTGTACGAATGTACGCACGTATATGCTCCGCGTTCGCCTTTTCTAATAAATGCCACCTTTTCCAATCACCTCTCATTTCCCAATCCCAAAACACAGGTGCCCTGTTTAAATCCAGCAATGCTGGGCTAGATCACTCATTAGCAAGGGAGCGTGTGGAGGTGGAAGGGGGGCAAAAATACGGGAGGACTGTCAGCGGCTTTTGTAGTGATGACTCAACGAGTGATATGTCAAGTGACGGTTCTTACTGGATTAAAAGGTCACACAACCCTAACTTCCGCCAGCAGCAGCAGCTAGAGCAGCAGCAGCAGCAGCAGCAGCAGCTGCAGCAGCAAGGACAGCAGAGGCAAAGGCAGGCGTGGGAGCAGCAAGAACAGCGGCAGCAGCAGCAACGTCAAAAGGAGCAGCAGCGGGATCTGCGCTGGCGGCAACGGCGACGTTCCATGGCTCACCCAAACAAGCGAAGGCTGCTGCAGCACAAACAGCAGTACAGGCCGCAACAGCAGCAGCAGCAGCAGCAGCAGCAGCAGCAAACTCAGATTGAGGTAGAGCAGCAAGAGCAGCAGCACCACGACCACCACCACCGAATGGATGAGCAGCACGCACCACGACTACCACAGTGTTGGAACCCACCGCACCAGCAGCAACAGCAGCAAAGTGCACCAGGATGCCTGCCGCCACAGCAGCAACAGCAGCAGCAGCAGCAGCAGCAGCAAACACAGATTGAGGAAGAGCAGCAAGAGCAGCAGCACCACGACCACCACCACCGAATGGATGAGCAGCACGCACCACGACTGCCACAGTGTCGGGACCCACCGCACCAGCAGCAACAGCAGCAGCAGACACGACACGAGGCGGAGCAGCAGAACCAGCATCGTATGGATCAGCAGCACCGTGTGGATCAGCAGCACCAAATTGTTCAGCAGCACAAAATGGAACATCAGCACCGAATGGATCAGCAGCACCAAATGGATCAGCAGCACCCACAGCGGCAGCGGCGGCTGTGGCAGCCTGCCAGCGCCTCCGTGCATTGTAGGCCTGGCTCTCCTGGCAAAGAAGCTAAAGCGCGCAAGCTAGAGCAGAGGGGTCAACAGCTGCAAGGGTTGCAGCCGTTAGGCTGGTCTGTACCGCATTTGCAGCCTCTGCAGCAGCAGCTGTTCAGTCAGGCTGCGCAGCCGCAGCAAAGTGCACAAGGGTGCCTGCCGCCACAGCAGCAGGAGCAGCAGCAGCAGCAGCAAAAGCAAAAGCAGAAGCAGCTGTTCAGTTGTGGTGAACATTTGCAGCAAAGTGTGCAAGGGTGTCTGCCGCCACAGCAGCAGCAGCAGCAAAAGCAGAAGCAGCTGTTCAGTTGTGGTGAACATTTGCAGCAAGGTGTTCAAGGGTCACTGCCGCCACAGCAACAGCAACAGCAGCAGCAGCAACAGCAGCATATGCGCCCCTCCTCCAGTGCCCTGATTCGCTCACGTCGTATGCGCATGCGCAGCCAGCGCGGCTGGGGCTTACTGCACTTCATACAGGTGAGACAAAAATTGCCCGACAGGTTTCGGGCTTACTGCATATCACACATATGAGTCAAATGTTGCCCAGCAGTTTTGGGGCTCACTGCATTTCACACGTATGAGACAAATGTTGCCCAACAGTTTTGGGGCTTACTGCATTTCGCACGTATGACACAAATGTTGCCCAACAGTTTTGGGGCTTACTGCATTTTACACGTATGAGTCAAATGTTGCCAACAGTTTTGGGGCTTACTGCATATCACACATATGAGTCAAATGTTGCCCAACAGTTTTGGGGCTCACTGCATTTCGCACGTATGAGACAAATGTTGCCCAACAGTTTTGGGGCTTACTGCATTTCACACGTATGAGTCAAATGTTGCCCAACAGTTTTGGGAAGTTCACATGAAGAGCAGCGAGGGTGTCAATTGAGGCCTTGAGGGGCACAAATGCATAAAGAGTGGCAAGGGTTTCGATTGAGGCCTTGAGGGGCACAAACACTTGAAGAGCAGCAAGGGTGTTGGTCGAGGCCTTGAGGGGCACAAACACATGAAGAGCAGCAAGAGTATCGATTGAGGCCTTCAGGGGCACAAATGCATAAAGAGTGGCAAGAGTATCGATTGAGGCCTTGAGGGGCACAAATGCATAAAGAGTGGCAAGGGTGTTGATTGAGGCCTTGAGGGGCACAAACACATGAAGAGCAGCGAGGGTGTTGATTGAGGCCTTGAGGGGCACAGACACATACAGAGTGGCAAAGGTTTTGATCGAGGCCTTGAGGGGCACAAACGCATGAAGAGCAGTGCGGGTGTTGATTGAGGCCTTGAGGGGCACAAATGCATACAGAGTGGCAAGGGTGCTGATCGAGGCCTTGAGGGGCACAAACACCTGAAGAGTGGCAAGGGTGTCAATTGAGGCCTTGAGGGGCACAAACGCATGAAGAGCAGCGAGGGTGTTGATTGAGGCTTTGAAGGGCACAAATGCATGAAGAGTGGCAAGGGTGTTGATTGAGACCGTGAGGCACAAATGCATGAAGAGCAGCGAGGGTGTTGATTGAGGCCGTGGGGCACAAACACTTGAAGAGCAGCAAGGGTGTTGGTCGAGGCCTTGAGGGGCACAAACACATGAAGAGCAGCAAGAGTATCGATTGAGGCCTTGAGGGGCACAAACACCTGAAGAGCAGCAAGGGTGTCAATTGAGGCCTTGAGGGGCACAAACGCATGAAGAGCAGCGAGGGTGTTGATTAAGGCCTCGAGGGGCACAAATGCATGAAGAGTGGCAAGGGTGCCGATCGAGGCCTTGAGGGGCACAAACGCATAAAGAGTGGCAAGAGTATTGATTGAGGCCTTGAGGGGCACAAATGCATAAAGAGTGGCAAGGGTTTCGATTGAGGCCTTGAGGGGCACAAACGCATGAAGAGCAGCGAGGGTGTTGATTGAGGCCTTGAGGGGCACAAACGCATGAAGAGCAGCGAGGGTGTTGATTGAGGCCTTGAGGGGCACAAATGCATAAAGAGTGGCAAGGGTTTTGATTGAGGCCTTGAGGGGCACAAATGCATGAAGCAGCGAGGGTGTTAATTGAGGCCGTGGGGCCACAAAGGAGAAAAAAGGGAATGAGTCGCAGGAGAGAAGCAAAAAAGAACTGATGGGAGTGTTTACGTAATTGGTGTGAAAGAGGGAATGAGTCACAGGAGAGAAGCAAAAAAGTGCGAAGAGGAAGTAAATTCTACCGGCGTGGGAGGGGAAATAAATCACATAAGAGAGAAACATAATTGATGGGAGTGTTTACGTATTTGGTGTGAGAGGGGGAGAAAAAGTCACAGGAGAGAAGCAAAAAAGAACTGATGGGAGTGTTTACGTAATTGGTGTGAGAGAGGGAGAAAACAGTCACAGGAGAGAAGCAAAAGATAATGTGAAGGGAGTCTAAACTCTACCAGTGTGAAAGAGGGAGGATAAAGCACAGAAGCAAAAAGAGAATGAAGGGAGTGTTTATGTTAAGGGCGTAAAAAGGGGAGAATGGGTCACAGAAAAGAGGAGGAACAGAAAGTGAAGGGAATGAAAACTGTACCGGTGTAGGAAAAGGGAAAATTAGTCACAGAGGAGAAAGGGAAAAGAACGTGAAGGGAGTGTGGACACTTCTGGTGTGAAAAAGGGAGAATGAAGCAGAGAAAGAATTGGAAATGAGTGGGGTATTCCACCAAGACAGGAGTCTTGCTTAAGAGTGAAGCAATTTCTTTTTAAGAGTGGCAATGTTATTTCAAGTACGACGTTGGTGTGAAATTAGGGTGCTGACCTGGGTGTGGTAATTTGCTTGTTCGTTATTGTGGGGCATGGGGCAACAGCTTGCTTTCATGCGCACAGACTACAGAGTTCTCCAGAAGACAAAGATGTCAACCTCATGCAGGTATGGTGCTTGTATGGGGTACAAGGAAAGGAAAAGCGTTCCTCTACTGAAGTAAGAAAAAAGAAGCCACTTTGGTACCGGGTACCATTACATTCTTTCACCGTAGCAGACAGAGAGTTACATGAAAGGCACACAGGCGAACACACACACACACACACACGCTCTCACACACACACACACACACGCACACACACACTCATACACACACACACTCTCACACACACACACACATACACAAACACAAACACACACACACACACACACTAAGAGCAGCTTACGCATCCCACCTATGTGGCCCTTGTTATTATGCACACACTCTTCATTCGAGCTTATAGCTTCCTTGGCCGCACAAGACAGTGAACACCACTGCCCATTGTCTAAGTTTGTGAGTGTTGGCTTGCTTTGCTATCTGCGCACGCAGGCTCGCACCGCTATGAGCGTCTCACGAGCGTGTCAGGTCAGTAGCACGTGTGAATCTGTGTACAATATACATTTTGCCACGCATCTTTGGATTTAGTTGCCACACGCAACGACACAAGCGTGTTCAGAGCTTGTCAGGTGAGTAGCGTGCATTAAATTTGTAGGCAGGGTCTTGAGTCTGTGCCTGTTACTAGTACTAATGGCTTAAGAGCTGCTTCCAAGTTCACAGATCTGAGAGCCGATGTAATGGCCTGTTATGTGATCTGGTGATCTGAGAACTGAAAGAAAGGGAGAACGTGGTGCAGCTGGCCTTTGGGCTGTATCCGCTTCTGAGTAGGGTTGGCCAGAATCCTATATGTGTATGGTGTATGTACGGTATTTTGGCAGGGAAATCACCAAACACACTTTGCATATACACGGTTCTGGCCAACCCTACTTCTAAGCCATTGGTGTGTTGACAGAGAGGATTCCCATCTTGTGTGTGTATATGTGTGCGGTGTGTGTGTGTGTGTGTGTGGTGTGGTGTGTGTGTGTGGTGTGTGTGTGGAGTGTGTGTGAAAACGCAGTGTGGCTTCGCTTCCTTTACCTTGACCTGGTCGCCATCAAAGAAGAAGCTGGTGCACTGCCGAATGTAAAGCCTGCTTTTTGATCTGGGTTGCATATAAAAAATGAAGCTGCTGGTGCATTGCTGAATGCAATTTCCAGAATTGTTTTGAGTGCTCTTAGGGTAACAACATATCCCATGAGCACTCACACACACACACACACACTCACACACACACTCACACACACACAAACACACACACACACGCAAACAAAGTCACACACATGGCACACATACATACACATGCACACGCAGACCAATGAGGAAAGCAATCCATGTGGCAGGGTGGCAGGACCAGCAGCAAGAGCAAGCTCCAGTCCGAAATCTGTGTACAGCCTCACCTACACAACCCAGCAGCAAGCGAACGCAACTAAACACACAACACCTGGCCTCACGGCTGCGCTCAGTCCTGCACAGCAACACGCACAAGCAGCAGCGCTCACAACTGTTGAGCACACAGCACCTGGCCGCACGGCTGTAGTGCCCGTCCCTGCACAGCAGCACGCACAAGCAGCAGCGCTCACAACTGTTGAGCACACAGCACCTGGCCGCACGGCTGTAGTGCCTGTCCCCGCCCAACAGCACACACAAACAGCAGCGCACATGGTGGCCAAGCACGACGCAGCAGTGCAGCACGTGCCAGCAGAGAGCATCGCAGACACAGGGGCCGACGGTTCTTCCTCTTGGCCTGCGCCCAAAGTGCCGCAGCCTTTGCAGCATGCAGCCCTAAACCCACACTCACACCCACACATCCACCCACACCCACACCCACACCCACACATCCACCCACACCCACACCCACACCCACACATCCACCCACACCCACACCCACACCCACACCCACACATCCACCCACACCCACACCCACATGTTACGCATCACTGCCAAGCGCTCCAGTCCAAAAATTCAGCCTCACTACCTCAAGGCATCACCACAGCAGCAGACCCCGCGACAGCAGCATACTCTTTTACAGCAGCACACCCTCTCACAGCAGCAAACTCCACCCACACAGCACACCCGCTCACAGCAGCAGACTCCACACGCATAGCACACCCGCTCACAGCAGCAAACTCCACACACATAGCACACCCGCTCACAGCAGCAAGTCCTGCAGCAGCAGCACACCCGCTCGCAGCAGCAAACTCCACACGCATAGCACACCCGCTCACAGCAGCAAGTCCTGCAGCAGCAGCAGCAGCAGCAGGCAGCAGCCACGCACTGCCTTGTGCCCTTTTTAAACCAGCAGCAGTCATACCAGCTGTCCAACCCCCCACGTCAGCATCCACCACCACCAGCTCACAAGAAGGCCCCGTGAAAGCAGTTCAGGTGTGTGTGTATGTTTGTGCATCCACAAATATAAGCAACTTGCAGAGCATTTTGTTGCCCGGCTAACAATTAGGCTGAATCCTGCACATACACACACACACACACTCAAACACACACACACAAACAAACACACAGGCACAATTACTTGCATACCTGAAACACAAACACACACAAACCCAGGCACAAATAAGCGCTTACACACACAGGCACAAGCCCTGCAGCACCTGAAACACAAATACACACGCACACGTACACACACACACACACAAACCCAGGCACGAATAAACACTCACACACAGGCCCAAGCCCTGCAGCACCTGAAACACAAATACATACACACATACACACACACAAACCCAGGCACGAATAAAACTCACACACAGGCACAAGCTCTGCAGCACCTGAAACACAAAACACATGCACACACACAAACCCAAGCACGAATAAACACTCACACACAGGCACAAGCTCTGCAGCACCTGAAACACAAAAACACACGCACACACACAAACCCAGGCACGAAAAAACACTCACACACAGGCACAAGCTCTGCAGCACCTGAAACACAAAAACACACGCACACACACAAACTCAAGCACGAAAAAACACTCACACACAGGCACAAGCTCTGCAGCACCTGAAACACAAAAACACACGCGCACACACAAACCCAAGCACGAAAAAACACTCACACACAGGCACAAGCTCTGCAGCACCTGAAACACAAAAACACACGCACACACACACAAACCCAGGCGCGAATAAACACTCACACACAGGCACAAGCTCTGCAGCACCTGAAACACAAATACATACACACACACACATACACACACAAACCCAGGCACGATTAAACACTCAACACACAGGCACAAGCTCTGCAGCACCTGAAAAACAAATACACACACAAACCCAGGCATGAATAAACACTCACACACAGGCCCAAGCTCTGCAGCACCTGAAACACAAAAACACACACACAAACCCAGGCACGAATGAACACTCACACACAGGCACAAGCCCTGCAGCACCTGCTCACGCAGCTGACCACCGCCCTAGAAGGCCTGCACACACAATGCAGAAGGGCCCGAGACAGCAGATCTCCCACCGACAGTACTGACGGTGCGCCGCACCATGTGCCCCACCGCAGCAGATCTCCCAACGACCATGTGCTGCACCATGTGCCCCACCGCACCATGTGCCCCACCGCAGCAGATCTCCCACCGACCATGTGCTGCACCATGTGCCCCCCCGCACCATGTGCCCCACCGCAGCAGATCTCCCACCGACCATGTGCCCCACCGCAGCACCTCCACCTCCCGAGACGAAGTGCCTCATCCACACCCACACACACCATGCGCACCAATCACCTTGCTAGACAGCGGCAGCAGCAGCAGCAGTAGCAGCAGCAGCAGCAGCATGAGTCAGGGTTGCAAACCTGGGGCGCTCCAACAGCATAGTAACCAAATACACTTAGGTCAGCACGTCAGCCAAGTTATCCAAAGTCAAGCACATCAGTGCCAGCCACAGGACAGTGGTCTATCTGAGCAGGGTCATCAACAAAAACAGCAGCAGCAAATTCGGCTACAGCAAACACAGCAGCAGCGCCAGCAGCTGCAGCCTGTGCATTTTCAGGAGCACCAGCAGCGCCAACAGCCGCAATTTGAGCAACAGCAGCAGCAGCAGCAGCAGCAGCAGACTGTGCAGTTTCAGGAGCACCAACAGCACCAGCAGCTGCAATTTGAGCGCCAGCAGCCGCAGCCTGTGCATTTTCAGGGGCACCAACAGCTCCAACAGCTGCAATTTGAGCAACGGCAGCCGCAGCAGCCCGGGCAGTTTCAAGAGCACCACCACCACCATCAGCACCAACAACTGCACATCCAGCAACAACAGCACCAACACCAGCAGCAGCGTGTGCAGCAGCAAGGTGGTGGAGTGCTGCCCTTTGGAAGATGCAGGATTGGCGCATGGGATGGGTGTATTGTTGTGACACACACACTGCCGGAGGTGAGGGTGCAATGTTTTGCGTAGTAATGATAAGCACGCGGACGCATCATGTCGTTATCAACTATAAATTAGTAAATCAATCGCGCATGGGATGGGTGTGTTGTTGTGACTTACACACTGCCGGAGGTGAGGGTGCAATGTTTTGCGTAGTAATGATAAGCACGCGGACGCATCATGTCGTTATCAACTAAAAATTAGTAAATCAATCGCCCTAGTAATGATGAACACGCGGACGCATCGTGTCGTTATAAAGTGTAAATTAGTAAACCAATCGCCCTAGTAATGATAAACACGCACACATCGTGTCGTTATAAAGTATGAATTAGTCAATCAATCGACCCGACGAGCGGTGGGGGGGGGCGGTGCGTTCTAGCCGGCAAAAGAGTGTGTGATGTGAAGCACAGAAGCAAGATCTGTATTCGTTGTTGTGATACACATATGCACATATGTAGGGTTGGCCAGAACCAAATATATACGGTGTACATACGGTATTTTTGGCTTGGAAATCACCAAACATACGGTGTATATATACGTACATGTACGGTTCTGGCCAACCCTACACATATGGCATTTGCTGTTGTGAAACACGCATGTATGGTATTCGTTGTTGTATTGCACACATGTATAATATTCATTTTTGCGATGCACACATGTAAAGGTATCCACTGTTTTGTTACACACATGCATGGGTATTCATTTTTGTAAATCACAATATACATAATGTATTTAATGTAATGTGAGGTGTGCACTTCCTTAATTAATGCGGGGAGTGGTGTTTCACTGTAGTTTTTCACTATAGAGTTTTTTTCGTGAGGTGTGCAATGTGTACCAATGTGGGCGTTGCTTACCAATGTGGGCATGGATGAGGTGACTACAATGTGGGCATGGATGCGGTGGCTACAATGTGGGCATGGATGCGGTGGCTACAATGTGGGCATGGATGAGGTGACTACAATGTGGGCATGGATGAGGTGACTACAATGTGGACATGGATGAGGTGACTACAATGTGTACCAATCTGGGCATGGATGAGGTGACTGCAAAGGGTTGTTAAGATCAAGGTTGAAGGTCCTGGCCATCCCTATGCATAAAAGAAGGGCTCCCAACAATTGCTGACCAGCCAGATCCCCACCAGAGAATGACGGTTAGTGACCGCAGGGGCCCGTGCACAAAAAAAAGGGCTCCAAACAATTGCTCACACCAGCCAGAACCCCACTAGGAATGATAAGGGGGTGAAAGCAGGGGCCCATGTGCACAGCTGGACAGAACCCCACTAGAAATGGTGAAAAGGTGAAAGCAGGGGCCCATGTGCACAGCTGGACAGAACCCCACTAGGAATGATAAGGGGGTGAAAGCAGGGGCCCATGTGCACAGCTGGACAGAACCCCACTAGGAATGATAAGGGGG
>Ga0307972_1001372_pt1 | contig 12839 bp, 18 predicted proteins | sample OrgLakmetagen780_FD_201848 | JGI IMG/M metagenome (GOLD analysis project Ga0307972, IMG submission 201848) | Saline water microbial communities from Organic Lake, Antarctica - #780 | ecosystem: Environmental > Aquatic > Non-marine Saline and Alkaline > Saline | place: Antarctica: Organic Lake...
TGGGGGCAATATGGCGGGGTTGAAACATTGAAAGAGGTGGCGTGAGTGCAAGATGGGAAGATGTGGCTAATTTTGCTACACACTTAATATTGCTAAGCAGGCAGCATGCGCACCAATTGCGATTTCCCGCATTACAGGGTCTGGAGGCGCTTTGGTACCTTATTCGCTCGACTGCGGACTTCCAATGCTGCAGCCTTTATGAAGGATGCTGGACTTGTGTTAGGTCCTGTAATTTGCCATATTAAGTGCTCGAAAGGGTTATGTACGGCATTCATTGTCATAAAAGCTGCAAGGGTTATGTACGGCATTTACGGTCATATTTAAGTGCAAGTCAGACGGCAGACACACAGGGGTGTGCAACAAGTTTTGGAGATCAAGATTGATCTTGTTTAAAAATCTGGGTGTTCAAAGTAATGTCCTTGCATGGGTCTCCAATTTTGTGATTTGTTGACACGCAGATCCTTGCCAGGCAGCCATACAAATTTATCCAATGCATCATAAAATGAGTGACCATTCCTCTTTGTACATACCGTACACCTACGGTATTTGCTTAAAGCTTGCCCGCTCTTTCTGGTCTCATATTGGGTTCCTGGAAATCTAAATAGCAGCTCATCCTGTGGTGCATTTGGCACAGCCTCTTTTGATGAGTGATGAGGCCGTGGGAATTGCAATCATTTTGTACGCCTAGATTGTGGTTCTGTCTTTTTCTTTGTGGCAGTGGAGCTTGTTTTAGGCATGATCAATGGTGGGTGCACATTTGCTGCATTGATATAACTAAGCCTGTGGTAGGTAAATATTGGCATATCTTGCAAGCAATGTATTTACTATGGATGTAGGTAGTTTAAATTTGTCGTCTTAAAGGCTTGCCAACAAAGGAAATGGCAAAGGCAAAACCCTAAGGAGTAATGTATAAGGCAAAAAATCAAAAATTACAGTGCGATTACAAGCCTACTAATATTTTTTTAAAATGCCGCCTCCAAAATCACCGAAAGCAAAGCCAAAAGGCAAGAAGAAGAAGGCAGCACTGGAAGAGGAAAGAAGGCTTGAGGAGGAGCGTTTGAGGCTTGAAGAAGAAGGCAAGGGCATTATAAGGACTCTCAATGATGACATGGACATGTCCATGTGATTTATTGTTGGACATGTTCAAAGGCGATGAAAACATTGTTCTGTGCTCTATTGAGCTGCACGCACGCATGCATGGTTCTAAACTACACACACACACACACACACACACACACACACACACACACACAGACACACACTTACACACACACACACACACACACACACACACACACGCACACACACACAACACACACACACACACACAAACAAACACACACACACACACATACACACACACACACACACACACACAGACACACACTTACACACACACACACACACACACACACACACATACATACACTTACACACACACAAAAATACACACACCACATCACACCACAAACACATACACATAAACATACAGATACACACACGCACACATGTGCACATGCACAAACGTACACATACACATGCACACGTGCACACGCACATACACATGCACACACATATACACACATAAACACACATACTTACATTATCGTGCATACTCACACACGCACTTGCTAACTTGCACTCACATAGGCGCACGCTTCCACACATATACACACATGTACATACCTACCGGTAGACACAAACACACATGTGCACACTCACATACACACACACGCACACATACATACACACAGGCACTTGCATACACACAGGCACATGTCTACTTACACTTACATACATGCATGCTTTACAAACACACACACACGTGCACACGTACGTGTACATACACAGAAGCACGCACATGCACACATTCATGCTAACGTGTACATAGCGCACAAACACACACAACACACACATGTGCTTAGAGTTGCATGTCATGTTCCCGTGAGCAGCAAGCGGTAACAAGTAGTGTAAGAAGAAATGCACGTTGTCCTTGCTTGTTACAGAACAAAAACGCCTGGCAGAGGAAGAGCGTGTGCGGCAGGGGGAGCTCGAGAAGCAGAGGCAGGAGCTGCTGGTTCAGCTGGAGGCTGCAGAGGATGAGCGCATCAAACAAGAATTGTGCGTTATATGAGCATTTTGAGGGGTTAAATGTAGCGCAGCTTTTCCTAAAGCGAAGCAGCTGAGCGAGGCGTGAAAAATGTGCATTGCAAGTATGCATGCAAGCAATTAACTCACACACAACCGCACACTCCTGTTTTCAGCACTGAACTGGAGCCCGTTTTGGGCCAGCACAAGCTGGAGCGTACACGTGGCACGGAGCAGAGACAAAAGGACTGGGAGTGGGAGCGCTACTTGGCTTGCACGTACATCCCCCACCCCAAGTGAGTTGCGTGTGCATCTAGGCCCAACTCATTTGCAAATGTGGGAATGCTGCCTGGCTTGCACGTACATCCCCTACCCCAAGTGGTTTGCGTGTGAATCTGAACCCAATATAGTTTTAGAGGGCTATCTGCACATACGTACCCCCAGTTGAGTCGAGCACACCCATAGCTGAAACTTGGTGCAGAGTGAAGCCTCCCCCTTGGTTGTTTGTACATTCCTACTTTGTAGTCAGCTGCATTTATGCACTGGCCTGCTAAGTCAAGTTCACAGACAGCCAACGCTTCTTCCTGTTGCACTTCTTTCTATAAAGTCAGCAATGGAGGCCAAGGCAGAAGTCACGTCCTCGGTGAACACTAATTGGAGGTGCTAAGGTAGGCACCACGTACTCAATACATAGGGTTGGTCAGAACCATGTACGGTGTATATATACGGCATTCTTGGCAGGGAAATCACCAAATATACGGTCATATACGGTGTATATAAACGGTTCTAGCCAACCCTATCGATACACATGGCACCACGCTGCAACATTCTATGTGTGCAACAACAGGGAGCGTGTGGCGAGGATTGACCGCCCGCGCTTCATGCAAGTGCTTTATGCATTGATTGACTACCTGCGCTTCACGCATGTGCAACAACAGGGAGCGTGTGGCGATGATTGACTACCTGCGCTTCATGCAAGAGAGCTCCGACACGGAACTGAGCGAAGCTCTCACGACCTGTCAGGTGTGTTGTGCTCTAACTTTGTCAGGGGGACGACAGGATAAGACGTAGGCACAAACACAACATTTTGACAACTTTCATGCACGCTTACACCAACAAACAGGTTCATCTAGAATTAATTACAACATATGCAAGGCTGCTACGGTAGGAAGAGCTCAGTCTCATACAAATGCTGCTACCACTTGCTCAGCAAGCAAAATGCTGCTCACGCGCTTTTCAGGACCGTTGCCACAGGAACAGCTCAGCCACATCAGTTTTATATCTTTTTTTTGAATATGCTGCTGATATTGCTGTTTACATGCACTTCAGGACTGCTACCATATGATCAACGAGGCACTGCTGATGGAGCTGCAAGCCCGCTTGGAGTTGCATGAGCAGGCGGAGTCGATGCATGCAGAGGACGCGGCTCAGTTGCACAAGGTGGAGACTGTAAATGTTTTTTTTTTAATTTTGTAATAATAGGTTCCGTTTTGATTGACATGTTTTCACTAAAATCTTGTGTAAAAGTAATAAGAAGGAGGGATACAACAATGATGAGTGAATGATTGGACACAGAGGCTGTATACTTTGCTGTACATGACTGGCAGGATGTTAGTGGCACTAGTAATGGGCATGCAGGCATGTTGGTCGGTTTTATAACGTGTGTGAACAATGAAATGGAAAGAAGGGCAAAAGAGATGATGCTGTCTTGATTCTGTGTGTGTGAGTGTGTGTGTGTGAGTGTGCGTGGTATGGTGCTCCTCAGCTGCACAAGGCAAGCCCCTGGCTAGTGCAAGCACGAGTTCGGACTCTTTTATGAAACGCTATTAAACGCAGGTAACTATGCTTCTTAGCATGAGGCGCAGAATGGTAAGAGGGGAATGCTTCTTAGCTAGGGTTGGCCAGAACCATATATATACAGTGAATGTACGGTATTTTTGGCAGGAAAACCACCAAATATACAGTTATATACGGTGTCTATATACGGTTCTGGCCGACCCTTTTCTTAACATGAGGCGCAGAATGGTACGAGGGGAGTGCTTCTCAGCACGAGGCGCAGAATGATAAGAGGAACTGCCCAAGGAGCTACGGATGAAGCGCTAAGCCTAATGCGCTCCGCAAGGTGGTACACGGTCAGCTGATAGGCTGGACCCTTTTAATATGTTAAAGTGCACACACACACACACACACACACATGCTGGACAGGTTGTGGGCTCTCGTGTAGATCGCATCATAGCTCATATGCTGCAGTATAGTGACGAGCAGGGAGGTGCAGACAAAGAGGAAATCCAACTAGGGATGAAGCAGGTGGGAGCGGTTATGGGTATCGTGTGTGTGTGTGTTGTGTGTGCGCGCATGTGTGTGTATGAGTGTGTATGAATGTGTATGCGTTTGCGTTTGCGTGTATAAGTAAATATCGTATTTTCATCCACTGTAGCTGTAAATATTTTTTTCCATCCGCCATATATATAAATATATACATATATATATATATTTTTTTTTATGCAAAATGTTTGGACCTCGGTCTATGAACCCAAAAACAGTTGTTTCTTTTTTCTTCATTCTTCATTCCTGTTCCGTACCCTTCTACCACAAGCTTTGGGCCAAAGCCTTGCTGTTTGTCAAGGCAACCTTGTTTGTGTGGATTTTGGAGATCAGTCAATACAACTGATAGATCAATCGTACTCATCTGTGACTGAGGAAGGCGCGCTCCTCCACCGCTGCATTTTTTTTTCCACTGGTGCCACCACAGATTGGTTACCTGTAGGGTTGGCCAGAACCATATATATACGGTGTATATATATATACACGGTGTATGTATATATATGTGTGTATATACGGTGTAATGTATACCCTGTATTGTACCCTGCCTATTGTATGGGTGTATTGTATGGGTATGTACTGTACTGTATGAGTTTGTATTGTATTGTGTGTGTGTGGGTGGGTGTATTGTATGGGTATGTACTGTATGTATGTATTGTGGGTACTTGTGATATTGTGGGGGCTACTTGTGGGGGGTACCTGTGGGGTGGGGGGGGTTACTTGTGAGGTGGGTATGTACTGTGTGTACTGGGTGTATGTATGGGCTTTTATTATATTGTGTGTGTGGGTATATTGTTACCCTGTATTGTGAACCCTGTATATATGGGTATATCTACACGGGTGTATATACTGTGTATACGTATACGGTGTATATACTGTATTTATGGCAGGGAAATCGCGAAATACACGGTCATATACGGTGTATATATACAAGGTATATATGGTGTATATACCGTATTTATGGCAGGGAAATTGCCAAATACACAGTCAAATACGGTGTATATATACAATTCTGGCCAACCCTAGTCACCTATGGTGCAAATTTAGCCACCGCTGCATTTTTTGCAACTGTTGCCACCACAGATCGGTCATCTATGTTGCAAATTTGCTACCAATTTTATATTTTGCCACTTTTGCCACCACAAATTGGTCACCTGTGGTGCAAATGCAGGGTGACTTTGAGGTGGCTTTGTGGGTGAATGTCGTGAAGAACGCGCGCCGGAAAGCGGTGGAGCTGGCAGCCATGCAAATGATTGTGGAGATCCCAAAGCAGATCACCCTAGCTAACCTAGCGATGCGCATTTACCACAGATCAAAGGTGTGTGTGTTTGCAAAAAAGGCAATGAAGGCAGTGAAAACAGTCTGTGTTGGCTGAAGAAGAGGAGCCACTTAAGTTACAAGCACCGTGAATATCCTCCACCATGTGTGTGTACATGTGTGTAATCGCACACGTGTGGCAGCCTGTGCCGGTTTGTTAATATGGAACTTTTGTGAATGCTGTGCAAGCTTGGCCATAACTATGCATGTACGGTGAAAACTCCGATACTTCAGCAGAAAAATCCCCAAATCTTTGGCCATATACATGTTTACCAAGTCGTGGTGGACATTCTGATAATGTACCACCACACGCCCCTCGCGTTTCTGTCAATGCTACTTTCTCTCTGCTCTGTACTGCCGACCCTCCTTATCCAAACGTACATTTCACATTCTACACAAACAACCATTCCGCTGAATTCTGCTGCCACCCCTTCCTGAACAGTAAACCGTCACCACAGTCTGCACTCACAACTTTTTCATTGCGTTCTGATGCCATCTCTTCCAACACAGGACGAGTTCTTTGCAGCCTGCACAAATGACCTCATGGCGGTGGGTGGGGTGCTGTATGTGGACCTGTTAGCCCTCCCCCCTCCCTCCAAACCAGTCAATGCGTGGGTCCTGCGCCAGGTCAGTGGATGTGTAGCTTTGTTGCTGTGGATCAGGTTGTGTCCATATTGTGGTGTGCCTTATATCCAAACCAGTCAATGCGTGGGTCCTGCGCCAGGTCAGTGGAAGTGTAGCTGTGTTGTTGTGGAACAGATTATGTCCAAATTGTGGTGCGCCATCCTCCCAGTACACAAATACATACGCACTACACACACACGCACACACATACGTACACACACACGCAAACATTTACTTTCCCCCTCTATGCAGGTCACCTCTTTCTCCAGCAACGTCGCCCTATTCACACACACACACACACACACACACACGCAAACATTCACTTCCCCCTCCCTGCTCGATGCAGGTCACCTCTCTCTCCAGCAGCGTCGCCCGCATCCCTTACCCCATCCCCCCTGCAGGCACTGACCCCCAGACTTGGAAGCCTGAGGAGGAGCCTCTCCCACTGGGGTATGCCATGCCTTTTAGTGGGCATACCACGCTGGTCATGGAGGATCAGCCACAGGTGCGTGCATGCGTGCGAGTGTAAGCGTGGGTGTGGGGTTGAGTGTGGGTGTGGGTGTGGGCAAAAGTGTGGGTGCAGGTTTGTGCTTAACCTGTCCAAATAGGACTAGCACTTTACGTTTGTGCTTAACCTGTCCAAATAGGACTAGCACTTTGCATTTGTGCTTAATCTGTCCAAATAGGACTAGCACTATCCAAATAGGACTAGCACTTCACGTTTGTGCTTAACCTGTCCAAATAGGACTAGCACTATCCAAATAGGACTAGCACTATACGTTTGTGCTTAACCTGTCCAAATAGGACTAGCACTGTCAAAATAGGAATAGCACTTTACGTTTGTGCTTAACCTGTCCAAATAGGACTAGCACTGTCAAAATAGGACTAGCACTTTACGTTTGTGCTTAACCTGTCCAAATAGGACTAGCACTGTCATAATAGGACTAGCACTTTACGTTTGTGCTTAACCTGTCCAAATAGGACTAGCACAATACGTTTGTAACCATCAGGAACAGGGTACGAACCCAGCTAGCCTGCTTCCTGGGTGCGCGGGGGGGGGGTGATAGGCGGGAGAGATGCAGTTAGTATTAATGCCGGCAGTTTGCAACGTTGGCAGTTTGCAACTTGATCACAACATCAGGTATTGTGGTGGGGGCCTAGTTCCTGCCGTGGTAAAAATTGGAGAAGGTACAGTCTGGCAGTTTGTAACTTGATCACGACATCAGGTACTGTGGTGGGGGCTTAGTACCTGCCGTTGTTAAAAATGGAAAAGGTGCAGTCTGGCGTTTTGTAATGTATCATAACAAGTAGTATTGTGGTGGGGCCTAGTACCTGCCGTGGTATGAAATGGGAGGGTAATTACACAGCCTTCGTGACAAACATCACTGCAGGTAGCGTGGTGGGATGGTGGGATAGCAGGGCGTAGTACCTGCGGTGGTTAAAAAGCAGAGTTTAATACACAGCCCTCGTGACAAACATCACTGCAGGTAGAAAAAACAGAGTTTAATACACAGCCCTCGTGACAAACATCACTGCAGGTAGCGTGGTGGGATAGCGAGTCTCAAGCGTGGAGCACGGAGGGTGTTAGTGATGTGGTGCTGGAGCAAGCAAGCCACACTCTGTCCTTCCATAGGTGTGTCTGTGAGTGTGTGCGTTTATGAAAGTGTGTGTGTTGGTTAGAGAGCGTGTGTGTGAGAGTGTGTGCATCCTTCCATGGATGAGTGCATGCTGTTTTGGCGATGTGCTACTCCATGTGCATTGCATACACATGCACGTGCTGCTCCTTGTATGGGCAAATGTGAGCATATGCAAATGTACATTGTACATAACACGTTTCCTTTTCATAAGCGCCTCATACGGCACGCGCACACTACATACGACACGCACACAGGTCTTTTCCTGTGTGCTTTCTGTGCATGCTCGCACTTAATCACACGCTCTACAACACAAGCATACAGGTTCGTTCCTGTGTGCTTCCTGTGCACGCTAGCATTTGTGCAGCTATCCTTGATTGTACAGCAGTGAACAAAACAGCTTCCAGATTCCACTATGCACTCTACTCAGCATGTTTGCTTATCCTTGGTATGAATTCTCACAACATACACACACAAGCACACACACAACACACACACTCACAACACACACAGCACACACACACTCACAACACACACACACACACATAGACACATACACAAAACACAGACACACACACAGACACACAAACACAGACACATAGAGCCCCTAGCACTTGTGCAGCAATCTGTCCTAATCCACTATGCAACCTACTCAGCACGCTCCTTTTTCCTTGTTATGACTGCTCTCAGCACACGCATGGGGCCCCTAGTACTCGTGCAGCAGTCGCTGCCCTACTCGACTGGAACTCAATCACGATTGTCTTTCGTGTTATGACTACTCACAGCACACACATAGGGCCCCTAGCACTCGTACAGCGGCGCACACGGCTGCTGCCCTACTCCACATGGAACGTACGTCCCACAGGAGGAAAACATGGTCAGACTGTGGCAGTGACCCTTTCTGCACCAGCTCTGCAGGGTCCTGTCATATTTGAGGTAGGAGCCACAGGTAGCTTTTCCCTACATCACTAGGATGATGGGCTCTAACTTCACTAGGATGATATGCCCTTACTTTCACACACACCAACATTGCATTTGTTATGCTAAGGAAAGGACGGAACATAGGAGCAGCATAGAACTGGAGGAGGTCTTGCTGGACAGGGGGAAAGGGGCAGGGAAATCGAACACACTGTGCGTGGTAGTGTGGCACTCTTTACCCACATCTGCAGATCTAGTCTTGCGTCTGCCTGAGAGAAAAGTTTGTGTGTTTGATTACTGGTAAGCCTGGCTGCAGTAATGGCTCACAATGTACCATTTCTACAGGGCTCTTTCATTATGTAAGTGGGGGCATGCTTGGTGACTGGCAAGGCAGGCTGTGGCAGTAACTCACAATGTGCCAGCCCTCTATCATCGATGAATAGGATTGGCCAGAATCGTACATGTGCACCGTATACGACCGTATGTATGGTGGTTTCCTTGCAAAAAATACCATATGTACGCTGTATATACCTATGATTGTATGGTTCTGTCCAACCCTATTTGTAAAAAGACATCCTTTAAATTTCACCGCACAAGGTAATTGCATCATAGTTGTTGCAGCTACTGCTTTGTGGCTCAAGGGTTTTTATGGTTCAATTGGGCTGCATATAGTGGTTTTCTTATGCGTCCGCGCGTACAAAAAAGTTGCCTAACTTCAATCTGCTGTGCTCCCTTAGGTACAGGAGTATCTTAACTAAGCTACAAATTTATTGGAGAAGCTGTGAGAAACTGTTTTGATAATATGATAATCTGAGCTCACGCACCTTGCCCTCCAAATCACACATGATGCATAACTCAGGCACACTAAGTGCATAGCACATAGCACTAGACGTGTGCATACCCATATGCACACACACTCCAGGACTCACACTCACACATACCTTGATATACACACACAACATACTCACATGTGCCTGAATACACACGCTCACTTCGATGCACATATTCACTCGCGCTTAAGTACTTACACACGCACACATTATTTCCCTCACGAATACACACACATATTAGGTGGGGCCTGGGTATGCCAGTCTGCAAGAGCCCGTGATGGACGCCTTAGAGCCCATGCTTGGGAAGCAAAGGCCCCCTGAGCAGCTGCTGCTGGCGCTGTCTTCCTTGGGCTTGCATTTACTGCCAGATGATAGGGACGCACGATTCACAGGTGCGGGCTGTGTTCATGTGAGCATGCCGCTCCTGAGCAGCTGCTGCTGGCGCTGTCTTCCTTGGGCTTGCATTTACTGCCAGGTATTAGAAACCCCCAAATAACAGGTCACAAGCAGGCTGTGTACTGCTTTTGGGAATGCGTAAGGTTGGCCAGAAGCGTATATATGCACCGTATATGACCGTATATTTGGCGGTTTCCCTGCCAAAATTTCTGTTTATACATCGTATATATAGGGTTATGGCCAACCCTAGGAGTGCGTCATGGGTGCTGTGCTCAAGGTTGCAGTGAAATACGTATGTGTGTTGATGTGTGTGTGTGATATAGATTATGTAACATAATGTGTATGACATCACTGACATTATGTTTGAGCTTGAGTGTATGACATCACTGACATTATGTTTGAGCTATGCACAACACACATGTGCCCTTTATACAAGGTAATAAGGACAGGACTTTAAGGATGCCTACCTCAACAGGATGTCAACACTTCGGCATTTTGACCTCTGGTGTTTAAGCCCCGCTTTCTAGCTTGTTATAAACATCTCTCAGATGTGGCAGTGACTGTTTTTTAAACTCAGAGCTCCCTTTTTTGCATACGTCATGAACACACTTCTCAGGTGTCACAGTGAAGCAGCGGGAGTGCGAGCGGGCTATGTGCATGGACTTGGCGCGCTTGGGGGGCACTTTTTTGTTGGCCAAAAGGTGAATGAAGCAAAGGACACAAGCATGCATGCACACGGATGTAGGCTCAAAAGCACACATGCACAAACATTCAACACATACATACACACAGCACACATGTGCAACACACAGAATAACGCACACTGTACCAGACACTTATCAACACTAAGACACACGTTCACCAAACACACACATACACACAGCAAGTGCAACCCGTCCCATGCCCAGCCTGACGAGTGCATATGCACATAATGACTTAACACACATACACACTGCACTACACCCCCACAAGTACACACACAGCAAATTCAACCAGTCCCACGCCCAGCCTAACGAGTGCATAGCACGTATAAGTGCGGTGACAGATTGGGATGCAGGAGGAAGGACAGAACCTCACCACCTGCAGGTGTGCGATTGTGTGTGTGTGCATGCATTTGTGTTTGCGATTATTGTGCATACCCATTCCTTAGGGAAGTGGCATGTTGTTAAACATTCCGCGTCTTAAATATCATCAGGTTGCAATAATGTGTGTGTATACCATGTTCATTGCCCTGTACATTGACTGCTTGCTCCTGGTATCATCTCATCAAGTGATCTGCTCTTTGCTGCTTGGCCCTGTCCTTGGTGCAGCGTGTTTTCACAAAGGAGAAGGAGGACGGGGATCGGCGTGTGCTGTCTGTGATGCAGCGTGGTACTAAGGTATGTGCATGCATCTATGTGTGTGCGTGTGTGCTCAGATTTTTAAGAGGGTGTGTATGGCTGTGTGTGGCTATGCGTGTGTATGTGCTGAACTAGTGCTGGTGCACTTGTGTATTACAAATGCTCTTGCTCTGTGTGCGAGGTGGAAAGGCACAGTATGGGAATGGTGCAGATAGTAAGGCACAGGGAGGTAGAGAGTAGGGCACAGGGAGGATAGAAGGGCATAGGAAGGCTGGCAAGGCAGAGGAGAGAGCAAGCTGAGACCGTTTGCCAATCCACTGGTTTGAATATTTAGGCAGTTTGCATAACCGATGCAAATGCTATCACTTCTGGTAAAACAAAATCAAACAAAAGGATGGCAAAAACTGTAAGCACCTCTAGGGAGCCTTTCCTTGATGCATACTGATGAATGAGTGTTTTGCTAACTGTCTTATCACGTGTGCTTTGCACACTTCATGTCAACGGAGGGCATTGCCTACATCCACCCACACCTGTATTTGTGCACTTTATGTTACTGTAGGGCGTCGCCTAATCCATTCACTCCTGTGTTTGCACTCTTCAATATTCACCGTAGAGCATAGCCTAAATTTCACCCACTCCTGTGTTTGTGCACTGCATTTCACTACAGGGCATTGCCTACATCCACGCCCTGGACAGGCATGAGACCTACAACGCCCTTCCTGGCCACGAGACGGTGGATTCAGTGCAGGCCTGCAGCAAAACAGCCTGGGGAGAGGTGCGTTGCTTGCCCTAATCATGTTTCATACTGTGCCCATAATAAAGTCAGTGTGTAACCCAAGTGTTGTCGACAACAGCAAACTCAACATTCACGCACACATACGCGATTTTTGAACACACACGTGTGTGCAGGTACATGCGTGCATGCTCTCACTTCTCCAGGGCGTCGAGCCCAAGGCAGATGACCTCCCACCCCCAGCTCCTGAGGCGACTGAGCCAACACCCACTGAGGAATCTCCACTCATTCCACGCTTACGCTTCAGCCCAGAAGTGCTTGAGCTGGTGCATAACACAGATGCACTTCTCACTCAAACGCTGGGCCACCTTTTGCTGCTGCTCCGTGTGTTCAGCTTCAGTTAGCCTTGTCTACTTAGGTATTGTAATTATAATTGCCTTTGGTCGAAGGAACTACTAGGCTGTCATCATTCCCTCCCTCCTCTCCAGTGTGCTTAATTGATGTTCTCGTTCAACGTCGTCGGTGCGGTTTATTCCCCCTGCTTTAGTTGTTTGTTGCAAAGATTGCTAATTATGCTGCCAAACTTGTCCAAAACAGGCGCATACGTTCCAATAATAGTATCAACAGTCATCAGGAG
>Ga0307972_1001376_pt1 | contig 12814 bp, 11 predicted proteins | sample OrgLakmetagen780_FD_201848 | JGI IMG/M metagenome (GOLD analysis project Ga0307972, IMG submission 201848) | Saline water microbial communities from Organic Lake, Antarctica - #780 | ecosystem: Environmental > Aquatic > Non-marine Saline and Alkaline > Saline | place: Antarctica: Organic Lake...
GTAGTGATGTTCTGGTGTTGAGCTTATGTGTGCAAGGAGTGTGGGAAGGCCGAAAACACAGATGGGCGTGCTGGGAATGGTTGTGTGCCTGTGTAGAGGAATCCATGCATGGAACAAATGGGGGAGCGGGAAAGAAACCAAAGATGGGAGTGTGGGTCGTGGGGTATGATAACGCGAGACAGGTAGTAGCAAGACAGGTGTAACCCTTGCACGTGATTACCGATTTTCACATACACACACAAGCACACAGGAACACATACACTTACCGGTGTAACACTTGCACGCGTTTACCGATTTTCACATACGCACACAGGAACACAGGCACACATACACTTACCTTCTCTGTGGCTGAGACTGTGACGCAGTGCACCTCTCCGCCCACTGCAGTCACATACGTTACACTAGCACCCTCAATGCCAGTGACGGAGGACGCCAGCGCCTGTGCAGATCAGGACAGGACAGGCGAAAGAGGGGGCAGAATTGGAGAAAGCACGTAACAATCACTGTCTTTAAAGACGAAGCGTCAAACTAAGCGTAATGATCACTGTCTTAAAAGAACCTTGAGGGTGACACTGTGAGTCTTGTGGGGGGCAGCACGCCAAAAGGGGGGGGCTGTTTTAAAGCTTTAGCAGGAACCTAACAGGCCCCTCCGGGCAGCCCCACACTTCACAGGCTCCTTTAACATGTACTAGCTTGGATGTTGGGTGGCTGGGCCTTGGATAAGACTGAACAATTTGGACAAGCGCCGCAAAGAGGATGGGGTTTGGATTATGGATTGGAAATAGTTGTTTGCCAAGATTGGAATGGCAAACACAACACACACGCACACGCACACGCACACACACTAACCCACCACCCCAAACACACACATAAACACGTCCGTGTACACAGACACAAACACACACATCTGTACACACACAAGCACTCGTGCAAACACATACTGTCATAGTAGGCGTGCATGCTTGCTTGCAAGTGTAGCAGACACCCACAACGACAACGACAGCAATGCTCATTGCAACTCAACGCTTCCCCCACTAGTCATGTAGGCAGAACTGACATAAGCAAGGCTAATATGTGTATACACGCAAATATGCAGGAACCCGTTGCAGTAGACAGAATAATGCGTGAGCTTAGAAAAGTTTGAGATCACGCAGTACGCCAAACACAATACACCCAGCACTACCGTCCTCACATGCCTTCACAGGCACCGCTGCTTAGGGCAAGGGCATGTTGAATGCCATGCAATGTGTGCATAAGGTAGCCAGCAAGCGTACGTCACACAGCCATCCTTACACCACCAGTTCTGCATTGCCTCTCAATCAAGCCATCCTACCACCATCAAACCTTGCCCCGTGACTGGATCTTGAAACTCTGAAACTCTGAGCGTACTACATCATAACAAGGCGTGCGTTCATCGCAGTTATTCTTCTAACTTCATGGCCCTAAATGTCTTGTGAGTGTTGACACTTTCACACACAGCACCTGTACAGGACTCAAAAGGGGCAGCGCAACATATGGCAGTGGGGGTGCCACCTCCTTATACTGGAGCAGGTAGCTGCCCGAGGAAGCTGCTACGGCAATGATGTGTGGCTGTAGTGCATGGACAGCGATGCAGCTGATAGATGGCTGGTGCTTTTTCGAACCTGGAGAGGGTGTAAGAGGTGTGGAGGAGTCTTCTTATTCACATGTGTGAGGACGTGTGCTGCGTGATCAAAATCTTATTCACATGTGTGAGGACATGTGCTGCGTGATCAAATTCATATTCACATGTGTGAGGACATGTGCTGCGCGATCAAAGCTGAATGAATGTATGGGAGCTAGTGGGGACATGCATACAAGGAGGGCGCGGCTGGGATGAGCAGTGACTGCAATGCCGAATTGTTGGTAAGCGCATGAGGGACGGAGAGGAAGATGTCGGCTCTGCACAATCACTATCAGATGCTGCACCTGCCGCCGAGGTGACAGGCAATGCGGAAGAAGTAGCTAACAGGGCAGCACCCGTTCAGTCGTTATGCATGTGATCATGAAAAGGCATGTGTAAAAATGTACAGAAAAACGGACTTACCAGGAACCCCAGGGAGCATTGGGAGCTCGTTTAAGTCAGTGGCCACTCGGATGGAGCCGGTCTCAAGGTGAACACTGAAGAGGACACCCATCTGCATGTGCATGTGCGTGTGTGTGTATGCGCGTGTGTGTGTGTTTGTCAGCGAGGTTGTGCAATGAGGTCGTTGAAAGTGCGTTATAGATACCCTGATGATGCCTTCAACAGCGAGTGTGGCTTCAAGGTTGCCCTGAAACCTATTGCAAGCTGGTCGCTGTTTGGGGGAATGTAGCTAATGCTAGTGCTGCTCTTGGCAGCGTCTTATTTATAACGTCTTGTACATATAAACGAACAAGGGGTCACATAGGAGTGGCTGATCCAGCAAACAAAAAGGAGGACTCACGTCAGTGCCGAGCAGCAGGGTATGTGCACCGTTGGTTGCCATGCCGCGCGGGCAGGAGGCCAGACACGACTCCTTGGACGGCATTTTGATGCGGTACAGCTCTTGCATGGTACCGGGCCCGAGGCCCACTAAGCTCTTGTCAGCCCCTGAAGGAGAGAGCAAAGGGAGGAAAGCTAAAGAAGAGCAAGAAGCAAAGAGCGTTCCTTTCCCTACCCTGCCTGGTTGCCCTCTCATGTGATGAGGGCTTACTAGGGGGATCAAATCAGTTCACTTTCAACCTGTCTTGCCGTCGATCCCAAAAGCCTGTCAAAAGGAAGCGAGCCTCCATAGACCCCTCCTTGCCCTCTCACTTGACTCCCATAGGAAAAAGGGTGTGATTCTACCCTTCACTCAAGGCCCGTTTTCACCAAAACACATCTTGATAATGACATTTATTTCCAGGGGTGGCTTGGAAGAAAAGTAGTGCTGATCACTAATTCACTGCACACATCCAGCAGACCATGCTCTTTATCAAGCGCCCCCCCCCCCCCTCCTTAAGATGGCAGAAAAAAACAGAATGTTAACATTCTTTTATGTTTGGGTTGAGCTGAATTTATTTTGTTGCATGTTTTTACAATAGCAGCTTGAAACATTAAAGGCCCCCCCTGAAGCGGAGCCCCCCTGAGCTTTAATTACCCCTGATGGACGTATGGGATTTGATGAAAACCAACTGGGATTGGTGTGGCAGTAAATAAATTGCTGCCAACCTAACCTTTTGTAGTTTAAGAGAGAACGGCAATTCAGGTGCGCACTTGTGTAAGCCCACCATTGATCGATCATATTTTGAAATTCCTACCAAATCCTCTATGTGCGCATTGGGCATCATACAAGTGTGGTTCTGGCCAGCCCAGCATTTAAACCTTACTAACCTGAGGTAAACACGAGCAACGACCGAAGGAGGGCATGCAGACTAACAAAGAATGATAGCAGGAGGGGAAAGGAAGCTGCCAGTTGCACCCACCGCACGTCACCACTAATCTGCCTGGTGTTTGTTCTGGGCTCTCTGCTGTCGTTATGACTGCCATGCTCTGCGCATTTGGATTGGAAGGTATGGGCAATTACAAGTTGATCACGGTGCGTGTTTCTACCACAATGCAAAGCAGCTTTTTGATTTCTTACACGGCAGCTACATTACTCTGCCAACTGCTCCTTAAAAGGCGCTACTATAACAGCCTTCAAACAAGAGGCATCAGTAACTACATGAGCACACAGAGGTACGCACCTGGAGGCTGTCCTTGTGTAATTTGGAAGACACCTTGATAGGGGCAATGTCTTTGACCTCCCCCCCCGGCATCATGCCTTTAAAGAGCACGTCACTGGGCACAAAGCGCTGCACGTTGCCGCCCTCATGGGCCACAAGGATCGACTCAGACTGCCCACCCCTGCGTGCAGAGGCAAGCACGTGCGTGCTGTACATGTGCAAGTGCTGAAGTACCTGCAACTGGCGCCGTAAAGAAGGCAGCAGCATTGCTGAGCACGCCGGCCAGCAACAACCCCAGCAACAACAGGCACACCCTCCTTGCCTTCTTGCCTCGTTCCCATGACAGAGCACAGCAGATAGAGCATATGCCAACAGCTAATAACACGACTCCACTGCACCACTCAAGCCTACAGAAATGACACCAGGAACCCACACGCACACGTCAATAATTCCATTGCAGGTAACAGCGCCTGCAATAACAGACTTGCCCCATGCCCCACTTGCCTCATGCCCATGACAGTGAGTGACACCACAGGACTCCTGTGCTGGCCCACCAGACGGGCTATGGGCTTGAGGGTGGCAAGGGACAGCAGACGCACCGCCCCATCTGTGCAGCCCAGAGCAAGCACGGGAGAGGGCAGGAGGGGGGAGCTGGAGTGGGACTGGCTGGCCTGGAGGGGTGTGTACGGCATGAGCGTGGTGTGAGCGGATGTTTTGGGTGTGTGGGCTGGCTCAATATGTGGTCTGAATTTACGACTTCCCTATCCACAGAGGCTATCTATATGTTTTTGACTTACCATCTATTATACTAATGAAAAGGCTGCTTGTGCAAGCTTTGCCCATGTATAGTAAGAGACAATCCAAACGTACCACCTCACTGCAGGGATCGGTGTATATCCTTAAATGACTTATTTTGCAAAGCTGGAACTTTTACATCTTCAGTACATCCATGAAAAATGTATCATAGCTTCACACACAAATACACACACACACACACACACATAGACACACACACACACACAGCCACACGCACACACGCACACACACAAGAGTGTTTCACGTACTTTTCCACCCAGCAGCAGGAAGGCGCAACAAGAGGAACTTTTGCCCTCTAGGGCGGTCTTGGGCACCTCCCGCACATTTTTTGAGCCCAGCTCATACAGCAGCACCTTTGAGTCACATACCGCCACCAGCATCCTGCACGTCAAACATGAAGCGATGTGTCGCTGTCTTTTTGCACGGCAGTTTTTTTCAAGAATGCAAGATGTAATTTTCCAACTTAGTACCTTAGCGACACAGCACTCATTGCGACAAAAAGAGACCTAGCACAGATTTTGTGCATGCCAAGAGAGAGGGCATACTTTCAGCCACACAGTACCTGTCGGCAGTTTGAGCGCACATCTACAAGATCAAGAAGTCACAGACATACACAGAGGAGGCAGGCCGGTAGTATATCACAAGAAAAGAGGTCCCACAAGCAAACACAGCTATAATACCATTTCCACAACACCACCTTCCAATAGCCACAAACCTGCATGCCCGAAACTTGGCAATGTCTTGGATGTTGGGTGCAGGGCGGCACGGTCCAGTAGAGTACATATGCTGCGCTGTGAGGGAGGCTTGTGCCACATCTCGATCAAAGAAGCGCACGTCCCGCACCTTGCCTGTGGCAGACCTGTCCACATGCCAGCAAAGCAAAACAGGAAATACATGCTACTGAGGCTGATGAGTTAAATCAGGCAATAGAAATACAACGCTCACCTGCTCTTTATATTTTTGGGTGAGGCTGATGATGATCGCAACAGGTTGCTCCTTTACATCAACTTCTAAACTAGTTGCCTACTCCCATTAAACTACTTAACTACACCCAAGACCTTCGTGCGTTGCTCCTTGCAGAATCCCAGCGTAAACACTAGTTACGTACCTACTGCTGTGAGAGGCCCCTACTGAGGGGTTAACTGCAAACTCTGGGTCCTTGGCATGCAAGCGCGCCAGGTCTACATCCCCACACATGTCCTCCTCACCCATGGCCCCTAGCTGGTACTGCTGGACCACCTGTATGCAGCAAGTCAGAGATAGGGCATTGTCGGTCCGTTTTTCCTCAGGGGCCCGCATACAATGTACGCAAGCAATGTTGAAGAAAACCCTTGAAAGCTTAGGGCTCAGAAGAAGTCAGGGCTTGTGCTCACGGCACTTCTCCTACTGTGTAATGTGGTACCCTGAAAACATGTCCCCTGCTTATTCTCTCTGAGACATCACCTGGCGCGAGCTCCAGTCCCAAATGGTGACCACATCGGATTTGGAGGACGTCACAAGCCAAGGTTGCACCGGATGTAGGTCTACCTGACGGACCTGTAATAACGCACATTGCACCGGAAATGCTGCTGCCATGGAATCCATACTGCATTTGCGCACAGCAAACGCACACGTGCTTCGCAAGCAAGAGCAAATGTGCTCCTTTGCTCAAAAGCACGCAACACATGGTGCAACTGATTGTGAGGATCGTGAGAATAAGCATACGTGCTGGATACGCAGAACTGCCTCGGACTTTACATGCGCGTAGCTTCTGTCCAAAATGTTCACACTATGTTTGTACGTGGGAGGCTGCTGAGTCTCATGCACGCAGGCAACAGCATTAGCAAAGGAGTGTGAACAAACATGGGATGACCAACCTTGTCATTGGAGGGAAAGAAGTGCTTGAAGGTCAGCATCCCCTGTTGCATCCCCTGTTGCCCAGGGCTTTGCCCAGTCGTCCTCTAAAACTTCTCAATCCTGCTCTAAATGGGAGTTATAGGCTCTGGTTAAGCCTCCTTCACACCCATTGTTCTCCAGTCATTGGTCGATTCCGAAACATTCTTTCACAATTTAATCTCTCTCATATTCAGTTTGAACATTTCAGTTTGAACACAACTGCAAATTAAATTTTATAGAAGATACCCATGCGCGGAGTACAGGAGCATGTGCTGATATCTGCTACTTGAGTTTTCACAAAGACTGAGCTCACAGAGACTTAAGTTCACAGAGACTGAGGAGGATGGTTCAGCTCTTGGGCCTCCTCTCCTCTCCTGTCACGCTCTATCTCCCTTTTCTGCTCACCTGCATTTGCTTCATTATCAGCGTGGGGAACCCAGCCAGGTTCATCGACTACGATTGGCTATGGTTTCTATTCCGTAACATAAGGTCAGTCAGGGCCCCACTCATGTACAATCGCACGCATATACACACACACTCACGCAAACATGCACAAACACAACGTAGGCGCGTGCACACAAACACACACGCACACACACGCACACGCACACGCACACGCACACGCAACACACACACACACAACACACACACACACACACACACACACACACAGACACACGCATGCACACACGCACACAGCAGACGCATTTACTCACACATGCGAATCCGTCCACATAAAACATCACATGCATGCCAATTACGCGCACATATAAAATATAAACACAGACAAACTTGACACTCAGTGATTCAGTGTCTCTCCAAACTTTCAGACATACAGTACGTATGCATGCTTGGGTGTTTCTGCAATCAAACAAAACCAAGCTTAAACTACTGTGAACTCTCCTACCTGCTCCCTGTTCGTCCCTTTCTCACAGCCCATACTTCTGGTCTGCCATGGGCGTGGCGCTTGCTATCGGGCTTTCAGTGCTGGGAGCTGCGTGGTAATGACATTTTGGGTTTCAGATGGTGCAAAGGTCCAGTGACAAACTTATGACCTGCAAAAAATACGACATGGTACTGCCCTACACAATCCAACAAATAATTAATTAAGGCTCTGCACAAATACACAAAAAACGCTTGCAAATACACGCAATTATGGGATCGTTAGCAACAGGTCTCTTGAAGTTGTAGAAATAGCGTTTGTGTTTACAGTCACTGTAATTTCAGCAGAAGCTGATTCCCATTTTCACAACACATTCAGCAGAAGTGACGCCTGTGACACCCTCGTTCAAGGAAGGGGGTAATCGCACCCCATCGTCATGGCCTCTTTGCACGCTATGCACACTCTTTGCAACCACACTTTGCAATTCATGAAGTATTTGGCTCTGTCCAGAGCCTATCAGAAACACCGTACAACTGCTGCTCCATACACCCCGTCCCTAAATACAGGGGCATCTTCATCACTGGAAGCAGCTTGGTTGGAGCGGCTGTCCGCGTGCCACGCATCACGTCAAAAAACCTTATCAGGTGAGGTGTGCGAGGGGTTGACTTGTTCAGGAATTGGGTGAACTGAACTGCTTTGAAATAGGAGTTCAGAAAACTATTGTAGGGATACTGGTGGCATTGCGAGTATACAAACCATTTTTTGGGCGCCTCGCAATGTTCAATACACAAATTTATTAGGAAATCCAGGCCTGGCAAAACTTGGGCTTTGAACCAGCTTGCTTTGGACGGTCTATGTTTTACTGGAGCTTGCATGAGGGTTTGAAATTGTGCCACGATGCACCTTGTTGCTATTCACCAGTATTTTTTGCCGTTACATATGTGGGCAACCCCAGGAACTGCAGATCCCATATTGATAGAGGTTTAAACAGAGGGCAGACCACATAGATTGCATAAAGTCTGCAATAAGTCGGAAAATAATTTACTGCTGGACTGGCCTCGCACAGCCCAAACATTTGCAAATGTAATGATGATTTGTTATTTGGGAACCTCGCTATAAGTAGGAGTCGCATTCCTTGAGTTGCCGTACAGTAGTGTGATTGTGACCTTGCAGCCCGAATCTGTTGCTCACATCGTTTGGAACCGCATGAATAATAAGTACATCTTAAACGATTGCCGCCATGTGTGCACCAAACTGTAATAAATAGCTGCTACACAGTGTGCGTTCTGAATCAAAACTTGAGATCAAGACGGGGGGAAACCTAGCATTACCATTTCACGTTTTGCAGTATAATCTTCTGCGAGGCCGTTGCCATCTACGGGGTCGTGGTAGCCATTATCCTGCAGACCAAGATTGAATTTGTGCCCGCCTCAGAGGATGGCTCGTACAACAGTAATGCCATGTACTCGGGCTATTCCATTTTTGGGTCAGGCCTGACGTGCGGAGTTGCCAACCTTGTTTGCGGGTGAGGGAAGTGCTTTCCTGGGTTTCAGGCTGAGCTCTGTATGCCCATCACATTGTTGTGCCACTCAATGATCAGGATGCTGAGGATGGTAGAATGTTGCACACAGTTTGTGTACCTGTTGGGTGGCCAGAACCGTACATGCCCATGCACACTTGAAGTTATAAAATTGGGGCCAACATTACCAAAACAATTAAAAATTGTGGTAATTTAAATGGACGTACGGTTCATGGAACGTCCACATCCGTCTACCTCTGTGTGTGTATGTGTGGGTGTGTCCCAAAAACGTTTACTTCACCATCCGATTAATTGCCACGATTATGAAAATGGCTTTGCACACTTGCTGACCGGCGTCGATTCTGTGGCAGTCGTAAGACCATGGGAAGGGAAGACTGGAAAGCATGATCATCCTGACTTCACCTTTTTTCAACTTGAGCAGGATGTGTGTCGGAATTGTGGGCAGCAGTGCCGCCTTGTCTGACGCTCAAAACGCGGCTCTGTTCGTCAAAATCCTGGTGGTGGAAATCTTTGGGAGGTGCGTTGAAAGACTTTCTTGACACATTACGTTTAATACCATGTTGAGGCATTTAATGAAAAATGATGCAGCTAAAACTAAGGTTGCATGAATGGGGAAAATTGAGCGTATGCATGTATGTGTTCATTTTTACGGTTTTTAAACTTTGTTGTGCTTCACAAGTCACCTCCATCGTTTCCACTCATAACTGGATGCAGTGCGCTGGGGCTGTTTGGGGTCATTATTGGTGAGTGAAACCCGCACATGTGTTCTTTTTTGTTTGTGCATTTTCAGTAGGCAGCAACGTTTCATTAAAAAAGGTGCTAGGCCTTGCACTACAAAATGAGGTAACGAATAGCAGTTTTAGCTGGATATGCCGGGTTCGTTTCATTTTATTACAAGTTGATGCCTGTGTACCTTAATGGCCTTCAGTCAAGAAGTGCGACTGCTAGCCTCATTCATTTTATTACAAGGTGATGCCTGTGTACAGAAAGTAACATTCCCGCAACTCTGTCCACTATTGCAGCAATTGTGATGACCGGAGGAGTGGATTGGGGTGCCAGCAAGTAATGACCTTCAAGGATTGTCCGCAGATGGGCGGCCATGCAAGGAGGCAATCGGCACACGACCCGAGTACAACATGAAGTCATGCTTTCTCCTTTCCTCCCTTTTCGCACAGCCAAGTTTGTAAAAAACATTCCGGCGCTAGACAATTCTTGCTTCGCCGTCCGATTGGGTTGCTCGACACGTACCATCAAAGCCCCATTGAGTTTAGTTTAATTTGTACACGGGCTGGTCCGATTCAGTGCATTCGATATCGAAATGATGTAAAATTTCTCTTAAATTGCATTGAGATAAACAATCGGTCATGTTTTCTTTTTGTGCCTTCCATCAAGATATTTTAATAAAATTTTATAAATTTCCTTAAGTTGCAATGGGCATCCTAGGCAGCGGATCAGCTGCAATGGCGGGCAGGGTGGGGAAGGTGAGATGCATCGCAGACAGAGCCCATGCTCACTTACTTCTAGTAAACACTGGGAATCACATCAACAAAGCTGCTGACTGATTTTACACGCAGGCCCTGCCCGTACAAATGCAAGACAAGCAAAACGTCAGATGCCAAAAGTGCTTGCAGGTACTTCCATCATGCCTGCAGCCAGCACGACGATGTGTTGAAGACATGCGCAGTTCACGACATGCCCATGATTGTGTGCATGCTACACACATAAACACACACATGCGCGTGCACATACACACATAAACACACACATGCTCGTGCACACACGCAAATACACACACACACACACACACACACACACACACACACACGAGAACACACACACACACCACCACCACCACCACCACCACCACACCACACCACACACACACACACATAAATACGCGCACACACACATGCTCACACACATACATACACACACGCAAACACACACACATACACACATATGCCCATGCGTATGCACATACCTGCGCAAGCACGTACACACTTGCATGTACACTCACATGCACTCGCGCATGCATGAGCACACATAGCATACACACATGCACTTGCATGCAAGACACGCACTCACACGCATGCAAACACGCGTCAATACGCACTTGACAGACTCTCATTTCTTGAACATTGCACTTGCAGATGGGGCACTACACTTATGAGTGCAAAAATGAGCCAGTCTACCAAGCCCGACCTTCGAGGACCCAACAACTGAAGAATCCAAAGGTGGAAAAGGACCTGCGTATATACATGCTCGCTTATCTTATGACGATGTAGGAATCAAGCAATTTGGCGTGTCGAATACTCGGACAACGTTAAATGAAAGTGTTGCCTCTCGACTAATACATGTGTCAGTAATCATGTTTGCAAGCAATGCTATGCATGTGCCTTCATATATCCTCACGCTCGCCTGCTCCCGTGTGTCTGTGTGTGTGCGTGTGAGTGTGTGTATATGTGTATATATGTGTGTGCGTCATATGTGTGTGTGTGTTTGTGTGCACATGAATTTGTTGTGCATGTGTGTTCGTATTTGTGTATGTGAGTAAAAGTCTATAAAGTATGTATATATATGTCTGTAAGTGCGGCTTTGCGCTCGTACCTCCCCTCTCGCTTGTTGCCCGCTCACAACCAATAATCTCGCCAGTTTCCTCAAATTTCCCAATCATCGCAGCTGTACAAGCAGCGCTTCCTGGATGCGAGCGAGCTACCAGAGGAGCTGAGGCCTACACGTCCCGCCGTACCTGTCCCTGTTAAGCAGAGCAAGGAAAAAAAGAAAAAGAAGAAGCAGGAGAGCAGCAGCAGCGACGACAGTAGCAGCTCATCCAGCAGCGATGACAGCAGCAGCTCCTCCTCGAGCGGTGATGATAGCAGCTCCTCGGACAGCGATGACTCCAGCTCTTCCTCTTCCTCTTCCTCTTCCTCTTCTTCCTCTAGCTCTGACGACAGCAGCAGCAGCAGCAGCTCCGGCTCGGACTCGGACTCAAAACCTAAAAGTGGGGACAGTGGCAAAAGGTACAAAACGAAGGTTTCCACGCTGGCCATGATGCAGCCCACCAAGCAAGAGAAGGGCAAGGCCTTGCGCACAGAAGCAGATGACCGGTGAGTGCTTCCCCCTGTGAGTTGAAAGCAGGAACTTTGTCAAACTATTTTTGCCGCCATAATAATGCTGGTCTTGATACAGCTGGTAAGGCTAGCGGCAACATGATGTAAGCGATGGGCTTATTCTTCAATCTGCTCAATTTCCATCATTGGTTGTGCAGCTGCAGTGCAGGGAAGGGGGGGGTGCGCTTTCGTGTATGGTCTTGTAAGCTACATACATACAAACCAAACTGCAGGAGCAAGCGCAGAGTGGAAGATCAACCCTATTACGACCGTGCCTCACTGCCCCAGGTAAGTCCTTTGCCCTTTGCGCATTGCTTACCAATTGAGTTGATATGATATTTATTAATATTGATAATTGACGAAGAAAGCGCAAGTATCTGTTGATGGTATAAAAAGAAGCAGGACTCCATGTTTGCCGCACTGAGATTCACCCTAAGTAATCAATTTTTTCAGAGGTGGTCGACGAAGCTCCAGTTCAAATTTTGGCATTGAATGTTTACGTATTGAGCCACCACACTCTACCCAGGGCCTCTTTTCACCTCAAAATACGACAGGGGTACTTCTTTTATGATCAGAAATCGTTTGACATGCTGAAAATCGGATGTTTTCCACCCATTTTGGCACCCCTTTTGCTATATTTTTAGGGAAATGGGCCAAAATTGGGTCCCTGACCAACTACTGCTCCGTTTCGCCCCATTATTGTTGCAATGATATTCTTTATTGAAATGTAGACTTATCATATAGAAAGGACACAAATCGGGTCAGTTGGTGGTGAGATATGACAGGTTGGTGGTGAAAAGTGGGGTTCACGCCGCGGGCAATTAGACACGTGCACCCCTATTGGCAGCTTTCAAGCTTGGGTGTTATCAGCAGCTACATCTGGGTGCTAAGCTTAGGAACTGCAAG
>Ga0307972_1001391_pt1 | contig 12763 bp, 11 predicted proteins | sample OrgLakmetagen780_FD_201848 | JGI IMG/M metagenome (GOLD analysis project Ga0307972, IMG submission 201848) | Saline water microbial communities from Organic Lake, Antarctica - #780 | ecosystem: Environmental > Aquatic > Non-marine Saline and Alkaline > Saline | place: Antarctica: Organic Lake...
TAGTGGCTGGGGTTTCTCGACGTAGATATTTATCAAGCCAGCGCTACACTGTTCGGTCTTTACTAAGATTACAATGTGTCGTTCTTTCTGGTCGCATTTCGTGCAGGTCAGAACAGACAGCAGCGGTTGTGAAGCTCGTATCCTTTCATGATATGTCTCAAGGGTCAAGAATCAAAATTGTTGATTTTGACGAAGTCAATTTGAAAAGTTCTGAGACTGCAGTTAGAGCACGATATTATAACGACCTTACAATCTTATTCCTTTACTGCAGAGCCGAAAGGTCTTTTCAATGTCCTAAGAGTTGCGATGGTGACACATCGTAACCGAATCCAAACCACTCCCGTATCTTTAGAATGTGACACATGCAAGGACACGTACTCCTACGTACGTGTCAAAAATGCAGATCACTGCAGCGGCGCGTCCGCCGCACCGCGATCAACGTAGTTGATGTCAGTGACGTGACAACGACAACGTGTCAGAACATGGTTGATGTCAGTGACGTGACAACGTGTCAGAACGTCAGAACATACGTAAAGTGTCAGTACATATGTACCCAGATAAAAATGTGATGTGACACACAGACACACAGACATTTTTCAGTGAGAGCAGTTTTGAGATGCCGGTACTAAACATTAAACTACGTTGATCTAATAATTACAGAGACTTGAAATCCTGCCTCTCGATCCTCGTCAACACCTCAACCAATCTTCAGCAAGGCAGGGTGGTCAAGCTTAAATTTAGCAAGGCAGGGTGGTCAGACTAAGATGTTAGCAAGGCAAGGTGGTCTGACCCACTCCTAATCATTCGTAAACCTACATCCCAGAGTCCTTCCGTACATAAACGTTGTCGAGGCAGGGTGGTCAGACTAAAATTGATCCCTGACGGGGGGGATTTCGGGGCGCCGGCGCCGCTCAACAACTCAACAACCAACGTTCATTCTTTCTCTGCTCTGCAGGCTAAAGCTGTAGCTAGCTAGCTAGATGACATGGTGCTATGTGCCGTGCTAACTTAGTGTCGAAATGAAGTATTGGTCGGACGCTACTTCCTTTGAAGCTCATGTACGAAGTCAATCCGAAAAGTCTTCCTTGGTCGGCTGCGCACTAGATGTGTCAGCAGCAACAGCTCAGCAATTTTCTGGGTTTAGCAGCTTCTCTGATGCTGAAGGTAGCGAATATCTTTTTGGCAATAATTATAGGCTTCGAGCTTTGCTTCGTAAACGCGACTAGACTAGCCTCTTATGCTCATTGAACATGCGTTACTCTAATTCATTTTTTCAGAACGTACTCTACTCAATCTCCTAATTTATTTGACGAGCTACCACTTGCTATTGCAGTAAAATTTCGCAGTGTCTCGTTACTCCTATTTCCTTCAGAGGAGCTCCGGCAGTCTCTGCCGCCAGCAGCCACACAACTAATTTTAACTATCTGCGAACGCCACGGGGTGCGCGATGCCTTTCAAGCGAGGCGCGAAGCTGTAAATTTGAAGAAAGTTGCACTAGGTCGGTAGATCGTTGAAAGTCTATGTACGCCGCAATCTATCGTCCAGCATTTCCTACTTGAATGAATGTATTTTTGCATCTGTAAACCTTGCGATCACTCTTCGTGTTCTGATTCAGGTGTGCAATGGGAAGCAACGTCTCTCGAGCACTCCCTCTTGCGACTAGCACTCATTTGTTTCGTGGGTGACACGTCTGTTGACCCAAGGGATTACGCTCGTGGCAACGTATATACGCCTTGCGCAGCAGTATCGGGTCAAAACGACGCAGAAGCTAACGACTTAGAGAATGGAATTGTGGCTGATTCCAAATGTTGGGCAAATGCAAAGAGGGGCTCGGGCAGTATATCCCATGATGCGACTACACCATCATTTCCAGCACAAACGCTGGGCCACTCGACTGACGAGTTCCTTGCACTTGACGAGTGGTGAGAGGCAAGCCAACTTATACTCCTGTACTATTAGTCGTTTTCAGAAGTGCTCAAAAGTGGTTGGTGTGTTATTTTTTTCCTGTGTATTGTGTATTTGCATGCGTGCAGGGGAAGTGCTCTGAAGTGGGGTGTAGATCCTCGTTGTAAAAGCTCACCAGAGCACCCGGCGACGAAGGTGCAACCGAGGATACTCCGAGAAGAGGGTGCGAAGAAAGACTCCGCCAGAGCAGATTGGAAAGAGCCTCCAAAAAAGAAGCGACCAGCAACGCTCGAAGAGGTCTTGTATGAAGGCTATTACTTAAACGTTCATTTTCGTTTCTCGTATTTTTGGGTGTTATTGCGACTACACTTCCTAACGACCTTGACCAACCAAAACGCATCTTTCATGCCAGGTCGCCGATCACGTGTCTGCTGCCAGTGCACTTCAACGCGTGAAAGCAATAGCAGCTGTGGCGACTGACTTGCGCGTGTACTTGAAACGAGCCTGCAAACAGCCTCGACACCCCGAGCAACCACCAACGAAAGCGCACTGCTTACCTGCGCCTGAGGTGAATAAATATAGGAGATTACTAGTATGATTCTTTTTTTTCGGGGGGGAGGGGGGAGTTATGTCTCTCTACCTGCTCTTTTTATTTTTCACGGCCTTGGATTTGACCTATACGTATCAACTCTAAAATTGGCAGGGGTTTCGTCTCTCGTCAGAAATCGTGAAAGCACGCACCTTTTTGCGCACTCATGGATACGAGCCTCAAACGCATGACATGTGCTACAATGATGCTGCCTGTGGTGAAAGCAATGGTGGTAAGAATCGTGGCGACGTTGCTGGCGTTAAAGGTGGCGATGATGAAGATTGTGGCTTTGCTGCTCTTCTAGACGATCTTCGAAATAGTCGAAATGTTCCATGCAGCAGTGGCAGCAGCAGTCTTGATGAATCGTCCGAGGCAGCGGAAATGTTAGGGTTGTCATGGGTTGCAGAGTTTGTAGAAAAGGTATGTGTACTACAAATGCCTGTAGTAGGATTCCATTCACAAAGCCTTCGTTTCTTAAATGTCCTGCTGTCCATCCTGACTGCCCATGCCACTTTTTGTTTTGCTTGCTGTAACTTAATGTGTGTACAGGTGCTCATTGCGCGAGGTGTTTACAAAGCTTTTGCTGTGCGGTATGCAGTTCGAAAGCTTGCTCTTGCGTTTGAGACAACTGCCGCGGAAGCACAGCATTTGAGAGCTGTGCTAAGCGGCGACAATGGTACTTCTCAGAGCGTTTCCAACTCAAGGAAGAAAGAACACCATGTTAGTGCAGATTCCGCTGCAGAAATCAAAGCAAAAGGTGGTGATGTTGACGAAGCAGACAACAATGCTTCAGGGCACCGGTGGAGATTGCTGCGTGATCGGCACGTCCTTTTGCTTGAACCCGCTGCCATTCTAGTGCGCGATATCAGTGAATGGCTGACCTTGGTGGCACGTGCCAAAGCTGGCGACATGCCACTCTTCACCGCTGGAGACTCGCCGCAGGCACCCACAGTGGGAAGATGTTCAAAATTAAATACCGCTCCTGCAGCAACCTTGATGAAACGATCAACACCAGCCAACTTTTTGTTGGGGCAAGCACTTATTAAACCTGCGTTAATTGCCAAGGAACTCACAGGAAGGCGGCTGGGGCTCTTTGACGACGACGACTACAAAGATGACGTCGACGGCGACAAGAGTGGCAAAAAAATTGGCGGCAATACGAAAGCTGCAACCACTTCTGAGTTTGACAATCAACATGGCATTCGTGGCAATCCGAAATGGCATGGCTTGCTGAGCACCTCTGGGAGAAATGGATGCTCTGCCTGTTCGGAGTAAGTTTAAAACTGTTGCCCCCAACAACACCCCCCCCCCCCTCCACAAAAGTAATCAAATCAAGAAATTTATGTTCAGTAGCCTAGTCCCCGTACATGACGTTACTCAATGTTCTACTCACTGCTACTGTGGTAACTTGAATGGTGCCTTCTCATGTGTTGTCTTCTATATTGCTTTATTTGTTGAACCATATTGCGAACCAGAACTTTTTCGAAAGTCTTCGTCACGCGAGGTGTTTGTTTTCGATGCGAGCATCGCCGCCGACGCCTCCACCAATGCCCTTTTACTTCATCGGGTACATCTGTATTGCACTGCAATGCTCGTTCGGCCATTGCCGTACTTCGCATGATTAATATATTTTTCTTTGCCTTAGATTTCGTACAAAGTTTGCCGTCTAGACTGCCTACTTTGCTCATGCGATCAAATTTATCCAGGAGATTCAAACGGCAAAAGCAGCACTAGCAGTAGTGCTTGCCCACCTTCTGCGTGGTGCCCACACCAACGCCGCTGCTGTGCGTGCGAAGGCAACAGCAAGTGAGAATTGTTGTGGTTGTGCAAATGATTAACCCAATTTTTGAATAGAAGTGCATCATGTTTTCTTCGATTATTTTTTGTTTCTTTTACTTCTCGTCGCCCTTCTCACTACCATAATCAACATCATTACTGTTTTTCTCTCTCATTCTAACGCACGCATTTCTTCTTTTGCCTTTCATTCTATACACGTGGTGCGCTGCTGGAATGATGCGTGCTGTGTTTTCTGCACAAACCACAGTGGATTTGGCCATTCCTGTGTTGCATGCCGTTTCCACTGTTGCCAAGGCGGAGAAGCCGTGGTCTCCGTCGCTGAAGATACTTCCCCCGATATTATATTTGTGGATTTTGACCGCACCCTCTGCAGCACCAAGGTTATTGTCATCGCAGTATTAACCACCCTTTTTTTTCTTTGTCATGAGTATTAGATATTGGTGCATTGAAAAGATACTACAAGCAAATTGCTGCCACTGTAGTCACACTTTTACTTTCGTTCCTTCCATACTTCTTCACTGTCCAATTTCAGCATATTTCCTTCTATCTGTTTTCCTTTCGTAGAGTGGAGCAGAGCCCATTCCAGCTCGCCACCCACCTTTCGACCCTGACCTCCTGCAGTTCCTCGTTGCCACCCAACGCCGCCATGCTGCATCGCTTCTATCGAGCACTCACGGTAAAGTTGTTGAATTTGATGAGTTGCCAGCCGGAGCAAATGCAAAGACCAAGACCATTTGTCTGAGTGACCATAATTCCAATTTACCCCTATCAAATTCACCAGGTGCGTCTGCGCTCACATATCACCAAGACAAAGAGACGCCGCATGCGATACAGCAACTGCCGCTGAGTGCACGGCCAGCTTTTGCAGTATGTGTGGTCACGCGCAACAGCCATGTTGCCGCCATTGAGAAGTGGCTCACACACTTTGGCCTCGAAGGTGGGTGCACCATTTACGCTTGTGATGTACTAGTAGGGAGTGAGGAAAGAGCTAATGCATACTATACTTAACTTCAACCATTTGCGTCAACCACGCGCCATCCAGGTACTCCCGTGTTTTCAGTGGGCGGCAAACAACAGCGCCACGGACGCAACAAAGCTGACGTCATTCTTTCAGTGCTCCGAGGCCAAAGTGACGTTGGCCTCAATGGAAACTATGGACGAGTTCTTACTGGGTTCAGCACAATTGAAAAGTCGAGCGAGAGCCAAATCGACGAACAGCCGGCGAAAGGAAGTGACTCAGCTGCTGGTGCTGAAGCTGCGAGTACCTCGAGGCACACTCACACGACCGCAAGCAATGGTAGCGCTGATCGACATGGCAATGTGGGTCACCTCGGTAGCACTTACGTGTGGAAAGGGCTCTTTGTGGACGATAGCCTCGCAGAAGTGACTAGCCCGGACCTCGCCGACTGCGGAGCCCTTCAGCGCGTCCTCTTTGCACGTAGCTAATTGACGTGCCATTTTTAGTGCAGAGGCGTTAAGGGGAAGGGGATTGGTGGTTATGCTACTGCTTCTCTAGGGATTTCTTACTCCGAACTCTACTTTATAAATTTGAGAATCAAGGATTCGCACTTCGGCCTTCGGGTGAAACAAGAGAAATAAATATTAACCCTAATAACTAATACGCCATAATTGGCCTTCTGGAGCGAATTTGCTAGCGCATATGCAGCTCAAGTGCGTTCTTTATGTGCCTCTGTGACTGCTGTGTACTTGCCTCTCTTTGTTTTTGGGAGAGTATTAACTAGACTAGACTAGACGCCAATGCAATTAAGAGTAAAGAGACCGAACTACTTTTGTATCGCTTCGTAGGGGCGTTGGTGTTGGTATTGGTATTCGTAGATATGGGAGGTGGAATTATATCTAGTTAGACAACACACGGATGGATAGAAACAGGCGGCGCATCTCTGGCAAGTCAAATATTTTTGTTGTCTTCTTTTTGATGGATTTCGTGACGTGTGCGCTCGATTGCTATTGCAATAAGCTCGAATGGTCAGCGTAGATGCCTGGAGTCCAGAGTTCACCATCTTCATAGGATTCGTTTTTTTGTTGTCTTTTTTGTTTACTGCAAGTGGACGTATATTTTCTTGGACATTGAAGACACTCGTACGCGGGCGGCCTCATGATTGCTGTCCAGAAATAAGCAAAGTGCATGATGGCATGTCTGTGCTTAAATTGGGATCCCTTGAGCCCCATCGGACCCTTGCGGCCCACCAGACTCGTACGCGAGCTGAGAAATCACCATGTTCGGCATGCAGAGCGTGGTGAAGAAGTCCTCGAGGGTGGAGCCGTAGATGTTCTTCTTGATGCGGACTTCGGTATACGGACGCAAGTGACCATGGTGGCGTAAAACACGTAAAACACCCAGCCCAAGTTCGCCACGTTGAGCCACTGGAAGTATTCCGAAGCTTTTTGGCCGTCGCCTGCGTTGCCCGAGTAGCCGGTGAGGATGAGGAGGAACCAGATGTACCACAGCGCCGAGAGGCACACGCTGCCAACAAATGCGTACACGCGCTTGTTGTGAAGGTTCATCAGAGCCGTGTTCAGGCCCACGAATGGCATGGCAGCTCCGAGAAGGAGGCTCTTCACGCGAGCAATCTTGTTGAGGTGAGTTTCTTCGTCAAAGAGGCTGGTGAAATCGAACACGCTCGTAGTCCACGTGGAAGCGTTCACAATGTCAAGCTCGCCCGATTCCATCTTCACGCAGCGGTAGATCGAAGTGCAAAGGAAGCAAATGGCAAACGTGTACGGGAGGCCGGAGACAATGGAGAGAGAACGAAGGGCGGAGATAGAGCCAGCACCACCGGCGTTGATGAGCGCAATCGCGGTGAGGCCTTCGGTCCAGCACCAGTAGATCTTTTGGATGGGAGGTGGGTTCGCGTGACCGTTGGCGGAGATGAGGTTGTCGACGTAGGACCCAGAGTCGGAGGAGGTGATGAAGTAAAAGAACACGCCAACGAGCACCAAGTACTGCAAGAACTTCACGAAGCCATGGTATGGTTCACAAACGTCGAAACTGCAAAGAAAAACAAGAAGTGGAGAACAGCATTATTAGCTAATGAAAGGAGAGAGAAGAACAAATTGAGATGTATTCAGTATTTATGCTTGTGTTTCGGAAAATGAGTTTATTAAGACAAGAAATACTTACATGTGCCCCGAATACGAACGACAAGCGAGCGGGTAGTAGCCAGACTTCTTGGCGAGTTTGATAGCATCTTCGGAGACGGGCAACCCATCAGCATAGCCGAGCATGTCGCAGTCGGGGGAAGAAGAGTCGTAATTGTCCGGGTCCATAACGAGCACCAACTCAGCCACACGCTGCATCTTGATGCCGAGGCCACCAAACACGCTGAACCAGACCATCACAAAAGCGCAAGGCACGACGAAGGCGCCAACGATGACGTTGCGGATGGTGCGGCCGCGGGAAATCTTGGCGATGAAGAGGCCCACGAAAGGCGCCCACGAGATCCACCAGCCCCAGTAAAAGATCGTCCACCAGTCCATGAATTCAACGGGGCTTTCTTCGTAAAACGCCACTGGAGTGTTTTTCATTTTGTTGTTGTTTTCTGCGAGGCGATTTAGGAGGTTGCTAGCACCGTCGGAGCCCATGAGCAGGTTGGCCTTGGAAGCATCGAGCTCGTAGCCCAGCTGCTGGAAGGCATCCGTCTCGAAGCCCACTTGAACGATGAATTGCATGTAGTGGCCAATGGTCTGGACGAGCACGTTCAGGAAGTACCAGGTGTTGTCAAAGAACATCAAAGCGAGCAAGAGAATGTTGCCGATAGCGAAGGTGATCACGGACAAGCCCTTGATGCCAGTGTCGACGCCGGAGAGCACGGAAAGTGTAGCGATGATGGTGATGATGAGCACGACCACGATTTTGTCTTGAACCGACGAAGGGTCGCCGCCAATGCCCAAGCGTTCCGAGCCCGTCAAAATGGATGCACACCCGAGACCAAGCGAAGTGCATACGCCGAGCATGGTGCACGTGATGGAAAGGGCGTCGATGCAGTCGCCGATGATGCCCCGGACCACTTTTTCCCCTAGCAGAGGCTCGAAGCAGAAACGCATGGTGAGGGGTTTCCCCTGGCGGAAGCACACCAGGCCGAGTGCGATGGCGATGGTAATGTAGGGTGCCCAGCCATGCAGACCCCAGTGGAACATGGTGATGAAAAGCGCTTGCTGAGCGCGTTGGTCATCGTTGGTCCAGCCGGGCTTTTGCATGTTGGGGTAGCCATTGTAGTAGTACATGGGTTCGGAGACGCCATAGTAGAAGAGGCCGATACCGATGCCACACGCGAAAAGCATCGCGAACCAGCTGAGGTCGTCGTACTTGGACGATTCGTGGTCCTTGCCGAGCTTCATGCTGCCGTACTTGCTGAAGGCAATCCAGAGGAGGAACACGATCCAGGCGTTTTGGGTGCCGATGTACAGCCAGGTAAAATTTTGGGTGACCCACGACTGCCATTTGCTAAATTCGGTCGAAGCTACCGTACCTTCGTTGATGCAGTAAATCACAAGGCCCCAAAGAGCGACCGACGAAAGTGCCGTGACCACCCAATTTAGGCGAAAGATTCGGAAGCCAGCCACATCCAGGGAGACGAATCGCGAGGCGTTCACGTGCTTGAGGACGACTTCATCCTTGGAAAAATCTTCGTCGTCTCCATTGTCGACAAACTTATCGGAAACATCTTCTTCAGGAGCGGCGCCTTTTCGGGGCGCCTTTTCGTCTGAGATAGAAGCCAGAGTTGTGCAAAACATGGCGGAAAGCAATCTAAGCCCGAGGGGTATCACTTATCAGAGGTATCACGATACTTTAACATGAAATGATGAAGGGATCATCCTTAATCATGGACATTGTTGAAAGGGTGATCATCATGGAGTGTGCGTATGGAAGGATGGGCATACCTGGAGTACGCTATTCGCTGTTGTTTGTATACGCACAACCCGTGACATGAATTCTGCATAGACTACTTCAATTTGGCCACCTTCTAGAACATTCTATAGATCTGTGAACTGTGTTGTGTTGTACAGTCAGTAGAGACGTTCACGGATTTGTTACTGAAAGTTTCACTATTACTGAAACTTTCAGTAAGTTTCAGTAACTTGGTTCTTGGACCATCTGCTCCCAAGAACCAGTACAGTACAGTATTAGGTACAGTAGTAGGTACAGTACTAAACAACTCCAACTGGTTTGTGGAGATCATGAACCACAAGAACCAAGCTACTGAAACTTACTGAAAGTTTCAGTAATAGTGAAACTTTCAGTAACAAATCCGTGAACGTCCGTCTCTACTGCGTGATCGACCTCTCTTCATTCGGCAGCATGTCATTCGCTCTCCATCAAAACTGCCATACCTTTGGCGCTTCATAGACGAAATTTTCAACGCGCAGCCGTAAAGTGGGTAGTTTCTAGGATGTCCAGCCGTGAGCCCCCTGCCTTACACGCTTTTCTCAAAGCACGCCTCATTCGAGGCTCCCGACTGCGTCAAACTCCTCGGCCCACATACCCATCGTCTTTTCGGCGCCAAAGGCGGCGCGGCACGTTGGCAACGTTCGATAATGTTGCTGCAGCTGCGAATACTTTACGTGTCTCTCTTGCTAGCCTTGTTCCAGGTATAGATAGCAATGGAACCATGGTAGAGGCGGCATTGAAACAGCTTGAGAATGAAACATCGGCTAGTGACGACCTACGCAGCGATGCTGTGGATTTGGGCGCGGGTGCTCTGATTTGCGAATTGGTGCACCACTACGCTGCGGCACTGCCTCCGCTAGAAGCTACGAATGCAACGGTACCATTGCCAAGGTCGACGTCGTCGTTGTTTCCAGTGCCTGCTAGAGTCCTCGGTGAAGCTCTGTCGCTGTTGCGAGATCTGAGCTATAGCTCACGCACCCTTGGGGACGGCAAACATTTCAACAGCGACGACTTCGTAAGATTGCTTCGCCTTTTCTTTTCGAGCGTTGGGTGCAAAACTGGGTTGATTCGCAATTTTGACCGCAGGCTACTTAATAATGAGACTCACGTACTCACTGCTTTTGTGACAATACTTCTAGGTTCAAGCGCTGTTTCGCATCATGACTCATGGCGGTGTGACCTTGTTCGAGCGTGCTGCTGCCCTTACAGAGGAGGTGAGGACTGTCTTACTTCGTCTCTGCGCATATGCTCGATCACTTGGCTAACCCCTATACGTGTACATGGGTATATCCCACGCCCCATAACTTCTCCATGCCTAATATGCACCTCCCATGCATGCAGGTGCTCGCAGCCCGCCGGACCCTCTTTTCCTTGGAAGCACTCCCCGAGGGTAGTCTCCTGGTATCGAGTCTGCACGCAGCCAACCTGGCGGCCCTGTGTCGGATTTTGGCGGCGGTTTGCTGCGAAGATGCAGAGGGCACCGGTGGAGGCGATGATGCAGCTGGAGAGGAGGACGAGGGGGCAGACGAAGGAGGAGGCGTTGGAGGAGAAAGTGCTGCTGCTGGAGCCCCGTGCAACCACAAAGCCCTTGGGTTGCTGAAAGCTCGGAGGAACCGCCGCGCTTGCTGTGAGAGGACCTTGGAAGTGAACCATGCGTGCGTGCTCGGCGTGCCCTTTTTGCTTGAGCGGCTGGTTACGCTCCTGCAATTGGCCAACTTTCTGCCATCTCTCAGCGACTTTCCGTTGCACATGATGGTCAATCAACCTCCGGTATGAGCGCACATGTGTGTGTGTGTGCACGAATGTGTGCGCAGGTTGTTGTTCGTCCTTGCACTCCATTTATGCTCCACTGCCCAGCTTTTTCGTAAACCTGCTCACGATCATTTTCTAAAATACACTTCATGTGGGTCTTCCACTCTACAGGCGGCCATGGAAATGCTTCGATCTCTGGTCCCGCCACTGCCCAACTGGCAATCGTTGGAGTCTCTCGTAGCCCGCGCCGCCACTGCGCCGCCACTGCCGAACGCTCGCACTTCCAGTCTAGGAGGGCGCAACCGCCGGAGCAACCCGATGATGGCTCTGCTAGGCCCTCAACTGCTGCGGGCTTCTGCGGATGATTTAAATGATCCCGCGACTTGCCATGCTAAGGTGTGGCGTGAACTGTGCTATAATGTCCTTCTTTTTTTGCTTCCTTCTTTTCTTTTCTTTCCTGTTTTTTTTTTCTTATTCCCCCCTTCCGCTTTCTTACGTTCAGTGACTTTGTTAGTACGGTACTCGTAAGTGACTCATTTACATATCACCTTCAACGACTCTTGATTTGTCTATTGTTTAATAAATCTGTACTCTAGGCAACTTTCTTAGCCCTCGAGGTGGCGCCTCACCAGACCGAAGTCTTGTTTGTGCTGACTCAGCTCATGAGCGGTCGGCGCAAGATCGACGTCACTCGTCGCTTAGCCAACGCCGGCCTCGTCAATAAGCACGTGCTAAGCAATTTGTTTCGGCGCTGTTCGTGGGGTGTGCCTCGCACGCACCCGCCCCCTCAACACGTGCACGGCCCGCACTGCTCGTGCGATCCTGATACCGCTATTCGCGTGCAGGTTTGTAGCTCTCTCACATGGTTTCCGCTCCTTTGTGCATCTTTCTCGTCATATAATGAAGCCTTCTTTCATATATTCTCTCTGCAAATGTTGTGCCCGCAATTTTCAGGTACTGCGCCTCATTCACTCCTTCGCTGACCGTGCTGACACTTCCCTTGTGCACATGTATCCTGCTATGAATACTACTAGCAGAGTTGGTAGGGTGTCGACTGAGGAGCCAAAAAGTGAGGATCCACAGTTGGCACTCCTTTCCAGCGGTCTCTTAGGCGCTGTGGCGATGGCGCTATCTACTGAACCTCTGCAGTCGCCTTACCGCTTTTGGCTGGCCTCCGTGATTGAAGCCTTCTTGCGAGGAGGTCGCCCCGAGAGCCATCGCGCTGCCATTGCTCACTTACCCGTTGCTTTTTCTAGCTCTTCATCTCCTGGCAGCAGCAATACCTCTGACAGAGCCAGAACTTCGCAGGGGACCGAAACGAGGAGAAGCTACCAATCCACGATAGCACGTGAGGAGGATTTAAGTGGCATAAACGAGCAACAGGAGCGGAATCGTGTTAGCGATGGAAGTGGTGCCTCTGAGAAGGAAGAAGGACCAACCTGTCTGGTTGACTTTTTAGTGCAGCAAATTTTACGCCCAGGGCCGTCACAGTTAAGCCCTCCGCAGAGTCAGCCAAACCAAAATGACAATGGTGGCGGAAGCGGAGAGATGCCAGCAGCAACTTCAGGTACCGAGAATGAAGACGGTGGTGGTATTGGTGCTGTCGACTCAGAAAATGCGGCAGAGGATGACGGTGGCAGCAGCAATGGTGATCTACAGTCGGCGTGCGATTTGCTGGCGGAAGTGGTGAAATTCAGTCCAACGGCTCTATTGGCCCTTCAGAGGGCCCTCATTGGCTGGCGCCCTCCTCTTTCTTCTTCTTCGTGTTCTTCTTCCGTTGATACGAAGGCTACTAGCGCAGAGGAGGGGGC
>Ga0307972_1001414_pt1 | contig 12686 bp, 16 predicted proteins | sample OrgLakmetagen780_FD_201848 | JGI IMG/M metagenome (GOLD analysis project Ga0307972, IMG submission 201848) | Saline water microbial communities from Organic Lake, Antarctica - #780 | ecosystem: Environmental > Aquatic > Non-marine Saline and Alkaline > Saline | place: Antarctica: Organic Lake...
CCCTGCCAGCCCCACCCTTCACCCCACGGAAATTACAGCCATTGTACTGCTCAAGTACATGAAGAGGCATGAGGGCATTGGTAACAACCGATTGGAGGTAATATACGTTGTATCTGGAAATGTGGGCTTTGAAGGAGAGAGCACTTTGTATTCTGTTCGTTCTGCCTTGTGCAGCAATAAATTTCAGAGGATGCCTATTTCCGTGATTATAAACACGACCTGGATGGCAGTACTGTGGAGCAGCATCAAAGGAAATGCAGCATCAAAGAAAATAGAGCAGTGAGACCACTCCCCATCATATTGACCCAGAATAAAGAGGCATTCAGACAACAGGCATTGTAAACTCTTTCACTGTAGAATGATTCAAGAGGGAAACTACTGGAGATAAGGCAATCTGCAGGCTGGGCTCAGAAAGTTTGTGTTTTTTAATCATGCTGCATCCTGCAACACTCATTTTGTAATCGTACTTCTACCGCACTGGCGTGTGATGTTACACGAACGGGCCAAAACAAGCTCAGTGTTAAAGGCAGCACTTTTGCTCAATCTGTGCCTGCACTCCTCTTTGAGTTGCATCATTGAGCTTAGTAGATATTGTTTGATCCTGTCTTTGCAGGGATTCAAGGTTGAGGGTGTCGTGCGCAGCCGTTACAAGCGCCTCAAAGACAAGTCCCCAAATAAGCCTCCCAGCCTCTTGTCCCTCCTTTCCGCCAGCCTTTTGGTGACTTCTTGGACCAGGTAAGCGTCTTGTTTCCATAAGAAGCAATTTATAAACCTATATGGTTTTTGTTAGCACGCGCAAACATACCTTCTTTAGTTCCTTCTTCTCTTCTCTTCTTGGTTGATTGCAGGGCCAATACTGGAGGCTAGCCTGCACAGCACGCTGGGTTGTACAAGAACTCGCAAGCTATCTGTGTTTTCAGTGGTCCCCCTCAGAAGGTGACAACTGCCCCTTGACCTTTGAGCGGCTACGAGCCATCCTGGCCAGGAACCTCTCCCACACGCACCTTCCCCACAACAGCGCAGCAGGTCCGCTTGAATCAGTGTTGCAGCTGGATCCGATGCTGATTCAAGGCTTTACTCTGAGCCCAGAGCCAGACTGGAGAGACCCGCTAGACGTGTTGCTTCAGATTGGAGCCAAGCGCCTCCCTGCCACTCTGTGCCCTTCCCTCTCTCCCCAGCATTCAGGCCGACCATTTCCTGCTGCCAACAGAGAAGATGGCAGCATCAACCAGCACGCAGGTGGGAAATTCCTGTCCTTCGCAAAGAAAAGAAAAATTACGCAGGCAGTGAAAGATCACTCCCCACATCAATTAATGAGCACTTAGCGGATCAAGCCTTTAAGCGTCCTTGACGCTAGCTTATGGGTATGGACAAAGCTCGATGGGAGGCTAGCTAGCATGTTCCACCCTTGCTGCACACGTACCCTTGCTGCATGCGTGTAAGCACCTTAACTGGCCTTCATTCTCCTTTGCATACCTTCCAGCACCATCCTCTGAAGCACCGCCATCATCAGCAACAGCATCATCCACAGCAGCACAACTATCAAATGAGCTGCCGCCGCTGCACCAGCACTCTCATCAACAGTGTCAGAAGCAGCAAGAGCAGCAAGAGCAGCAGGTACAGCAGCACCAAGCGCACCTAACGCTGCAGGCAACATGGCAGCAGCAGGAGCAGCAGCAGGCACAGCAGCATCGAGTGCACGTTCTGCAGCAGCAAGCACCACAACAGCAGCTAGAGCAGCAGGTGCTGCAGGTACCACAACAGCAGAAGTGCACACATTCGCAAGAGCAGGTTCAGGTGCAGGTTCAGGTTCAGCCACAGCAGCAACCACAACCACAGCAGCAGCAGCAGGAGCAGCAGCCACACCAACATCAGCCGCACCAGCAGGACAAGCAGGTGCAGGTACAGCCATCACATCAACAGCACCCGCTGCCGTCGCCGCCGCCGCCTTTGCAGCAGCAGCAGCAGCAGCAACGGCGACAGGAGCAACAAGTGGTGCAGGTAGTGCAGCAGCAAAAACAGGCGCACCGTACACAGCATCATGAGCAGCCGCAGCATCAAGGGCAACAAACCGTCCCACAACGGAGTGCACCTGCGCAGCTAGCAGTCCAGCAGCAGCAGCAGCAGCAGCAGCAACAGCTGCAACAACAACAGCAGCAGCAGCATTACCCATCAGCCCTAAAAGTACACCCATTTGTCAGCATCTGTGAACAAGTTGTTGCAGATCCTCAGTACAATCGCCTTCACCATGTGTGCCAATTAAACTCGTGGTGAGTTGCCTTTTACAAACCTCCCAAAACATTTCAACGAAATGCAGACCAGTTAATCTGTATAGGATACCTACTCTAAATCTCATGCACGTGTCCATGCTGTCAGTAGGCTGGCAATCTGGCTTTGGCCGGTAAGGAAGTGGTATGTTACCAAAGCCCTTATTTCCTGGATGGATGCTTCAGGAACATATTTGCCACGCAAGTTTCTGGTTCTCCTCAATTTTGCAGGCATTCGACACTTGAAGATGAGAACCTTGATGCAGACGGGCCGGATTGGCACTGCAAACGATGCAGAGTCTATGTTTACCGAGCCGAAGAAAACAGGTGGAACAAGGTTGAAATCGGTTCAGGCAAGTATGTCTTAAGCAAGTTTTGTTTATAGCCATTTCCATGCAACCAGGTCTGTTTAGGCGCTCTAGGCTTGCAGCTCAGTTGATGGTTTGAACTGCTGAGCACGAAGTGAGCACTATTGCTTTCAAATGAAAAAGGAAAAACTATGCGGGCAGTGAAAAAACACTCCCTACATTAATTAAGGAAAAGGAGCCACTTTGGTACCAGGTACCGTAAAACTCCTCCACCATAGAACAAGAAAAAGGTCACTGGGGATCAGGAGGGGCTCTTAAAAATATCTCAGGAATGATGGTCATGGGTGCCTATGACGCTTGAACGACAATTAGGTGCATGCCGCCTTGCCTTGCCACACCCATGCCTTTGATGCTTGGCAGCAATTTGATCGTTTTGTTTCATAACGAAAAAACCTGTGCTCTTTGCAGGACGGGCATGTGGCCCCAGCAAAGAGGAAGCAGAGCGGCAGGTGGTGCGGCGTGTAGCCCAGCAACTCCTCGCTAATTGCCACTGCTCTTTCCTGACGAGCCTCTGCCTCCATCCCAATCTTCCACCCCTTCTCCCCCATCTGACAGCGGGGATGCAGGGCAACAGCAGCAGCAGCAGCAGCAGGGTCAAAGCTCGCCTCCTGTTCTACTCCCTGCCACCTTTTTGACACCTTCTACATCTGAGGACAGCCAAAGCTTCCTGTCTGCCTCCTGCCTCCTGTCTGCTCAAGCTTCTCCTACCCTCCCTCCTCCTGGAGGCACAATGACAGAACCATCAACCTCTGCCGCTACACCTGCAGCAGCCTCTCCTACGGCTGGTCCTCTTGTTGAGTCAACTCAGCAACTGCTGTTACATCCAAACAAGAGGACCATGCCTGGAAGGGTGAGCAAGTGATGAAACAAGGGTGGTATGAGTAATCATGCGTGCGCAAGCGTCTTTTTGAGTGTGATCTTCATACAATTGAGTATTGCGTACTTGTTGGTCAGCAGGCCCCAAATGTCCATGAAGGGCGCAGATGTGCAATTTTTTCGGCAATGTGCTCAGTGCCCTTCCCGCATTTGCATGTTGTGTTTGTCTGTGGCAAGTGCTTGTTGGCAATTGCACTTGGGCAACCAGGAAGAGGACAGTAGGCATGAGAAGAATTGTCCATAAGCAGATCCGTTCATTAATCACAGCGGTCTGAATGTCCATTTGTGCATAGGTGCAAAGCAGCCTCATGGCACCCCCAGCAACGCAGTAAACCTGTTGAAGTCACATTGCGCAAAGTTTGCAGCTGAGGTGCGTTGGAGGTTTTCTGCCATGTTTCATGGCTTTCGGTTTCTTTTTGCTGTTCTAAACAAGCACCAGTTGCCTGCCAGGGACGATGAGGAATCGAGCTTGCTTGTGCAGGATTAGAGAGTTGCAACCTATTCCCCTCCCACCCGTGTCTTGTGTTTTAAACCGTGCATGTGTGTGTGTTTGAGAGAGTGTGTGTGTGCGTGTGCGTGTGCACGTGTGTGTGCGTGCCAAATTTGGTCGCTGTACCACATTAGAAAAAACTGCATCCAGGTAACATTACTACCATAATTAAGTGAGATTAATATGCTTTGACAAATTTACTGCGGCTTGTATTTGGTAACCTCAGGCTAGTTACATGCCAGCAAGCCAAGGACCTGAACCTTATTTTATGTGTGAGGCTAAAATAACTTGGGCCAGAAGCACAAGTGTGATTCTTGGACCTGTCACAGGCCAAGTAAGTTTCCTCTGAAATTGAGCCTATTCTTCACTGTGCGTCATCTGTACATCATGATGTGTAGTGGTGTAGGATTGTAGGAGAATGTATTTTAGGAGCCCGGCTTGTGACTTCCAGATCCCTGTTAGTTTTTCTCTCTGTTATTTTTGGAGGAGTTAAAACACTAGCAGTGCCCGGTACCTGATTGGCTCCTTTTAGGCTCTGCCTGCAAGTTCTTCTTTTTCAAGCTATTTGCAATTAACGTGTGTTAGATGTAAGTTCATCAGAATCAGGATCATCTTCTTCCTTTGTGATGCCAATGCTGTGCAAATCACTCTAACCTCATCCATTCCTGTGCAGGGCCATAACCAAAAATTGGCTAAAGAAGCTGCGGCCTCGATGCTTTTACTCGCCATGCTTGAGCAGCAAGAGCAGGGTGACGATTCCCGGCTCCCTCCTCTGCTCCTTAATTGAAATGAAGAAACCACAATTATATTTAGCAAACTTGTTATGATGCGTAGGGCTATCATGCTGATAATAATTATTTCTGCTGTTGAAATTCAAAGAATGCCACATATTGTAGGTGCAATTGAGGCTGGCAGTGGCCGGGATGGGTGGTCTTCATAGACCTTACCTTAGCTCTGCAGTTCCTGTGCCTTGCGCTCTGCTTGTTTGAGCCTGATACTCCAATCTGTTTATATATGACTTATTTCCACTCCTGGTACTCTTATGGACCTCTCTGACTGCTGCCATTTGACACGCTAGTTATTTCTCGGTTCGAGGGACTTAAAATAACGAGTTTATTGCCTGCATAGTTTTGCTTTTTTCTCTTCCAGGGTGCGATGCTCTGACAAGGAACTTTGGGTCATTAGTGCCTTGTTATCACTATTCAGTATCATGGGACACACATCATGACAATCACAGCATGCTAGCACAACTCACAGCCAGAGCAAAATGATAACTGCATTGGACTCAAGCAACCACACACCAGAAGCTTTGCCTACCACCTGGACATGAGCTGTCCGCCAACAAGTGGCTGCTACACCCAACAGAAACCAGCCCCACACGCGAACCTTTTAGGCAGGCCAAGATAACGAGAGCAGTCATAAAATACTCAAACACCAACAACCAAGTTAACCATGCACAGCCTCCCAACCTTACTAATAGCCATCAAAGCACCTCAGCACCTCCACATGCAAACGCCCAAGATATACCACATACACAGCCACCTACAAACCGAAAAAGACGCTTCTTATATATGGAACACGTGCTGATGAGGAGGAAGGAACAGGTCGCAACCTCTGTCCTTTCCGTTCCCATACTCCACAGACATGCTCTGGCAATACAAGAGAGTACGCCAAAAAAGCAGCAAACAAGTCAGGGGCATCCAGTGTTGTAAACCAGATGATTGATATTGACAACGGCATTAACAATATAGCTCACTGGCAAAAGATCGGCTCCAAAAGAAGGCAAGGGTTCAAGGTGGTTGGCAAATACCAGCATCCCAGGAGCAGTACCTGGTCCACTGGTAGCCTAGTGCCATTGAGAAAGGATCCCTTCAATGCCATATAAAAGCATCCTTTAAACGTGCAAGCAAGATTTCAACTGCACGCAAGGATCTTCGAGATCCTTGCTGCGAAATCTGTTGGACACCCCATAGCAAGGAACGAACGGATGAAGTAGAATCTGACCATGAATACGTGTCTGATGAAAAGGTTTTTGCAAGCTGACATGCAATTGAGTCCAAGGCCTCCTGACTGCTGGTCCTCCCACATTCTTTCAGCCATGGAAGGCTTGCCACGATCACACATGTTCAAACAGAAGCTGTTGAGCGAACTGTGAGCCTTTTGATCTCAGTCGGTTAGTCATGGACTTTAGGGACAGACATTTGGAGTTTTGGGCACCTTTTTTCTGATGGCCACCGTGAATTTGCAACAGCTAATTGTTGACTTATCACCACCAGTGGTGCACACTGCCTGCACAAAGAGCTCTGGTTACCCGTCCTCCTTATAGGCTACCCATGCGTGCTCCTTGACCTTCCTCGAAGTGTCATTTGCAGTGTGGCTCGTTCCACACTCTCCGCTTTGAAACAGCAACTTGGAATTTCACGTGAGCGACCTCTTCCTCTACTTGCGACTTGTGTGAGGCTGATAATGACGTCCAGGATGAAAAGATGGTCTTACCTAATTCACTGCACCGCACCCTCAGATGGTTTCTCTTTGCAGGAAGAACGCGCTCTTATTTCCACAGGCAGATCCCAGGATGTGTCTGCTTTTTAACACAATAAAACATCGAACTCCATCTTTTCCTTCATAAATTGCTTCCAAGCTTCATGTTCATTCCGTCAATTACGCTGCCAAACTTGTCCATACCAGACGTGCCCTTTCCAGCAATGTTATTGAATCTCATCAGGAGACGGTTTCAGGCAGGTCGAGCTGCAACCCTCCTGACCCCTTTTGAAAAAGTAAGTAAAAGTAAAAGTCTACGCTGGAAAACACCAGCGTACATTAAAGAAAGGCTCTCAACTAGTGCTCACACTAGCTAGCCAGAGCCCCAGCAGAGATCGAAAAAGACAGGCAACATAGACTAATGAGGATCCGGCGGGTTGTCAGCCATGCGATCCGGCCTGCACCTAGACCTCCTGAAGCCAGTTGCTCTACCAGTAACCCACACGTCAGATCCCCTATTATCACTGAGCACGCTAGTAATAGGACTTAACCCATTTGGCTTTTTGATGCTCTTTTATCCGTCGGAGACAGGCTTACTTCCAGTCGCCCTGATGCTATTTTGGCTACTCCCTTAAATCTAAACCACCTTCCACTCCACTTGCAACAGGTGCAGCATGCTAGATCTCATGGACAAGTGCACATAGCTCACAAACTTGACGCAAATAAGAGGGAGATACACCTCAAAGAAGTATTGTGAACTAGGCCTGGACACCAGCTGGAGGCCTCAAACAAACAGCACGAGAGTTTATGCAAGCGCTTAAAAGCTAAACAAGTTACAATTCACACCTTCCTTCTTGGTGTGGGAGGATCAATCTATACCTCTAACACTTTGTATCATCTAAAAGAGATCGGCCTCAATTCACAGAGGGCCCACAAGACTGCCCTTAAATTGCATGCTCACTCTGTGCATTATGGCTGCCCACGAGCACAACAGCAAATTTCTCACTCATAACTTATAACAGGTGGTGTGCACTGCCCCCAAAAAAGGCTCTGGCTACTTGTTCTCCTTACAGCCTTCCCAAATACATATTCCTTGACCTCCCACGATATGTCACTTGCAGTGTTGCCCGTTTCAGACTGCGTGTCCACACCCTTCGCTTTGAGACCGCAACATGGAACCCCAGGTCCTCCCCTGCCTGTGCTTTGTGTGAGGCTGATGATGATGTCCAGGATGAACAGCATGCTATTTTCCACTGCACACGCCCACTGCACACGCCTACTGCACACGCCCGCCATACAGTGTCTCTTTGCAGGAGATATGAGTCCGTATTTTCAAAGGCAAAAGCGCTTCTTATGAGCAGGCTAGCAGTCGCACTTCTTGACTGAAGGCCTTTTTTTGTAATCCTTGTAAACCAAAGGCAAGACCACAAAATTTTTCTACATTTATGCAGAGTTTACAGAGTTTACAAAGTAAGCCATTCAGTCAAAACGTGCAACTGCTAGGCTGCGTTTGCAAAACGTGTAAAAATTGTGATAATTGTTTTTGTAGCACCAGACTTGTTGCACCTACAAAAAAACTTGGAGAGGGAAAATAAATAGGCACAACGCTGTTTGTGACATTGCAGCACTGAATAAAATCAGTAACAATCAAGCATCTGCCAGGACCAACCGGCCGCAATAAATTAAAGAGGGGGAATCATCTGTAAGTTTCGGGTACATAAAGAAAAGAAAAGAAACGAAAAGAAAACTTCGCTGGTAGTGATGACACAGCCAGCATGATTAAGCGAGGGGTTACGTAGGTGCCCGCGCCAGGCAAACACCTGAAAGAGAAAAAATTAGTGTGGGTCAGCAGGGGGGTTGTGTGCCATGGCACTTAGACCCGCACCTTGACTGTTGTTGTTTAAATTTTATTGCAGTGCATATACTGAATTTACGAGTGCAGATGCATGTCTGATGAAATGTTCGTTCAGTTCGTGTGTCAGGTTTTCAATCTTATGGTAATCCTCCAACTCCAAGAAAGGAATCCAAAACAGTCTACCCTGCTTAGATACCGTAAAATAAACAACTCCTCCTTCAAAGGTCTCCTAGACACACACATTAACACATCAGCTTTCGAAGAGGTGCCCCCAAATCCCGCAAACACCCAAACCCAACAATCTTTACCCATCTACACAACACCCGCACCACAGCCACGCTCAGCAACACACACCTGTAGCTACAGGCACCCCATTACAGACTACTTAATCAGAGACCCACTACCTATACACTCAGATCCATCGACAAGTAATGGACACCCCAAAACCAATCCTCTGTCTTTGACACATCCAACTTAGAGCCACAAACATCCCCTGCCTCCCCTATAATCACAGCAGAACCTCAAACAGGGACTTAAGGTCATGTTGCACTCAACGTACCTGCACCTTCACTATTAGAAGAAGTTACCCCCCAATGTACAGAATCCAATGCTCGACCCAGGAAACGCACAGCACATTGCAACAGATCCCCCAATGAGCTTCCCCAAACACAACACTCCCTCGCCACAACCATGGAAGGGCCTCCACCTTCACCACGAACGGAAACCCCGCGCTCACAAGCAACGCTACTCACAAAGGGTATCCAACCAAACAAAAAAGAACCACAGCTCTATAAGCACATCGCCAATACCACTGCCACAAGCTACAGCTATTACTTGCCTCTCTGACCCTGCACCCACTAACTAACTGGCCACTCTCTCCCAAGACCAACCAGCAAAGCGTGCACGGCAGACACAAGATACCCTCCCCAGTACCAGAAAGAGGACACGCAGCCAAACAGAAAGTCAGCAACATACGCCCCTGGCTCGAGTCACAAACACTGTTGCAATAAGCTCACAAATAGTAATTCAGCCTACTGAACAACCTACAAACAGTCAGCCAAACAAACGCACCACACACTCACAAATCAGCCACTAGCCACAACCACCATGCAACACAAGCGTTCACACAAACAATCACTCCTCCCACTCAGCATATCAATATCATCAACCCGATAACTTACCAGATACACAACAACCCATCCTTTGAGATTGCAGACCACCCAGTACCATCATCACAGCCCAGACCCCAAAGGAAAAGAAGATGTGAGGTCCTCGATATACCCCATAACCTCCCTAGCCTAAACCTGACCCCCTTGCGCACCACGCATATTCAACAAGAACTCTGGACTTACAAGAAGGATAAGGCGTTTTCAATGACACTCACAGAGGCCATCAACGCACTCTACTATGATGATATGGACATCCTACACAAAGATAATTGGAGGTTCCACACCCCCAAAGGAAGAGACCGAGATGATACACCCCTGAGACAGAAACAATACCACACTTACTATGCCCCCATGAATTGAAAAATGGGCCCTACCCCTCTTTAAATCAGTTGGACTAGTGCCCAAATCCAGTAAGACTATTGCCCGGAGCCAAATTAAGTGCGCAAGCTGTGAAATTTGCTCCTTCCATCTAGGACTTGAATCTCCAGACCTCTCCCCACCTTTTAAAGACATGGACATCTGTGACGTCTGCAACCGTACCTACCACTGGCAATGCTTGCTTAAAACAAGCTGCTGCAACGCAGTTGAAAGGGAAGCTATTGATGCCAATAATTCATGGGCCTGCCCCGCTTGTATCAATTTGAACCAAAATGAAAAGAAAATTCGTATCCTCTACCCTCAGAAAAAAGAGCTTGTAGAGGTTTCATAGAATCCAACCCGGGAGCCAGAAGAACTACAAAACATGTGTGAAAGCTTCAAGCAGAGCCTCAAAAATTATGAAGAGCAAATCACCGCGCCAAACTTATCTCCGCCCGCACCAGATGAACACCTAAATGATCTTCAAAAACAAGGGTTCTCTGCCATCCAAGAGGGCAATGCGTACCAACAACCCTACACTGTCGATCTTTGGAACAAAGTTAGCTTTGACATCCAACCCACCAACTCACAGGCTGACATTACGGCCACAGGAAATTGTGAGAACTGGATCACAATCATTGATCTAATGAAGTATCAAGAAAGTGTAAAGGTATGCTTACTTCGGAGCGCCTTGACATACTACGAAAGGCCTTTAAAAGGGCAAAATCCAGGGGTCTACACGATCACGTCAAACCTCCTCCCATTAGCTTTGCATCAGAACTCGTAGGCCTCATTGCACGTAAAGACGCCTCTACATCTAGACATACGAGCAAAAAAATCAAAGCCTCTTTCGCACGGATACTCCCCTCCTGTATCACTGCCGCCTTTCAAAAGCGGGCCCTAGTCACTAAAGAAAAATGGCATCCCCCTCGACTATCACCCAAAAATTCCCCCACTACTGGAGTGAGCACTCAAGGGACAAAGTGTTTGGAGCAAACACCAATGCCTTCTCCCAATTATCCGGTTTCTCCATTTGCCATCCCATTTACCATGAAAACACCATGTATTTAGCAACAGGGTACCCTTCAAGGAATGGCAATTTACTCTGCTGCGCCTTCAAGGAATGGCAATTTACTCTGCTGTCCTTAGCACAGTGGCAACGGCTACCTTGATGTTTCTTCCCTCCTGGAATAAAAGGATGACCACCAATCCCTACACATCGCTCAACCGCAGATTCCCGCAAATGTGCAAGTTCTTGGGCTCCATACCATCAGACCAACTCCAATTGCATCAGAAAAACCCCTCTGGAACAATATACAGAGGATATCCCTTCCCAAACACACTTGGGAGATGCACATCATTGCCATCTGGAATACTAAAGGCAGAAAGTACCTCAATGCTTGCAACAAGAACTGGCTAAAAGAGCTTGCCAAAGAAATTCCTAAGGCAAAGTGGGAAATCAATTATATTCATAACGACCCCTACCCCTCTGCACTTAGTCCAGCGACCACCTTCATCAAACCCCACGAGGCCCTCAAGATAAAAATAGTACCCTGGACCCACCTCAGAGCTCTGACAAAGCAACCCAAAGCAGCTGTAGCCAAAACCTAACCCGTAAGGTAAAGAATTGGCGGGATTGGACCTACACTGATGGCAGCCTCCAAAAGAATGAAGTAGGGCAAGACACCAGATCAGGTGTATGCCACCCCCACTGAAATGTTTCCTACTATGTAAACCCAAAAGGCATGGGTATAACCAACATCACGTGCAGAGCTAGCAGCTATAGCAGCTGCAGTCATACACGGCTACTCACGTATAGCCATAGACAGCCTTACATCACTGCACCAAATCAAAAAGCAGCTCACACACCTGAATCTCCATCGCCACCACATCGAAGGAGATGTCCTTCAATCCATTGCTAAAGCAATCCGCCAATCACCATCGCCTATCCACTTCTTCAAAGTAAATCTCATGCCGGTATTATCGGTAATGAGCATGCCAACGCCCTTGCTAAAAAGTCAGCCACCACCTACTCCGAACTTGCAGACATCTCCATCAAAACAGCAGGCCCTGAGGGAAATCCCTTCTACAACATCCAATGGCTTACAAAAGAAGATACAAGAAAACCAAATACAAACCCACAAACCAGGGAAGTACAACCCGTCCGGGGCCCGGAAAAAATTAACATGGTTTTGGGATGCCCCGTAGGGGCAGCCCAAAGCCGGTCCGGGGAACCCGGAAATTGCAGGGGCGACAGCCCTTGCGATTTCCGGGGAACCCGGTAAAAATTTATATGTAGCTCCGGGTAATTTGCAGTGAATTGCAGTGAAATAAATGACGCTGGGTATACAAAATGACTATTAATTAGTGAAGAGGGACAGGGAGAGGTCAGCCACCCAGGCTCCCCCTCATGACCAGACCTCTCTTTGGGAGCCTGTGAGCACTGGGCTTGACAAATGGGCTCTTACGGTTGCAAGCATGGCAGCCTTCACACTCCCAGGGGCCTGGCCAGCCATACAAGCACATCAAGCGAGGGAAGGGACTAAGCGGAATGCCCTTTATTACAAACCCTCCACATACACACGCGTGCACGCACACACACACACACACACAAACACGAACGCACACACACACACACATACACACGCATACACAAACTCGCACACACACAAACACACACACACGCACACACATGCATGCGCACGCGCACGCACGCACGCATGCACACACACACACAAACACACGCATGCAGGCACACACGCACACACGCATGCACACACCCACGCACGTACACACGCAGGCACGCACATCACACACACATGC
>Ga0307972_1001417_pt1 | contig 12677 bp, 11 predicted proteins | sample OrgLakmetagen780_FD_201848 | JGI IMG/M metagenome (GOLD analysis project Ga0307972, IMG submission 201848) | Saline water microbial communities from Organic Lake, Antarctica - #780 | ecosystem: Environmental > Aquatic > Non-marine Saline and Alkaline > Saline | place: Antarctica: Organic Lake...
CACGATTAGGCAGCTTGCACGGCTCCTTCCTTTACTGATAGATCTTAAGGGAACATAGTTTGGTAAATGGCCAAAAACTGAAATCTATCCAATTCCAGCCTGCGATTCTGTAGCCCCTGTTCTCCTGTGACGTCTCAACACTTTCATTTACTTTTCACATCACCCTTACCTGCATCATGGTGGCCTCTGCCATTGCAACCTTTGCTTCACCCTCTCCTTTTTCTGTCCTTAATTTGGAGCAAATGTCAGACAGATCGCACCTGGTCTACTTTAAGATGCTCTGTCTCCATATCCACGTCTACATCTGTATCTATATCTGGTCCAAATTAATACAAATAATACCTCCATACCTGCAAACTCTCATTCTGTTCTTGCTCACACGCAAACCAGTTGAGACCTTTAAATCACCGCCCCCTCTCCTTACCTGCATCTTGTTGGCCCCTGCCATTGCAACCTCCTCTGCTCCTCCCGGGGGCGCCATGAGCTTAGCTCGTTCATCTCCCTTGCGCATGGGTGGCACCACTTTTGGGCGCGCCTTGTTATACAGGTTGGTGCCCAGGGCCATTGGGTGAATAAAGAACTCGGCGGGTTCAACCTATGCAGGTGCAGGCTGGGACTGTATGATGAGGTTGGGGCCGTATGATGCATCGTGCGTTGGGTATGGAAAGCAGAGAGGACACAGGTACGAGTAGTAAAGAAATATACGAAGTGATAGAGGCAGGATGCAAGGAGGCAACCCAAGAGAGTTGTTAGGAAGAGATAGAGAGGTGAAGGGTGGGGGACAGGAACTTTAGGGGGTTTGAAAAACCTTCGGTTTTCCCTCACCCAAATTATTTTGTGTGGGACGCCCTCAGCTGGTATCCCCCAAAGTGAAGAATTGTGTGGGTGAGTAAGGGTAACTTTTCTTTTGAACATTTAGGAGGCAGTCACAGCAACGTCATTTGGGCATGCATGAGAAGCACAGAGGCGCATGCACATGCACCACAGGTAGTGTTACACGCACATGCCATGCTAAATGCCATGCACACGCACGCACAAATTGAAACACCATTCCCATGCGCAAGCACGCACGCACACATACACATGTGCAACCGTGTACGCATGGGCAGACACGCACATCGCACGTACAATACATGTAAGTCCACGCCTGAACATGCAGCATAACTCGAACACCTTCAAGCATACAATTGTACACATACAATCGCACACACATACATGAGTTTGTGCAGCCGTACCAGTGTTTCTTTTTTCGAGACATTGACGTCTTCCGACGTTAAACATATCCTTTTTGGCGTTGGGCAAAGAAGTTAAGTGAGCATTTTGAGCTTCAGGGGACTCCCCAGCAAAATCACCCGTATGCCCTTTGAGGGCCATCCGAGGGTCAAAATTTGGCCTGGAATCGAAAAATTTTCTCAAAAATTCAAGTTGTTTTAAAATGAGCGATGAGATGCGCGCAAAAGGGCAAAAAATAATCAGAGTGATGGAGCATACTTGAAAGGGTTTATGGCAGCACCTGCCCCATGCAGCCTGCATGGCTTAAGCTGGCACCTACAGATTACACAATAGCCATACACAGTGAGACAGCAGGGCAGACGCAGCAGCCATGGTTTAATAAGTGGCTGTCAGATGGGGGTATGGATGCTGCGCAGTTATATTGGTGTTGGACCCGTAGGCTTACGGACGTTAAAGGGTTCATATATGCTTTATTTGTTGTTTTAGGGCCATGCCTGAAACATTTATAATACCACGTGCACGAACAATGCTGGGAGGCCGCAGGCCTCCCAGCGGGCTGGGCATAAAGGGTGAAAGACGTTAAGCAAAGGTTTTCAGAATGGCAAAATCTGGCCGTGACGTTTAACAAAGGTTATTCAAAATCGAAAAAAGAAACACTGCTGCAAATGCAGTGTCTTCCCTGCTACCTTTTAAGCTAACCTGCATCGTTTAAAGGAGACACTTGGGAAATTCTGTTCTCAGCCGGCCCTTTCCCTTGTCAGGTGTAGCAGTTATAACTTACACTGACTTCATTCTCCAGCAATGGTCCAAGTCAATGACCTCCTTGTACTCTTTTTTCTTACAGATTTCCTAGTTTTCCTGTGATCCATTGTACCCTTGCTTGAATTCCTAAAACCACTGTTGCTATTCATCGCTTTTTGTGCTGCTGATGTCTTGTGCTGTAATATGCCCAAACATTGAAGCTCCTCACTCCTCTAACAGGCGCACCGTCCAGTTTCAAGCCAGAGGAATGCACATCCCACCCTTTGTAAATGTGGATGTGGGTGAGATGGGCCTTGAACAGGTACGTAGCTGCAATATTGCTTTGCAGGAAAAGAAATAAAAGACTCGACTATACAGGCATTGGAAACAACTCCCCTCACTAGAATCAAGGATCCACCCAGGTCTGAGCGGTGTAATTCCTTCCACCACAAACAAGGAATGATGATTGATGGTCCCATCAATATGTTATACCTCTTCCCCTGACTCCTTTCTTTGTCCTTCTTTGCTCTAATGGTCCCATCAAACTCTTAAGGCTATGACTGGCTTGCCGCTGTCACTTCACTTCTGTCAAATAGTCGGGCATTATTTGAGGAAAAAAGCCACTGTTTGTTTTTACCTTGGTATGCCTTGAATGTAGATGGATTAAATTGTTAACCCTCTCCATCGTGTGTTGTTATGGGTGTTGCTTTTACTTTCTATAAGTACTGCAAGTATTAAATCCATGGTTTGGGTATTGTCCAAGATTAAGAATGTCTACTTGGCTTCACGATACTTGAATTAAGATTGATTCAAGGTACTGCAAACCTTCTCAAGGTGAAAGGTTTGAACAAAGAGCATAGCATGCAAAAATGCCCTGCTTTTGCAAAAGTTCTTATTATTTGCAAGTACTGTGTTTGTTTGGCTTTCCTCGCAAAGCTTAAATACTTAAATGTAAAATGTGGTTAGGTGCTAGATTTATAACAGCGTTCTTTATCAGAGGGGGTCATCTGAGGCTCCAAATGGGGGTGTTTTTAAAATGTGAATTAAGCATGGGCTCCCCAACTTGCTGATTTTAAGCTTAGCACCCAAAGGAAGCACTGCTGATAGCACCTGAGCTTGAAATCAGCAATTAGGGGGGCTCATGTCTAATTGCCCGTGGCGTGAACCCCACTTTTCACTACAAAATCTCCACAGCAGGCCACCCACCATTCCAAATCACATGATTTCCGGTGGTATGGAATCCTTGTAACAAACAACACCGCAAAAAAAATGGAGTGAAACGATTAAGTAGTTGGGGATGTAGGCCAACACAGGCTGTTCCTATGCAAAATCACTCTATTAGGGTTTTGGTAGTCAGGCTCAAGCTTGAAGCCCTGCCAATTTGCACATGGAGTGACCCACGTGAATCTAAGCACATCCTCGTGTAACTCATAATGCCAGCTTCAATTTGAAGCAAAAGTGGTCCGAATCGGATTGAAGGGCAATGGATGGCCGGCTTCTGAATGCATAAAAAGCACATATTTAGACATTTCCCCAGTTGACCCCCTCTGGTTTTTTAATTTCCATGTCTCATCTCTAAACGCATTTGCCTGTGCAGGAGATGCGGGTGAGCCAGGTTCCAGTGCCTCTTGGCTGCAGGATACTAAAGGATAAAGCGTTTAACAGCGCTGTCGTGCGATGCACAACGAGCATGACAGACACCGCTTAATTTAGCGTCTTCGCTGTAGAACCATAAGTATTCAAGTTTTATTATTGGTGCCTTTTATATTTATGTACGAGATGGAGTCAATATGGTTTTAAATGACTCACGGTGCGTTTACAATAGGGTGATTAATGTTCGTTATTAATAACGAATTAATCACTCGAGTTTCCAATGAATCAATCGAGTTTCCAATGAATCCATCGATTTTCCAATGAATCCAATGAATCATCACGTTTGAATTAATCACCCCTGAATTAATCACCCTGCGCTTCCAATGAATCGTGATTAATGCGCTGCCATTTGCCCACCAGGCATTCCCATTGGACCAGGCACTGTACCTGACACGCAGGGGAAGAGAAAATTGACTGGGAAGGGAAATTGCTGCTGCAACACAGAGCTGTCGCTGACAGATGGAAGGAACGAGGCTGTTTGACTCAGGAAGCGTTCACCCATCATCCCATTGGGCACCATTTGACTGCCAACAGGGAAGCCTGGCAGCCGCTAGAGGTGCAGGTGGAGGCCAGGAAGGGAGAGGCCTGGACTTGCAGCAAGCTGGATGTACCTAGTCGGGGTCACTTTCTATAGCTCTATTTGAGCCCTCACTAAGAAGGCGCTGCATCACCGCTAAAATTTATTACTTGAATAATCACGATGAATTAATCTATCACCCCCCCCATGATTTATTTTTATTCAGAATCACCTTTTATTATTAATCACGGTAAATAATCACCATTGGAAACGCAAAACGCGATTAATTAATTTCCTTGAATTGATAATTAGTAACCTATCACCCTATTTGGAAACGCACCGTCAGAAACGCTTCTGTAATTGTTAGACTACCGTACCAATATGTGTCTAAAACGTAACGTACGGCGCGTTTACAACGGCGGGTTAATGGTTGATGAATTTTGATAACCCGAACGTGTGTTTACAACGCGCGATTAAATGTCAGGTTAAGGAAATCTCATCGTTTAATAAATATTTTTTCGCTCCCATCCCCCCCCCCCTGGGAGAAAAAAAATCAAAAAGGTTAAGGGAATGCCAGGAAGGCCAGGATACATTTGAACTGATATTAAAACAGAGAAAAGCATGCCAACAGGTCAAAAAGGCCAGGAGACCCGAGTTTTGCCTCTGGTCAAAGATGAGCAAAGTTCATGTTCATGCCACAATTATGATAGTTCACAGGGGACTACTAAACAGATTTATGAGCACGTTGGCACCAACAGCGACAGAAAGGAGCAGGTGTTTGACCTAGAATTAACCCTGTTTGTTGTAAATGCAAACGGGGTTAATGATGCAACCGTGGTTGATTTGAAAATTTCAGAGGGTTAATTTAACCTTAACCCGCCGTTGTAAACGCGCCGATAAATTGAACGGTTAATCTGTTATATAATTATACTTAGGTAGAAGAATTTTTATGTGATTTATTTGCTCAATGATGAGATTGTGGATAGACAAATAGTATTGAAGGGCATGCTGCCTTCCCTCCTCTCAGGTCTCAGAAACAGAGGCCACGTGGGGCAGTCATGCTGGGCTGCCATGCGCGTGGCCTCGTACTCAGCTGCAGCAGTGAAAGCGTCTAGCAAGTCTGCAGTCCTGCCTGAGACGAAGCCAGAAGAGTTTCAGGTGTGTGCATGCATTTGATCATTCTGTTTGTGAAGCCTTGGCCGCCTCACTGATTTTAATCAGCAGCACGCATGCGTGCTTTCTGCATGTGGCAGGCCCTGTCCCACATTCGGAATGTGGGCATCAGCGCTCACATAGACTCCGGGAAAACCACCCTCACCGAGCGCATTCTGTACTACAGTGGACGCATCAAGGACATTCACGAGGTGATCATTGGTTATAGTGAAGTTTCAAGGAAAGGGGAACAGCTTGCATCCGCCCCAGACGCTCAGACTGCCACACGCTCCCATCGTGATGATTACACAGGTGCGTGGCAAGGATGGCGTGGGCGCTAAGATGGACAACATGGACTTGGAGAGGGAGAAGGGCATCACCATCCAGTCCGCAGCCACGTACTGCAAGTGGAAGGACGCACAGATCAACATCATTGACACCCCCGGCCATGTGGACTTCACCATCGAGGTGGAGCGTGCCCTCAGGGTGCTAGATGGAGCCGTTCTAGTGCTGTGCGGCGTGGGCGGAGTGCAGAGCCAGGTGAGTGAATGTGGCGAGGTAGACGTGCGGACGTGCCCATGCACGCACTCTCACACATACACACACACAAACACACACACACACACACACACACACAAACGCACAATCCGCTTGCATCTGAATACGTAAGCGCATCAGTCCACACACGCAAAGACACAACCACGCATACAGCACACAATTTTGGAATGGCATGTAAATCGTGTGCTTCTGGCGCGTATCTTAGCCAACAAACATTAAACCTGCAGTCCCCTCCCTTTCCATCGCTCTCACTTTGATTCTTCTCCTTTGCTTCTTGTCTATTCCAGTCCATTACAGTGGATCGCCAGATGAAGCGTTATAACGTGCCACGCCTGGTGTTTATCAACAAGCTGGATCGCATGGTGCGTTGGTGCCTGTGGGTTGCATCGTGCATACCAGGAGAGCCTTTGCTGTTGCCCCCTCAAGCTGTCAGCTGTACTGTGGGTAGTCAGCAATAACGGTACAGGTGGAAATTTTTGGCATCACATTCTGAAGCAAAAGTTACACCCCCTGGCAGGATCGGTTGATCACTGTTTTGCGCCGTCCTAGCGCGCCTGCACAGGCCTAAGGGCGGCTGAAACTGGGCACAGTGATGGTTAAAACAGGGAACTTCATGTTGTAGAGTCTGGTTTTCGGGCAACACAAGACGGAGCAGTTTTGGAATTCGAAAGTTGGGTACCTACTTTAGAGGAAGGTTTCTTGGGTCTGCAACTTCACTCAGTCATTACAAACAATGAGCAGTAAGTACACTCCCATTCTTGTTATGTTAATAAAAACGTAACGTCGCAAATTGGGCACTGATGGTGCAGGAAGTGCAAAGAGATCCTGTGAAACGCCATTTTCTTTATGCTTAGCGTACCAGCGCGCGCGCCAGCACAGGCTCAGATCAGTAATATCAGGCTCAGTTGCCTGATATTAAATATATAGAGTTAATGACATAAGAAAGTGGCTGGCATAGTGTGGTTACTGGCATCACAGCTGGGCACGCGTTCTGGACACGTAAAGTCGAGGTGTTCTGAGACATTCTTTGGGGCCTGCAGCGCTCATTCCTTGCCTATCTGGAACAAAATTTGCATCGACAGGTTGAACAAAATAGAACAAATTTATTAAAAATGCTGCTGTGGTGGCGGCTACACGGTGGAAAGACTACATTTTAATTTTGCCAGGACATGTATTACCGTGGTTTGTTGGCCACGAGCACATTTCTGGCATTAGATTTTCACATGGGTGGGTTTTATCCTGAACAAACGCTCAGCACCAGATACTTCCGGATTTGGAACCTCATTTTTGAACCTTGTTTTAACTGACGTTGACATATTGAGCTCTGGCTGCCCACTGCCTGCTCCATTTCCCACTCCAAAAACTCTGCCTGAAAACTTAAAAAGCACTAAATATGGTACAAATTCTTGCAAACGGGCCTGTGTGTGTGTCTACAAAGTCCAGGTTCCTAATTTTCGGCCACTTTGGGTCTGTCAGGGGGGGGTGAGCAAACAGGAATGGAGGGAGAGGCATGTAAATATGTGCAACGACCGGCTGTTTTTTATTGACATCGTGCTTGCCAATGGTGACTTTCATGCTAGTTTGTGTCATGCAGCGTCATTTTCAATTTGATAAGTGCGCTTTCCACTCCCCTGACAACGTAGGGCTCCAACCCATGGCGCGTCATTGCAATGGCGCGTGAGAAGCTGAAATTGAATGCTGCAGCAGTGCAGGTACCCATTGGCCTAGAAGAGCACCACAAGTGAGTTTGAGACTGTGTGTGTATGTGTGTGTATATGTGTGTGTGTGTGTGTGTCATGTATAAAGGGGAGGCCAAGGGCCTCGCATGTTTGTTGTAGGTGCCTTTAAGGTATTGTGTTTGTGCTCTTGCATGAAACGCGTGGCATACGTGGGGCAAATAAATAAGTAGAAAGGGGCATGGGGCAAGCACCAATCTGTGGGGCAAATAAATAAGTAGAAAGGAGCATGGGGCAAGCGCTAATCTCCCCAGCTTGCTGTGTTTAGGGTTGGTCACAATCTTTTGTGCTTCTGTGTACTCAACGTGTGAAGCAGGGAAGTCTCCTGCCAAAATAATGTACCAGCTGCATACAGAGTATACTCACGGTTCCTGGCCGAGCCCATCAAAAAGAGGCGCTTTTGTTCTCCTTTCTTGCTCTACCACCGCATGAGTTCAAAGCTGTCGCAAAAGGAATAACATAACAAAAAACCAAAAAACGATGTGTAATTGCACCCAGCTGACCTGTCAAGCTCTCCTGCTCTTTGATGCGTGCAGGGGTTGCGTGGACCTCATTGACCGCAAAGCCTACTTATTTGATGGAGTGAGAGGGGAGCAGGTGATTGGAGTGCCGGTGCTGGTGTCCTCCTTGTATTCTCATGCTATGCATTGGTCCCGTTGATTTATCGGATTGCGTAATTTCTTTGTGGTTCCCTACGCTTCTTGCGATTAACCGTCCTATTGCGGGGTGTATAGTACAAAGATTCCAGGAGGTGTTATGCAATACAAGGTAAGTATTGATGTGTATAGCAAGTAGCACCTGCACGCGCGGGGGTATCGTATGTTTGATTCCAACTCCAAGAATATTCATGCAATTTCTTCTCTACTATTTCCAATTTTCCATCGTAAACTGTCTCCCTCACCCACCCCTCCTATCAGTGCTTCTTTTTTCGATTTTGATAAACCTTCGTTTCACGTCACGGCCAGATTTGGCCATTTTGAAAACCTTTGTTTGACGTCTTACACCCTTTCATGCCCAGCCCGCTGGGAGGCCTGCGGCCTCCCAGCAATGTTCGTGCACGTGGTAAATCAAATGTTTCAGGCATGGCCCTACAACAAAAAATAAAGCATGTACCAACACTGATATGTCCGTAAGCTTAATGTGCGCGTCTTGAGGCTTGCTGTTTGTCTGGCACGACACGGCGCTGAGCTATGAGCTGTGCAGCTGCATCCTGGTAACCTTGCAACACACCCCTCCTGAATTTCTTGCCGTTTCAGTGCTGCGCGCTGATGCAGCTGGCTTGCCTCATGGGATTTGATATTCTGGGACCTGCTTTGAAACTTGCATGCTGCTACCTTGGTGCTGCAAATGCTGCAGCAGAGGTAGTACAGGTTGTCCTCCCCCAGACCTCCATCTTGCAACCACTTGCTGCGCGCAGGCTGATTCCTGTCCAGTAGCATGCCCTTCTGTGTGTACTTGGAAGGCCCATTCTTCTGCTCTAGCCATGCAGGCTGCATGGCTCTGGTCTCACCATGCTTTTCCCCCTCTTTTCTCTTCCTGCTTAATTCTCTTTCTTTTAGGCGAACCAACCATCAAAACAAAATTCTAAAATGTTGAAATTTTCGATTTTTGAGGCTAAATTTTGGCCCTCGAAGGGCCCAAAGGCCTCGAATTCGCCCTTGGTCGGTTTTTCCCGGGAGACCCCCCGGGGCCCAAATCCTTGGTTTCACGTCTTTCTCCCACGCCCAAATAGTAGGGGTTTCACGTCTAAAGACGTCATACGTCTCCAAAAAAGAAGCACTGGTACGCACGTACGCGCACACACAAACACGCACACACGCACCAGCCTTGCCAGCATGTCTGGCTCCAGTGGCACATCAGTGCAGCTCAGCGTGCGGCGCAGCAAGGCGGCATTTGTGTGCTGCGTGTGTGTGGCACCCTTTGTCACCCCTCTGCCGCTGTGACCGCCTCCCCCTTTATAGCTGCGCCCCACGCCACCTGATTTTGTGCCTGGAGTGTGTGTGTGTGAGTGTGTGTGTGTGTGTGTGTGTGAGTGTGTGTGAGTGTGTGAGTTTGAGTGTGTGTGCATACAGACACTTGCGTATGTGTATGTGTATGTGTGTGTGTGTGTGTGCGGATGCACGGGTGTTGCTCACCTAAACCCTAACCCTAAACCCCCCTGTGTGGATGCACGGGCATTGCTCACCTAAACCCTAACCCTAAACCCCCCTGTGTGGATGCATGGATGTCGCTCACCTAAGTGCGTATGAGTATGTGTGTGTGTGAATGCATGGGTGTTGCTCACCTAATGAAGGGGGTGCTCCAAGGCTAGCACTGCTGCTGCTCTTTTGCAAGAGGCTGGCGGGGCGGGGATTTGCACCAGACCTGTATGTATGTGTGTGCGCGTACGTGTGTGCGTATGTATGTGTGTGTGAGAACACGTGTCTGTACAAATGTGTGCACGTGTGTGCGCTACATTCCTCTTTACAGAAGGCATAGGGGGTTCTAGCTGAGCTTAGTTTGCACAAAGGAGCTTTGTTTGCAAAAAGGTGCTTCGTTTGCACAAAGGAGCTCATTGCTTTAACATTGAGCTTGCAGTGGAAAGCAGTGTGTAGGCTTGCGTGTGTGTGTGTGTGTATGTGTGTGTGTGCGTGTGTGTGTGTGTGTGTGTGTGTGTGTGCGCGCGTGTGAATTGCTGCAACAAATAGCAACAAGTCCAGCTGTTCTTCACATCCATTGCAAGCGAGCAGGCATGCAAGCGCACGCTGCTCCGGCAATCATCTTCCAAGCCAAGCCTATTATTGTGCAGCGAATGCCGCACATGTAGGGTTGGCTGGAACCCTATATATACAATTTTTTTGGCAGGAAAACCACCAAATATACGGTCATATACGGTGTATATATACAGTTCTGGCCAGCCCTATACATATGCTCGCATGCAGACAGCACATACATTATAAAAACACACATACGCACAAGCACACGGAAGTTATTCACAACCATGCCTACCGTGGGCTCGTCAGAGCTGCTTGTGATGAAGTCTTGCCCAGTGACTTTCCTGTGTGGGAGCAACATGTACGCAAACAAGAGTTTGTGTATGCTTGTGTGTGCATGTAAGTATGTGTGTATGCATGTGTATAATTGAGAGCAGAGTTGTTGAGTTCGGGGTTTTCATGCATTTTAACAAACCCTTAAAATGCTGTTCGCGAGCAATTGAAAGTTCGTCGAACTTTAAGCCTTTTTTTAGTTCTGGGTCCAAAATTGCAGCCCAAAAAGCAGGAAGAAAAACTAGATGGCCGTCAAACGCTGATTTTTTGTACACTGACTAATTCATACTTATATACTTATAATACTTATGATTAAGCCAATTCAAGCATTTTTGGACGAGTATACCACAGAAACCAGCTAAACCCTCCATTTTTGAAATTGCACATCAAACTGCTCGAACAGTTCGAAAGTTCTAGAACTTTCACGAACTTTAGCGAACCCTTGCTCCCAAAATAAAGAACTGAACAACCCTGTTTGTGAGTATGTATAAATGGTTGCGTGTGTGTGTTTGTGCGTGTGCGTAGCAGTGAGTGTGATTGTGCTTGTGCGTGTATGTGTGTGCATGTGTGTGTGTGAGATCTAGAAAGAGTGAGACACCAGAGATCTGCTACCATTCTGCAACTCAGCCACGACACAAATGAGTGAGAGCACACACGAGCCTGCGTGTGTGATGCCTCTAGCTACACACACCCACAGAGATACAGCAAAAGCATGACACACAAAGCTGACGTGATAGTTCCCGTGACAGTGCCCTTGATTGTACCGTGAAAGTAACCGTGCAAGCAACTGTGACGGTGCCCTTGATTGTACCGTGAAAGTAAACGTAAAAGTAACCGTGACGGTGCCCTTGATTGTACCGTGAAAGTAACTGTGAAAGTAACCGTGAAAGTAACCGTGAAAGCAACCGTGAAAGTAACCGTGAAAGTAACCGTGACAGTAACCGTGAAGCGCCGGCTGCTGGGTTGGGCCGAGGAATGCATGCCTGCTACTCATGCATGGCTTCTAATCAGAGTTGGCCAGAACCGTAGACACACACCGTGTATGACCAAACGAATGCATTTCACTAACAACTAATAACCCAGGGAAGCACATACGGGCACACGTATGGTTCTGGCCAGCTCTGGTACTAATGTAAGGCACACATACGGTTCTGGCACTGATGTAAGGTACACACGTATATTTTTGCCAACTCTATTGCTAAAACAGTGCAGAGTATACCTCATATTACAACAGACGTTTCAGGGCGTCATCGCTATACAGATATGCGATTTCATACAATGGAGTTGCAGGGCCCACCGTCGTGAACATTTGATTCACTGTCCCATGGTTTTCACGCATGCTCTCACACACATACACACACACACGCACGCACACACACACACGCACACACACACACACGTAGTACTGGTAGAAGACCCAGACCAAAACCACACCCCTTGTTACCGCTCACTGTCTGACTCAGACCCTACAATGGCTGATCTGATTTTGTATGCCACAGCACGCACACACACACACACACACGCACACACACATACACCGCATCACGCCTTAGACGAAGCTAAGAACATTCCAGGACCAAGCGCGTCCATATTTCGTGTCAAAACTATCATGTGTTTGAGCAAAACTTTTGATTACGATGCTGAGAGTTTCCCACGGCTCTTTGCAACCTCCACAGCAATAGGGCTTGGCTTTTGGTGTCGTAACCAGTCACACACACACACACACACACGCACACACACACAGACACACACACATGCACACAACACACATGAACCTGCACCCACATACTTGCGAGGCTTGCGTTCACACAATGCACGAGTTCATGTAGTGCACTCCCACACTTGTAATAACGCACACATGCACATAGACACGTAATATATAAGTACAACTAAGCTCTTACCCTTTTTTGCTGCCGAGCTGGATGCAGCCTTCAGGCCAATCTCCTCATCAATGCGCTGCGTTTGTGTGTGCATGTGTGTGTGCGTGAATGCATGCGTGTGTGTGTGTGCGCGATGTATGTGTGTGTGTGCGCGATGTATGTGTGTGTGCGCGTGTGTGTG
>Ga0307972_1001425_pt1 | contig 12656 bp, 7 predicted proteins | sample OrgLakmetagen780_FD_201848 | JGI IMG/M metagenome (GOLD analysis project Ga0307972, IMG submission 201848) | Saline water microbial communities from Organic Lake, Antarctica - #780 | ecosystem: Environmental > Aquatic > Non-marine Saline and Alkaline > Saline | place: Antarctica: Organic Lake...
ATTGGTAGCATTAGTGAAATGTCGCTTGTGCACTCGAATTTAAGCTCACTTGATATCCACTTTGGCCTTAGACCGCGTTTTTCTGCGAAAACCCTCTTTGTAGAGGTCAGTTGTAGTGCACTTATGAGGTATGCAAAATCTTAGGGCTGGGCGGGTCGGTAAATTAGACTTCTGATAACGAACACAAGGCCAAAATCCACCCAAAACAGGCAAAATGCAGAAAAACGCGGTCTAAGGCCAAAGTGGATATCAAGTGAGCTTAAATTCGAGTGCACAAGCGACATTTCACTAATGCTACCAATATCTTCGAATAAATGGGATCCATGGGCACTCTAGGCTCGTTTACTAGTGTGAAAAGTGGTCGGCCCTGAGTGCTGCGTGCACGAAGTGGCTGCACTGCCAAGCAGCAAATCCGTCATTTGATGAACGCCAGCGTCCTCACTCCCCGCCAAAATCTCAAATATGGAACTACTGTCATCAATAGAGGCTGCAGCATTGTCTGCAGTGCCATCTTCCAGCCGAATCAGTGTAGTCTTGGACCTCGCAGCCAAATAGTAAAAAAGCGCTGCGGGGTCATTAGTGCAGGAAAACGGGACTTACGGCGCCTAAACTCACCATAGACCCAGTCAAGGGCATCGATTCAACTAATATCGTCATTCAGATGGCTTTGGACGCCACCAATGGTCACTAGGACGACGACGCAGGCTCGCTTGGCCAACTGAGGTGTTTTAGCCTGAGTGGGCACGAAAAAGTTGGAATCAATCAATCGCAGAATTGAGAATGAAGCAGTCTACGCACACACGCAGGAGACCGCATGATTTCATCAACACGTACCCCGGAGCCATTCAACAGCGAGACTGCGATAGGAGTGGCTCACAGAGAGCGCGCGGGCCTGCAGAAGCATGACCATCGCCGGCCGTAGCACCAAACTTTGCAGGCATGTCGCAGAGGGATTCTACAGCAGCCGATTTAAAAAATATATCGCTAAGCTAAAGCGTTTTATCCTAAAGATGATACTCAAGCGAATAAATGGGCTTGGGCTCGGTGCAATCGGCGTGTGGCGATAGTTAGCGCAAAATGGTGGTCCCATGGGTGCCGGATTGTGTATGTTGCGAAAATACTGATTTTACAGGGAAAAAAGTTCATGTTCGCCTTAATGCAATGCGAAACAGGAAGCGCCTACCTAAAGCAAGTCAGTTTCCTTACGAACTATCCCGATGTTTGCGATAGTAAGTCAATATTAAAGTAAAATGCAAGGTATCCAAACAAAAAGCACGACATCGCAATAGTTGATTAGATCCTTTCGCCTTCATCAGGCGATACACCGATTTGCATTTAAGTGCACCACGCTACGCTAATTACCGGTGTCGTTACTCTGTTTCGTCGAGAATTCCTCGCAGGTCGTGCAAGAAGGGTGCAAGTTCTAGCTGCAGTGCTTCCCACGCATTGGAGGCATCATGGAACACGGCGAGAAGGTGACCACCGCCCAGAGTCCAGAGAGCGAGCGAATACTGGTCTGGGGCTAAAGCAGGCACGTGTGTGCCCAATTGACTTCGATCGCTGCCGGCTAGCAGACCAGCTGATAGGCAGTAGCAAAGGCAACAATTTGAATGGCACATAAACTATTCCAGAGGACACAATGAAGTGCAGATGGTAACCATAACAGGGTCCGAAGGTAGATATATTAGCAAGCCACGTGAAGCACTTTCAGGTTCAAGCACTTCGATCATATACCTAGGCTGGCAACGGAGTGAGCCAAAGCACCGATGACCGCATCCGCGCCATCATCATCACATGGCGAACGCCTTTTACAGCCACCCATTGAAATTAATATATAGGAGTAAGTCAGTAATCGGCACGAGCAAAAAATCTAGGAGCTATGAAGAATCACTACTAACACAAACTAAATCAACATGAGACAATGCCTCAGCTCATAGATTGACTTACGCTACAGCTACTCCAGTCGTTGTCGATAAAATGCGTGCGTTGCGGATTCCATCGACACTTAGATCAGTTACTATGCGGTCGAGGGTCTCTGCGAGGCGGTGGCCAGTGCGGTTCGGCACCAGCCACTTCGGATAACAAATCGCTGGAATATTGAATCAGGGGATTTCGTAGCTTACTTGCAGAAACTAGGCCTGCAGGAATAAAAAACTAGCGCTAGTGTATCTTTCTTTATGTACTGTGAGTAATAACCTAAGCCAACTAGACAACGCAACCCTACAGTAGAGTATGGCTATGCTGGATGAGAGGTACGAATACTAGCGCGGTGATGTTGTTTATGGAGTTCAGAACACCAAGCGCAAGCTAGGTAGCACGCTAGCTTGAACTAAGTAATACACACAGATGTTAGCATGCTTTAGAAGCAGCTTCTTCACGCGACTCGCTTCTCAACTCTCAACACTCTCAACTCTCAACCGAATTTTAGTGTGAGCAACCCCATTAGAAACACGGTATTTTATGAGGGTTTGAGTCAAACGCCAAACAATAATGATTACAGAGCAATTAGGTAAGAAGAAAAAAACAAGCCAAGAAAGATATCACGATACCCCATTGAATGTATTCTTATGGGTATGCATTTTTTATCTGCGCGCCATTGCTCTGGTCCTTAACACTCGTGCTCGACTTGCCCGCGAGAGAGGTATTATAGTAGTTCTCAGAAACAGCTTCTTGTCTCTTCTGATTTGGCATGCTGAAAAACGAGAAGTCGACTTCAACGAACCACGACACACGAATTCTGAGAACAGAATGATGGAGTCACGATAGGTCGGGTACAAAACAATCAACAGAAGTCGAACTTGATATTCCAAAACGCAAAAACATGTCAGCTCCCAACAATGAGCAAATTTACGTAAAATGGTTCAAGGACCTGTCTATGAAAGATGTTCGTTTGGTTGGCGGAAAGAACGCGTCATTGGGCGAGATGGTCAAAGAACTCTCCTCGGTGGGAGTAAATGTGCCTGATGGCTTCGCAATTACCGCAAACGCCTACCGAAGAATTCTTGACGAGAATGATGCCTGGACTGAATTGCATTCTTTACTCGACAATCTTGATAAAACAAATGTTGACGAATTGGCGCGTGTTGCTCATCGAGCGCGAGAAATTGTCTTTGGGGCGCGCATGCCTGCTGACGTCGAGAAACAACTTCGCTCGTCGTGGCGGGCCCTGGAAGCCGCTGAAGGTAAAGAGCTGAGCGTGGCCGTGCGAAGCTCTGCGACTGCAGAAGATCTCCCCGGTGCCAGCTTTGCTGGGCAGCACGATACATTTCTCAACATCAGAGGCGAAGAAAACCTCATCGACGCGGTCAAGCGATGCCAAGCATCTCTCTTTACAGATCGCGCAATCTCGTATCGAATCGACAACAAGTTTGAGCACATGAAAGTGGGGCTCTCTGTTGGTGTGCAAAAGATGATTCGAGCAGATCACGCCAGCGCTGGTGTAATGTTTACTATTGATACGGAGTCAGGTCACCCAGACATGGTCTTCATTACTGGTGCTTGGGGCCTCGGTGAGAATGTTGTTCAAGGAGCGGTTGATCCAGACGAATGGTACTGCCATAAACCAACCATTAAGAAAGGATTCCGGAAGGTCATTCGCAAGACAATGGGAGAAAAACAGCAGACTATGACCTACTCTAAAGGGCATTTGCGCGAGCAAGTCAAAAATCGTCCTACGCCCGAGTCTCATCGTAGAAAGTTTTGTTTAAGCGATGACGAGGTTCTTAAACTTGCGGAGGCAGCAATCAAGATTGAGGATCATTACAGTGATACTGCCGGGAAAAGGAAACCCATGGACATAGAATGGGCGAAAGATGGACCTGAAGGAGAACTTTATGTTGTTCAAGCACGTCCAGAGACTGGATCAGCGCAACGAAGTACATCTACGCTTGAAGAGCACTATCTCGATGAAGACGTGAGCTCAAAGACTCCCCTGGCAACTGGCCGATCTGTTGGAGCTAAAGTTGCGTGTGGTCGCGTCCGGGTTATTCATGAGCAGCACGACTTGGCGAAATTTCAACCTGAGGAGGTGCTGGTGGCCGACACCACTACGCCTGACATGGAACCTGTATTGAGAAACGCGTCTGCAATCGTCACGAACCGAGGTGGAAGGACTTGCCACGCTGCTATTGTTGCTCGCGAGCTTGGTTTGCCTGCGGTTGTTGGTGCCGAAAATGCATGCGAAAATATGTCAACAGGTCAAATGGTTACCGTGTCATGTGTTGAAGGTGATGCTGGAAATGTCTACGAAGGCGAACTAAAGTATCACAAGCTGGAGACCGATTTGGCAAATCTCAAACGGCCTAAGACCGAGGTAATGGTCAATCTTGCAAATCCTGGGATTGCGTTCAAGGTCGGTCGAATGCCTTGCGATGGTGTCGGACTTGCGCGAATGGAATTTGTCATTTCTGAGCACTTGAAGGTGCATCCGATGGCTGTAATCCACCCAGAGCGTATTTCGAGCCCTGAAGAACGAAAGGAAGTTCAGGCTCTTATCGCTGGGCATTCCTCTGGCTCGGAGTACTTTATTGAAAATCTTGCTCAGGGCATGGGGACGATTTGTGCTGCATTCTACCCGCGTCCTGTGATTGTTCGCCTGAGCGACTTCAAGACAAACGAGTACGCATCGCTATTGGGAGGCAGCGCATTTGAAGAGCAAGAAGAAAATCCGATGATTGGTTTTCGAGGGGCGGCGCGCTATACTCATGAGAAGTACCGAGAAGGTTTTGCGTTGGAGTGTGCAGCAATGCGCCGGATTCGCGAAGAAATGGGATTGACGAATTTGAAGCTGATGGTTCCTTTTTGTCGCCGACTGGATGAAGCTCACGGTGTCATTGAAGAGATGAAGAACAATGGACTCGTTCGTGGTCAAAACGGACTCGAGGTTTACGTTATGTGCGAAATACCAAATAACGTCCTTCTCATCGACGAGTTTTCTGAGATTTTTGACGGGTTTTCGATAGGATCCAATGATCTCACGCAGCTTACTCTGGGCGTTGACCGGGACAGCTCAATAGTGGCTTCGAGCTTCGATGAACAAGACCCGGGCATGAAAAAGTTCCTCAAAATGGCGGTAGAAGGTGCAAGGCGCAACCGCAGGCACTCGGGTATCTGCGGGCAGGCTCCAAGCGACCATATTGAAGTGGCGCAGTTTTTGGTTGATCTGGGTATTGATAGCATAAGCTTATCGCCGGATCGTGTGCTAAGAACGATGCTCACACTCAGTGACCTCGAGAAAGAAAATGAGAAGACTTCTGAACCACCGCCAGGGCGTCCGCAAACGCAGCACGAGGGTTAAAACGAAAGATGACGACCAAGGACAATTCAAAGCCCATCGAGATGCCTATAATTTCATATTCAGCAACAATCGCAAATTCGAAGAAAAAACTTTCATTGGGGCCAAGGGACCATCCCGTCGCTCGCTCCTCCTCTAAATTCAACCATAAATGCATGTATACATGTATGAATAATTACCCGGTTGTTTTACTGATCTAAAATTGAAGCAAACCTCATGTGTGGTCAGTGGTCTATAGTTCTGCATTCCCCAATAACCTTGAGCCAATTTTTCTGATGAAGTCAGTAAAGCCATGAACTCATAAGTACGCAAAGAATTTTCCCTGCCTCATTCAAGGTAAGGGCGCACAACGCATAACTGAAGAGTGCGCTAGTCCGGTCCAGTCCAGTCGCCTTGTCGTCCAGTCTACTTTTAGTAGTTTGTATTCTACTATTAGTAGTCGGTATTCTATATCTATAAATAGCCGCTTATGCCACATATAGTACCAGGCTTTTATAAGTATTTAATTAATTATGGCCGGTCTGAGTGTCCGTTTGCATTACAGCAAAAAAAGTCAATCATTTATTTCTGTCGAGGATTCCTTCGGCCATCAGGCACCACCAGGCCAGGAGGTTTGGAATTGGAGTGACCCAGCAGGCTATGGGCGTAGTAGGTAGAGCTCTGTAGCTCCACCCTTTGTATAGTCTAGTCTACTTAATAAACCCCAAAAATACAAAGAAAACCGCTGTGGCATATAACCCTAGGCATCAGGAGCTTTGGGAATGGAGTGAGTCAGCTGCCTCCACTTCGACCTGTCCTTGGCAATGGCACTTTGGCGATTGTAAATACGCCCGTAAGAATTATCGAATGTTGCAGCATTCCTCCTGTTCTTGAGCTCTCCCAGCTAGAGAATTACATAGTACTTACTCCGTTCTTACTGTCGTCGTCATGTTGGCCGTTCGTTCCCCGTAGCGAGCGCGCACCAATTGAAAGAACTGATGATATGAGACCCAACTACAGTCTGTAACAAACTTTCAGTATAGTACGTACGTGTACAGTACTGTTGTACAGCTGTACAGTACGAACTACAGATCTGTACACCCGACAAGCCGAGAAGTCCTCAAGTTTTACGCTCTAAAGCACATCTTCCCAACCGGGCTTCGAAGAGTTTGCGAGATCAATATCAAGATGGCATCATTTGGGCAGTTTGCTGGTACCTCTAGCTTCTAATTTATCCCCAGCAGTCGCTGCATGAAATGCTTCAAAGTCTACGACTGCCAACAATGATTAGCTCACGTGTTCCCACCCCTGTGTTCTGCGTTGCTCTGGCAGCTACCTCCCAGTTTTACCTCTATGGCAGGCAATATTGCACCGCCACAGGTTCACACAATTTAATCTTGATTATCACGCTTTTTCATTAGTCGTACCTATCAGCAAAGCGTTGCTACTATAATCACTTGAAATGACTACTCCATACCTACCTACTGTAGCTACGAAGGTTTAGCTCTGTGCTAGTAGCACGCTTACTAGCCTTTCAGTCGCACGTATGCATTTTATGTTGGCTCAAAAATGAACTTTCAACACAGGTTACGAATCCACAATGAAGTCTTATTTCAAAGGCGGCAAGGTAGACATTCTAGCGGACCCAAAACTGAGCGACATGACGGGCAAGGTATGCATGTTTTTATTCATACTTATTGAAAAACTATCTACAGTAAACTTCCGCTCAATTTGATTGAAGGATATGGTCAAAGAAAGCGTTCTTCGAATGTGTAGTACTATGAGCTTGCTAGGTTTTTTTTACCTTAGTTTTTAACTTCCTCTTGGTCTTTGTTGTACTCCTCAAAACACGCGTTCCTTTTTTTGCTCCTTAAACAGGTGTGCATGGTAACCGGCGCGAACAGCGGTGTTGGTTTTGAAGTGGCCAAGTTTCTCGCAGGTGAATAAAGCTGTTCAAAATATAGCAAAGGGTTCTCTTTCTAGGCTTTTTCGTTCCTTTTCCAAACGAGCATTGAACTGGGCACAAACAGGCCTGAAAGCTCACCTAGCTAAAAGTATTTCTAGACTCAATCTGGACTCCTCTTTTTTTTTTTTCGGTCGTAGTAGTCCTCTCACTGCTTCTTCTTTTTGTTTTGCTCTAAATGGCATCATCAATATCATCCATCACCACTGCATGATCAAACCACGCACACCTTCCCTGTAATGATACAAGAGCGCGGCGGCGATGTGACTTTAGTGTGCCGATCCCCTACTCGAGCTGGAGAAGCGCGCAAGGCCATTGTGGAGAGCTTGCCGGAGGGGAGTGCCGGGAAGGTAGGGTCTTGTAGACACTGAAAAGAAGGTGTGCGCATTGAACTTAATGCTTTTCGACAGCTGCTGTCTCTGCTCCTTCTGCTCTCTCTCTCTGCTTTGTGTTGTTACTGTCATCTTGCACACTCGATGATGTTGTGCTTGTTTTCGAGTTTTGTTCATAACAACTACACTCACTCCACTACTAACACCCACCCACGTATACTCCTATACTCCTACACATGTGAACAGGTTTCGGTGCTTCTCTGTGACTGCTCTTTGGAATCGGACGTGCGCCGCGCCTGGCAAGAATGGTGCCAAGGGCGCACGCCTTCTCCTCCTGCTGCTGCTGCTGCTGCTGCTGCTGCAACCACTACTGAAACATTTACCGAAGATGCGACAGCTTCTACGAGTGGTGCTGCTGGAACTACTGCTGCTGCTGAGAGTACGAGCAGCACCACATCCTACCCACCTCCTCAGCTCGACGTGTTAGTGTGCAACGCGGGCGTGCTCTTGAACGACCTTGAGAACACTTCTGAAGGCGTAGAGACGACGTTCGCGTGCCATTTGCTGTTTGGCACCTATTTGCTGGGCTCGCTGGCCAAGCCGAGCCTAGAAGCGACTAAGGAAAGCCGGCTGGTGGTGGTGAGTGAATAAGAGACAGGAAAGAAGGACGGTGAACTGAGGATAGAACAAAGATGAAGAAAAGAAGGACTCACGTAAAATTTGCAACCGCACAACGACAGAAGTCTTTTTCTTCTTTTGTCTTTTGTAGTTCTGTCCCCTTTAGCAGATTTTCCGCTTTATCCAAATCCTCGCTGATGCGTATATTGTTTATCTTGTATCTCAAATGGTGTTTTCTATATGCTTTTCTTCACAGGTGAGCAGCGGGGGTATGTACAACACCAAATTTCCGTCCTTTGAAGTGGCAGCCAGCCGCGATGTGGAAGTCCCCTACGATGGGAACATGGTCTACGCCTACTGCAAGCGAGGGCAGGTAAGTGAGTAGGTGTGTGTGGGCGAGGATGGTCTTTATTAGTCGAATTCTTTACAAAACATATCCTACCTTTTTTTTTTCGCTGCACATCTCCGTTTATCTTGTTCCAAGCACTCTCTCTCTCCTTCCATCATCATTACGCAGACACACATGCTCGTTACTCTGCCTCGCACCTCAATCTCAACCTTGTTAGGTGCTCCTGTGCGAAGAATGGGCGAAAACAATGCCCAACTGCAAAGTCGTGACTTGCCACCCGGGCTGGACCCTAACGCCGGTATGCGTGTGCATGAGTGATGAAAGATGGGGAAGAGGAAAATAGGACAAAAAATAGAGAAAAAGAGGTTAGAGAATCAGAGCATGCGCGTAAACGTTATGCTGATAGATCATCAACTCTCGACATCATAAGATGGCTTCATTTTTAAAACACGTGGGCTCCTTCTTTGCTGCTCCCCTCTGCTCTTCTCTCACTTCCATTTGCTCTATAATATGTATATACACCCCAGTTGCTCTCTAATATATAAACACCAATTACCTACTATCCACAGGCAGTGGACGCGGCGTACGGCGAGAACAAAAAGTACTTGGAGCCGCTGCGGTCGCCATGGCAGGGGGCTAATGGCATTGCCTGGCTCTGTGTGGCGCCGTTTGAAGAAGTAAGAAGGGAAAGAGAGAGAAGGGAAAGGAGAAGGCGATATCTCTTGATGGCGAATTTATATCGAACTTTCTGCATATTGTTGACAACTCTCATTTCACTCCTCTATCCCTCTTTGCTTTTGTTTTTGTTTCCTTTTCAAAGGTGGAGTCGGGGGCTTTCTATCTGGATCGTGTTCCACGGGTGAAGCACGTCGCCGGCCCTTTCTTTTCCGAAGGCACGCACACCAAAAACACCCCTGAAGAGGTGAGAGGGAGGAATGTGCTTATGGGCAAATTATGATCAGAACCATACATTTACGCTCACTTACGAACTTCATTTTCTTCCTCTGTTTTATTTTCATTTTTTGTGAGGTATTTTAGTACAAGTAGTTGACTATCTTAAGCACTTTCCATCTTTCCGTTTTTTTTTCAAACTTAGTCATGCTTCAGATTCTTTCACTCGCTATTGTCTTTCTCTCTATTTTTTATCCTTTTTGCTTCACTCTTTTTTTGCTCACACACTCAGGTGACTTCAATGCTCACCAACTTGAGCCTATGGTCTGATTCCTCGACTCGCCCTAGTTATGCTCACCTGGATGTGCCCGCGCAACTGCAACTGCGGCAAGAAGCAGCGGCCCGGAAAGCGAAACTGCAAGAATCAAAAGAACCCATCAAAGTGCAGGAGAAGTTCATGGGCCGATGGTAAGTGAACGAGAGAAGATTGTTGTCATGAAAGAAGAGAGTGGTAGAAAGGTGCCGTGTTCATTATTTTTAATTTGCTCTTAATCTGCACTGCAAGTATAATCACTGGCCTTTGATTCGAGGATCAACTTTGAGTGAGTCTGTTGTTGCAAGGAGTTCAATTAGCGTATTGTAACCATCAATATTTCCTACTTTCAATTTCGAGCCAATTTCATACGTGCGCACTTTCTCTCATTACAACACCTCTCAGGTTTGTGATTGCGAGCATGCCGACTTACTTCGAGGAAGGCATGATGAACTGCATCGAAGACTACACCTGGAACAACAAGAAGAGTCGCATTGACGTGTCGTTCAGAATGCAGGTAATGTATTTCATTCTTTGCTCTTTCCATTCATCTGTTTACCTTGCATTCACCCTTCCTTTCTCTTTTTACTCCTCTTCGCACATCGTATTTTATATATTTACGCGTATATGCATATTTTGCAGGCCTCTCCAAGTGCCAAGCCTACTGTCGTCTTGCAGCGAGCTTCTATCACCAACAAAATTACAGGCACGAAATGGGCCATCACCCCAAAGGTACTATGACCAATAGCAATCGATGAATTACTCTACTACTGTTGTCTCCGTGCATTGGTAGTTCTTCTACAGATAGATAACACATCTCGGCTTCTTGATTTATCAATTTTTTACAATTCTTTCATGCTCGTTTCATCTCCATTTTCTCTCCTTGCCTCTGGCCCTTCTCGTCCCTTTTCTTCTGTGCGGTCATCCACGATGGCCAACAAAATTATAATTATCAACAACAACCACATCCACACCAACTCTTGCTAGATGGCCGGGATGTACTTGCCTCTGTCGTTGACTTACTTGGTGGTCGATTGCGACACCTCGGACTACTCCACCACGATCATTGGTGTGCCAGACCGCTCGTACGTGTGGATTATGGCGAGGTGAGGGGAGGGGGGGGGAATTTGATTAACCATTGGTTGGTTTACAAAAAAAGACTCAGTTGTTGATTGTATGGTTCTTATTAGTCGAAGCGTGTCCTTTTTTCATTATATGAAAAGTGCACCGTGTATTCTTTGTTAAGATCGGTAATTCTTTGTATTTTGTGTTTATCCCTTGACTAGGACACCAACTATAGACGACCAAGTTTTGGAGGCACTCCTGGCCAAAGCTGAGGTAAAAAACATTGCTGTCACGGTTGATATTTTTGATGTCTTTATTGGTGATTGACTACAATAGTAGGCGCGTGCGGAAATCGTTATCTAACCCCCGCCTCTGTATACTTATTATTGCGCCCCTTTGCCCTGCTATGTCTATTCAAGTACTTCTATGGATCATTCCACATGTGCCCTAATATAACAAAACCACAAAAATAGGTGCTGGGCTACAACCGCCAAAAAATCAAGGCAGTGACGCACGACTATTCGCAGCTTCACGGCGGGATTCCCCCTCCACCACCAGCAGCACCAATAGCTGCTCCTGCTGCTAGTGATGGTGGTGATGGCGATGGTGATGGTGGTGGTGACAGTAATGAAAGTGCCCCGGTTCCTGCTGATCCAGTTCCTTCTGCTGCTGCTGAGACTGCTGAACCGGCTGAGACTGCTGACGAGGGTATTATTGCTCCTGTTTCCGCCACTGCCAAGGTAAACATGAAAGAAGACTAGAAAAGTGTGCGTGTTCTTGCGCGTGTTCTTGAGCGGGCAGAAAGAGAGCAGGGCGAGAGCAAAAATAGAAGTAAGGTATAGTTTTTGCATTCGAACAACTTGCACCAATTCTCCTTGAAATCAATAATGGTGGTGCACTTGATTAAAATGGGTTTAGAACTTCTTCATTTCATTCAACGCATTCAAATTGAGGTTTCGTCATTGCCACTTGTCTTCCTCTCATGACAATTCTCATTCTAAACCCCATGGAAATTGTGTTTTCCCCACGAACTTCTCTAAACGCCCATATCTTTTCTCTTTCGCAATGGCGAAGCAGCAGAAGGGAAGCGAAGATTTTTCTTCGTTGCCATCGAATGAAGGCGCTGCCGCTGCTGTCGATGAATAAATTTGCGCTACCGATGACAAAGTTGAGTATAATTATAGGTGGTACTTCAGTTCTTGAAGCCACTGATATGTATTGGAAGAGTTCAAAATCGGAGCCATTTCGTGACTTGTGAAAATTCAAATGCGCTTTTGTTGTTTCGTGCAACCACGCATAGCACTATTAAACCAATTCAATTCGCATACCTATATAAAGCACGCCAGATACCCGGGACTAATCTGCCATGGCATTCAAGAGGGACGGCGCGACGACGGGATATCCCTCCTTAATCCTTAAAGCTTAAAGTCGCTTAAATGAAATGGCCGCCTTGGACTTCGTGATAAAAAACTCATAAAGCTTCCCCATTTATTTAGCATTCAGCCATTTAATTCATATGTTTGAAGGCATAGAGCTCGTTTCTGTAAGGAATTTTTTAAGGCCCTTCGAAGTGACTTGTATCATCCCGTTAATTCTTCTAGCTTTTATTCATAGCGGTTAGTACTTGCAGGATCGTCAAATCACAGGATTGGCAGTCGGTAATACTTCTCCTTCACACTTCATTTGTTTTGCTTTGTAATTGTAATAGTAGTTCAGCCGTTGTGCTCGTGCGTGCTACGAGAAAATTTACCTGGCGTTTTAGAAATAGAACTGCCTAGTCTAGTCTAGTTAATACTCTCCCAAAAGCAAAGAAAGGCAAGTACACTCGAACTCGAACTAATACAAACCCAAAT
>Ga0307972_1001437_pt1 | contig 12591 bp, 7 predicted proteins | sample OrgLakmetagen780_FD_201848 | JGI IMG/M metagenome (GOLD analysis project Ga0307972, IMG submission 201848) | Saline water microbial communities from Organic Lake, Antarctica - #780 | ecosystem: Environmental > Aquatic > Non-marine Saline and Alkaline > Saline | place: Antarctica: Organic Lake...
TACCAACCTCAAGGCGAAGATCCTTACACGGGTGCTCAATCACCGCCCAGTGCGTCGTTTGCTGAAATCCAGTCTTTCTTGCACCGAACGGCTCTGGCACGGGCAGCCCACCCAGCCTTGAGCCCGAGGGCTCCGATGAACTTGCCACACGGAGGGCCCAGCAGCAGCAGCGGTGTAGCGGGCAAGGTGAGCAGCAGTGGCGGCCTTGCTCGCAACAGCGCTGCTCAACGATTGGAACAGCAACAATCTGCGCTTCGGCGCCTCGGCCTCTTGCTGGACGAAACGTACGAAGCGCCGAGTGTGACTTCCGTGCGCGACGAAGTTCTTGAAGTGGTGTGGGTCTTGGCTCGTTTGGGGCCGCAGAGAAGCGGGCCACTTATCGACGGGCTTGAGAATCAAGCCGCAGACTTACTCAGCCAGCGCCCTCCGCCTAGCGTGTTTGCCATCGACGACGCACCTATCGATGCCCATAACAGCTCCAACAACAGTAATCATGATGCAGCCTTAACGCGGGCGCTGAAACAGGCGCTGCACAAAGATTTGGGTGCATTGACGGTGTTTTTGAGCTCGCCACGCTGCAGTGACCTCTTGGACCAAATCGCTGGTTTTCCAGTTCGACCAACGGGCCATGCCAGTCGAGGCGAATCCTTCAGCAGTATCAGAAACCGCAGCAGCAGTAGCCAGCACCGCCTGCACGAAGCGTTAACAGCATGGCTTACGCTGGCCTTGTCTGCCTATCACGATGCCCACCCGCCAGCCCTGCCGCCGCACCCCTCGCAACCACAGAACAGCTCCTCCGCGTCTTCGAAGCCTTCGTCGATCTTCGCTGACTTGGATTTGGGGGCAAGCTCACGACCGCTCTCGGATGCTGCCGACCCCAATCCTTTCCTCTTGGAGTCAGACGTACAAGGCAATAGGAGCAGTAGCAGCAGGAGCAGCAGGGAGGGCAGCAGACACGGCAGCACTAGAGAGGGCTTCATGCAATCAGTGCCCGTCTCCGGCCACGCTGCAGCTGTACAGCATGGTGCATCGATAGACGAAGGTGGAGCTGATGACACGTTTGGAAACGCGGCAGGCGTGTCGGGCTGGTTTCAGCGAGCAAAGCAGCGTGCGGTGGTCTTGCTCGCAAACCCAGAAGTGCAGTTCGCTTGGGGCTTTTGATTTGATATGACTGGCTTCAGTTCTTCGTTTTCTTCCTGGTTACCAACACGAATTCCCCATTTGGGCGTTTGCAATCTTGCGATTCACGAAAAAACGAAGTAGGGTGGACGGCGCTGGGCCGACGCGCCTGGGCCTATTTTCTGTTTCTTTGTTCCTTGCCACTTAAATCGGAAGTAAGAATTTGTTACGGGGAATAAAACCGAAATCCACAACGAGACAACCGAAATAGTAACGGTGGGCGTTCTTCAAAACGGGAGAGCAATTAGCTCGCCGCTACCGCTATTTACTCCTTAGCACTCAGTACTTGCTCGCTGTAGTTGTAGGTATCTTAACATTATATTTTCTTTGGAGGTGGAAATGGAAATCTTTTTGGAATTAATTCAAATCAGGAATATACTTCCACTTGAACGCAATTGGGTGTACATAATTCCAAGAACTAGGCCAAGAACTAAGAAGCCGATCGTCTGCTTGGTTCTATTTCTATAGGTGTGCATATTTGCGAGCAAGGAACATGAAGCGCATCTTTAGAGATCATCATCGTCAGCAGCACGCTCCTTGCGCGACTTCTGCTTGTCAGTCTTCTTCTTGTCCGCCTTCTTCTTCTCAGCTTTTTCCTCACGCTCCTTCTCTGCGGAAAACTTTTTCACCTGCATCGTCAAGTACGAACAACGACGTGAGCTAGGGGAAAAACTCAACATCGATGAAACTTTGATTTCAGAGCAATCGGCAATCGCATTCTGTCATACACGCAAGCATGACTCTCCTATAAGCGAAACTGAAGCGCCAAAAAAGGACGCCTGCAAAAAAATCACCAAAATGTAGAAATTCTAATAATAACCCCCCCCCCCATGATTCACTACTCCCTACATCACAAGTTCCTTACATCGTTGGCCGCGCGTTTCCTCGCCGCCTTGCGCTTCGCCTTCTTGGCCTTGGTTTCTTCCGACTCTTCCTCCACTTCCACCGGCTTGTCCGAAGGGATCTTGGCAAGCGCATCAGCACAGTCTGCTGTCAAGTCGTCTGGCTTGGTCCAGTCCCTAGCGCAAAGCACTGCGTCGGAGCCCCATTGAATGCCCTCGCCGCAGCGCGTCATGGCACTGCCGCATGCTTCATTGATCTCAATGAACAATTGGCAGTTGGCGTCCACCTCAGCCTGCCAAAAGAAGAATAAAGAGAAACTCAATTCGAAGTATTCTGGGATTGCTAGCACTCACGGTTTGCATCATCTCTAGTATTCGTTGAAGCGTTGCACCATTTGAAGTTTTACGAACCTTTTTCTCAACAAGGCAAGCGCCGGTTTCAGGGAGTGAGAACGCATCAGGGCAGAGCGACGCCCCCAACGCATCGTCACAGTTAGGACCAGCATCTCCTAGAGAAAAGAGCAGCGCCAGGGACAGCACGTAGTTGCGTTTCCACATCTTAGACTTCGGGCTTCAGGGTTTTGCTTTTTGCTCGCTCGTGTTGCTCGCTGCTCGTTGGAACGGTGCTCACGTGTTTTGTACGTGTACAGGGTTGTTCTATTTTCCTTCTTTTTGAAAAAAGTCCAGCACGAGCTTCAGAACTTTTTTGGTGGCTGGCCGTCTGGCCGTGCCTGAGCCTCCTTTGCGTGTTAGGGCTCAGAAGGAAGCCGCCCATCGTGCACCATGGGCGCGGCTCCATCGCTGGCGAGCTCTACCCAAGATAGCGTTGAAAACTGGCTGGCTGACTACAATTCTCCCGAGAGCAACCGTTATGCGGACACCTTGAAAGACTACGATCGTGTCGTGGAGAGGCTTCTGGCAGGTGAGTCCGATGGTCACACCAGTAGTGCACCATTTGGACCTCAAGACTTGGCAGCAATAGCAGCAGCAGGAAGGGCAAGCCGGCTAGCGTCCGATGCGGGCATTCTTGGTAGCCCTGCTGCGACAGCGGAGCAAGCTCTCCTCGAGCTGGCAGCTACTGGCTCTGCAAGCTTGCCTCTGCACGTGCGCGTCCTAGAGCGCAGGTTGCTTGCCTTGCGAGCGCTGCACACGCAGTACGCTGCCTCCTCACCAGCACTTCCTGCCAGTAGCAATGCTCCTAGTAGCCTACATAGCACTGGCTTGGCGCGAAGAGGAGGGCTTGAAGCAAGCAAGAATTCTGAAATGTCGACTTCTGAGGACGGTCAGGACGGTATCGAATTCGAAAGCCCTGCAGAATACATTGCGACGCATCAGGTATACTTCTCTCCCTTAAAAAATAGCGTATGATAAGATAAGTAAGTATACATTTTTGAATTCAATGAACAAGCCGCTTCGTCTTCATCTTTTAATTACTTTATTAAAAGAACTTTTGCTGCTTCACCATTTCATTCCGCGCTCTTTCGACCTACTATAGGTGGGCTTGTCTATGCTCTGTACGGCCCTAGACGCCTTTGGCTCTTCTTCCTCGACGCCACCTCTTGGTTTGAGCAACCAAGAAGCAGTTGCTGCACCACTGGCTGAGAGTTTGGCCCGCACGCTAGCCCTGCTAGGTCCTCTTCGGCTTTTCGACGAGTGGAGAGCACCTCAGCGAAGCAGCGCCGAACGCGAAGTTGACCTCATGAGCTTTTCCCCACTGCCCGAAGCTTCGGCGCCTCCTGAACTGTGCCACTCACAAGAAAATTGTGGCCCCGCCAAACCTCTGCAGGTATTCGCCACTTTAACACTTCCATGTTTTTAGAATCTACCGTCTTCCCGCAGACCTGGGTGGCCTAAATGCCCACTTTAGAACTTGCCAACATCTGCACATATTTCTACTGCTACGACTTCCTATTTAAAGACGGTTTTGAGCTAGTTTCTTGTGTTTATTGTTTTGTTTGCGGTGTTCGGTATTTTTGTTGGTGCTCGTTGACTTGGCAACTCTCACAGGACGGATCGCAGTACTGGTGGAGCAAGGCAAAAAGAGAGCAGACTGAGTGGCGGGTAGATTTCGGCCGAGCCCTTGCCCTCTCCTCCTTGCAGCTCACTTGGCACAAGGCATCGGTGCCTCACAACGTTACGGTATACCTTTCGGCCGACCGCGGCGCCACTTGGGAGCCGATTGGGGCACCGCTGCCAGTGCCGAGCCGGGACTCAGCCGACATGTACGTGGCATTGCCCGTGGCAACCATGGCAACCACGTGCCAAGCGTGCACGGGTGTCAAGCTCGTGCAACGAGGCTTCGCGAAAATCAACGAAGAAAGCAGCGGGCGCTGCCACAAGCTCGAGCGGTGCCGATTCTTTGAGCCTCTGGCGACTCTGCCGCACGAAGCTCCGCGCGACCTCATCCAACGCCTCGTGACCTGGCTGGCGCGCGTGGCGGTTACCTCGTCGTCTTCTGCGGCCCGCACGAGCGCGGTGCCACCACTTATTTTACCACCTGGTGGATTTGCAACCCCTTCAGCTGAGTCAGCTTGGCTCGAGGCTCGGCTGGCCGAACTGAGTAAAGCGGCAGCTGCATCTACTGCATCACCTGTCGAGAGCAGCGGGGAACCTGGCAGTAAAATCATGGTAGAGGCAGGGTCTGCCGGCGACTTGGCCCTGGCTGCATTTCAGCGACTAGTGTTATGCACTGGCTCTCTCGGCCACACCCTGCAGCTTGTGGACCTTCTCTTGTCTGCAGAGCTATCACCAGGGCAAAGTGACTCTGCCAAAAGCAGCAGCATCGCATCCGACAAAAAAGGCTATGGTAGCCATGCTCTCACCGCAGCTGCAGAAACTTTGAAATGGATTGAAGAGAAAGCGAGCAAGACGCTGGCTTGTGCGGATAACGCCAGTGCTCGTGCTGCAACTGTGGGAGGAGCGTATGACCGACTGCAATTTCAAGTGCATGGAGGCAGCAACAAGGCGCTGGAGCTCACGAAAGGTGGGCGGGGCCTGCGCGCAACGGCTTTGCGCAGTAATAGTAAAGACTCGTCGACAGCGTACTTGCCGCTGCAGCTCCCTAACGATGGTAGCACTGCGCAGAGCCGCGTGAGCTGGTCCTTGACTCTCAGCGGCGACGCTGTGGATGGCTTGTGGCTTGGAGTGGGGCGCCTTGGGGCCGTGGGTGGACCAGGGCCCGATCTCGACGCCGTGCAGCCAGATGCTGACACCAATAACAACACGTCTACTACAGGGAATAGTGACGAAAAAAAGAACAGCACCGAAAGGGACGTTGAGGAATCTGAATGGAGTGTTCGGTGGTTAGTTGAAGCAAAGACTGGTAAAGTGCGCGAGGACGGCCGCGAAGGGGAGAATTCCTCTATGATGAATTTCCATCAGGAGACAGTGCCCAAAGCAGGGCCTGGCGACGTAGTTAGCTTCGAGCTGGACCTGAAGGCGGGTACGCTATCGTACCGTGTAAATTCTGGAGCAGCCGCGACGTTTGTATACGTTGGTGGTGGCGTGGTGCCCGTGGTGGAAGTGGCGCCCTGTTCGCCGTCACGGGCTACGTTGGCTGCCTCTTCTTCCGAAGGCGGTCTTGTGCGCGAAGTTATCCTGAATCGGCTGGATGTGAATTTTACTCCCTCAAGTGCAAGTACTCCTGCAAATGAACCGCAACAGACCGCTGCTGGTGTTGTCACATACCTGGCCGGCCTACCTTGCACGGAACAGGGTTCCATTCGCGGTTGGTTTCGACACCTCGTGGCAGCGGGGGAGAAGAGAGATGATACAGAAGGTAGTCTTATTTCCTCATCAAATCAAGACAAAGGTGACTTCGATGCCACAAACCTTGTGTCTGCCAGGGGCAGTGCACGCATGGACACTCACCTCGGGCGGCAAGCAAGCGTTTCCGATGAGCAACATGTGCAAGATGAAACATCAGTGTCGTCCACTGAGCCAACAGCTGCTGTACCATCGAGCCACGGGCCAAGCTGTGAAGGGTCACCTTCTTCTGCTGCCCCCATTCGCACATTTGAGAAAGTTGTTGTTGAAAATGATGAGATCATTGGGCGCTTTGGAGAGGCCCCAAAGGTTCGGCGACCAGAGAGGAAAGCATCAGACACGAAATTAACCGAATTTATTGTAGCCCCGGTTACTTCTGCAGGAGTTTTTTTCCCACACTCAATTACAATGTGTCCATATAGCGAAGAGCAATGGTATCGTACTGGTGCGAATGGTCGCGGATTTTATGCGGTGTGGCCCTTGAGCCAGCATGGTGTCGATCGCTTTGAGTCTAATGTCTCCACGGATGTTGTCTCGTCACTGGGCCCTCATCGTGCTTGGCTCACTTTCTCTGTATTGGGTGACGGTGTTGAACTTTGGTCGTCGAAACGTTTGTTAGTTGGCGAACGCACATCTGACTACGCAAGTGTTAGTTTACGCGGGTGCACTGAATTGGAGTTGCGGGTCCACGTCGAAGTCTCGGACTCCTTCGAAAAGGATGTCAGTCAGGGTAAAATTCAAAGTAATCAGATGTCCACCTTCATGTTTGCCGCAGCGATGCGCGCTGTCTGGGAGCAACCGGTGCTGATCTGTGACGCGGACGCAAATGATCCAATTGCACCTTTGCTCTGCGGCGACAAGTCTCCTGCAGTGTCACCTTCAGCATTCCCGACGCCTCAAGCACCTCTCAAGAATACGGAACAACATGCACCTACGTCGCTGGAAGAGGTAGGTCAGCGAATCCTTGAAGCCGTCGGCAAACTCGCTTCCGATTCAAAACCTCAACGCAAGAGTGGATGCTTGGCCTCGTGCGTTGAGACTACGGCTCCGGTCATGAACCGCCTTGAGCGGCTACTTTCCGCCTTGGTGCGGTGGCAACTGTCGACCAATCGCAGTGCTGCCGAACCAGCTGTTGAACGGAACAATAATCTGGACGGAACCTCGGTTTTAGCGGAGAATGAGAATGCTTGCCGGCTGCAGGTGTTTACAGGCACTGAAGCAGAGCGTGACGCCGCTTTGCTGGCCACCTTGCGCTTGTGCCGAGCCAACCTCAGTCGGTTGCCTGAAAATGTGGCCTTGGAGGACCACAGTGCATGGCTGCCACCGATGCGCACTGCTATCGAAACATTGATGGCGTCGGACACGGGCGCGTGTGGCGGCAAAGTGCAGGCTGAATTGTCTTCGCTTGTTGAGGAAAGCCTTCCGCTGCTGTACCCAAACCCTTCAGATGTGGCAAGGCTATTGCTAGATCTCATGCGTCGCTGCCAGGCTCGGTCGCAGCTGCCGCCTGCACCCGAGGTTCAAGAAGTCGTCTCGAATGCCACCTCAACAAGCACAGGGCTCAAGGGAGTGCGCGTAGCCCTTCTGGAGCAGCTTTTGAAGCGCTTAAGTTCATCCGGCGAAGAGGTGCTCTTAGCCCAGGTTCTAGCGCACCAGGACCCGATTTCAACCACTACAGAAATTGACGAAGCTACGACTCCTCCAATTGGTTCTAAGGAAATGCTACAAGGGAGTGGAGCTGGTAGTATACAACTTGAATCCACGGTGCTCGGTGTCCTTATGGATTCGAGCGCTATCTGGCACGACGCGCTTGCCTATCTATCGATGCCTATGGCTGATGGCGGCACCAACTCCGTGTCGCCCAAGTCACTTGCTGACGCCTCGGAAGCACCACTGCTTGAACGGCTGGCCAATGCAGCGCGAGGAGTGCTGGCGAAAGCCATGCACCTGAGCCTTACCGCAGACGATGGCCTTGAGAGCTGGGGCGATGACGGCGAGGATGGTGATCACAGCAGCATTCGAAGTGCCAATGGGACAGCGCCGGTAAGCTTTGCTTCGAACCCACCTCTCGGGGGTGGCGTAGAAGAAAGCAAAACCGAGGACTCGGCGCAAGAGGAAAAGACTAGTTCGGGCGACGTCTCTACACCACTTTTGCCTCCCCAGGTGGACTCATCTTCACTGCCACAAGATGACGGAGCCGCACCACTACCGCCTGTTTCGGTGCTCACGCCAGCACGCTTCGGTGCTCTCTTGTTGCGGCACTGCGAGCGACAACTGGCCAAGGCCCGAGCAACAGCAACTGGGTCCAGTAGTCGAGGTGGCCAGCCAGCACCAGCGCTGGCGCGAGCGCTTGTGCAAAAGTCGGCGTGTGGCACCTTGCTGCCAGCCTTCACGGCTGCGGCGCTGGGGCGTGCTGGTTTGCCATCTCCTTTGGCCGCAGCTCTCTTGCCTCCGATGGTTGCGCTCGGAGGCGCAGCCGATCACTTGTCTCGCGCCTTGGAAGATCTCGCGGACGAAGAACACGGAGGCGATGATAGCGGTGAGGACGACGATGATGAAGCAGAGGAAGACAAAAAAGAAGAGAAGTCGAGCGGCTGGCTGGTTGAGTCTGGTCCGAGCAGCTCAGGCACCGCCGCTTGGGAATTAGCTTATTCAGACGCGCACGCGTCTAAAATGCGCTCGGCATGGGCCCAAGACCTCAAGTGGGGCGGGCACAGCGGCTTAGGCGGCGGCTGCCTGGGTGCCAGCTTGAGTGGTGCCATCGACAGCGACGACCAAGGTGCCCCTACAGCGCCACTGCTCTTCAATGGCTCTCTTCATGGAGCCCACGTTGTCATCGGAGACGGCCGCCGCACCGTCACCAACCGCCACCGCAACGCGTTCTCCAACGCCATCTGTGACTTGCCTGGTTTGACCCCCGCAAGCAGCAGCCGCCGCGGGCGGTCGGAGCCCCGCGGCATCTCCACTGGCCGCCACGAGCTCTCTTGGCGTGTGCTCACTTCCGCCCCCTCTGACGACTGCGGCCTTGGGGTTGGCCTCCTGGCTGTGGGGGCACCGGCGCTTGGCGCATCGACGAACCGCCCCCAGCCTGTGACCGTGGAATCGCCTGCCTTTGCCGCGGACACTTATTTGGTCCGGGCGCACTGTGCGTGGATGTTCGAGTGTAGCGGCACGCGGTTCCATGACCCCGAAGCCGAAGCGGGCGGTGCAGCGGTGGAGTACGGGCGGCCCTGGCGCGTGGGGGATGTGGTGACGGTGATTGTCGATTTGGACGCGTCGAGCCCGCCGCCGACCAACAGCAGTCCCGAGAGTGCGGGCACGGGACATGGCCGTGGCACGGTGCGTAATTTACTTCTTTTTCTATTATTTTGTCTTCATCGTTTTCACATTGTCTTCATTATAATTTGTTGTGCATTCTTCTTTTTCGTAAAGGCAATGATCACTGCAATTGAATACTTTGCACGATGCAAATGTCTCACTCTTGTTTGTTGTGCATGGTTCATTAAAACAGATGCGCCTCTTGGTGAACGGCGAAGACCAAGGGCTCGGATTTGCGGGTTTGCACGGGCATGGCGAGTTGGTCCCTGTGGTGTGGCTCTTTGGGCACCACGACTCTCTCGAAGCTCTGCACTACCGCGGCCCGTTCGCTCTAACTAGCTCTCCTGACGAAGAATCAGCCCCTCAAGAAAATGGCGCAGCAGCGAAAGGCAGCATTACAGCAGCGGAAGCGGGACACTTGCTGGCAGCACAATTGGACCCGTGGAGCTATGGGCAAGCCACTCATACTAGAGTCTCCTCGCGTGGTGCTTCCGTGCCTGACGCCCACACTACAGCTCGCCTTGGCAATTTACTATTGCAGGACAAGTACTCAGGCCCTCCACCTACGCTAGCGCTGCAACCGGCTTTGACGGCTCACGGACTATCGTTTTCGCCTGCTGCTGCTGCATCACCTGGCAGTGCTAATGACGGTGCAGCTAGCGTCGCCATGTCGCTGGGCCGGCAGGAAGCTTGGCAGTCAGCGTGTGCAGCTCCGGGAATCAACGCCCTCGGCTGCCCTCCTGCCATGCACTCGTGGGAGGTTGACATCAAAGCTTCCGGCGGCCGCGATGCCGTCAACAAGGGGCTCTTTTGCGTTGGCCTGCTTGAAGTGTCAGGCACTGCTCTGAACATGCGCTCAACCAAGAAAGCCGCACTGAATACGCTTACGGGAGCGGCTGAGAACACTCGGGGATGGGCTTTGCTCAGCAACGGTGCCCTGTGGTGGAGCAACGAAGACAAGGAAAAAGGAGGCCAGCGCCTCAGCAACGGCTATGGATGCCCCCTGTGCAGTGGCGACGTGGTCACTGTTCACCTTGACCTCGAGGGCAGCGGCACTCTGAGCTTTGCGATCAACGGCCGTAGCCTCGGCCCTGCGTTTGGCCCTCGTGGCAGCGGGGCTCGCGTCACGCTTGAAGCCCAGTGGTGGTTGCCGCTGAAACGAAGCACTACGAGCTTGGTGGTAAGTGATGGCCCGCGTAATAGCAAGAGCAAAAAGCAGAGTAAGAGTGGCAAGCGTGGGGTGGCTCGCCTGTTTCCAGCCGTGTCGTTGTATGCACCCGGCCCGCGACTCTCAATCCGAGGCAACAACAACAGTAGCTCCAACAACCGCAGCAGCAGCGCAGGAGTGACACTGCCGCTCAACGAACCTGGATGGGCCACTCGGCAGCCTCCCTTGTTGCTGGAGCTCGTGAAAAGCTGCTCAGTGCTCGGTGGCAAATTCGCGTGTGGTCTAGTGGCAGGGCGGCCGGTGCTCCCTCTAGAGCAAAGCCTGGCGCCCTGGCTCGACTCGCCTCTCTTGACGGGCGGCCTTTCTCCGGCCAATCAGACGATGACGTCATCACCAATGCCATGCGGCTCCGAAGCAGCACTTGGTTTAGTGTCGACCTCGCTCATGGTCTCATCCTTCGCAGATACTTTGCGCTGGCCTAGTGAAGACGATGCCAACAACAAGCAAGGCAACGCTGCAACACCTGTGCCCGGAGTGACGCTAAATACGCCTTCCGACGAGGTGGGTTTTAACTCCTCGGTGGCGGCGCTCCTGCAAGGCGACGACCTGCAGTTGCTCGACCCGGGGTCGGGGCCCAGCTTGTGCGTATGGCTGGACCAGCAGAGGCCCGACCGGTGGCGCCAAGTCAAGCTGCAGCGCTCAAAACTCCCTGCCAAGCATTCGGCTTGCTGGACCAAGGTCAAGGAGGCTGCAGAACAAGCGTTGCCGCAAGCGCGCCGTGAGCGGTCGCTCTTCGCTGCCATGGCCAAGCATGCCCGACTAGGCCCGCTGGTGCGCCACCTCGCTGACAGCCTTCGTGCCGCTGCCGCCGCTGCAGCACAACCAGGAGGTGGGAACGCAGTGCGCGCCGCAGACTTTGCACCCTTGCTTGAGGTGTGGGGCGGCGTGCAGTCGATGCGGCTGTGGGTCTACGACCGGCGGCAAGCCTACGAAAAGCTGCTGGCCGATGACGAAGAGCGCCGCCTTGCCGCGCAAGCTGCTCAGCTCGACAGTGGCAGCAGTGCGGAAGGTGAGGATGTGGATGGCGCAGCTGCTTCGAGTGAAGCTGGTGGCAGCGGTACGGTACCCAGTGCCAGTGGCAACAACGAGTCTACGAATGATGCAAATGTCTCAGCTGAGGCTGCGGCTACGGCGGCTGCTCCAGCTTCAGCCTCAGGCACCGATGCAGCTGAAAAGGTAGCCGTTGACTCGGTTGCAGACCACGCGGCTCTGCTGTCCGATCCTCGGCGCTTGGTGCCACTGTGCTTCCAAGAAGTGGAGGCTCAGCTCGACGCGCGCATCGCTTTTGCGCTCGCGCTGGAGCCGTCATACTTCGACGAGGCATCATCAACACCGCCGCTAGGCACTAATCTACAAGAAACTTCTCAATCCACGAGTGCACCGCTCTCTCAAGCGCAAGTTGACGATGCTGCTGCCTCGAAAGACATTGCCAACGAAGAAGAAGATTACGACGAAGAGGAGATCGTGGAAGACGAAGATGACGAAGCGTCTCTCGCTCCACCTGCGTTAAGCCGCACTGTGAGTGCGCTTCCCGGCAGCCCGGGCAGCAAAAAGAAGGCAGAAGCAGCGCAGTTTGGGCGGGTACTAGGCGTGCTCCGCGCACAGCAGGCGTGGCGCGCTTCCAAAGGTTTAGTCGACGAGTACGAGGACGGCGACAACGACACTCTGGCCTTGGCGCCAAGCAGCGCTTCGAACAAGGAGGCTGACAAGGAGACTGCCGAAATAGAACGCAGCAGCACGACGACGTCAACAGCATCATCAGCTCCGTGGAAGCCTCAAGCCCGCGTGTTGCCACCTTCTCAAAGGGCTGCTGCCTGGGCCTGCTTGCTGTATGCGACCGACGGCACCATGGCCCCACCCTCTCTGCTGGCAAAGTGCTGCCGCCGCCGCTCGCGCCGTGCCTTGGAGCGCGCGTTTGGCCTTCGCGCTTTGAGTGCTCTGCTCGACGCCACGCCCTCGCTCCCGTCGGCTCGCCTGGATGCTCTTGTGCACTTTCGGGCCGCACTCCGAGGTGACGCCCCCCTCGAGCTGCTGGCTTTGCCTCCGAGGCCACCTCCAAGAGGGTTGGAACTTGACGGGCTGCCTACAGGGGGAACCCTTCCTTCGACTGGAGCTGCAGCTGCAGGAGCAGCAGTGACTACTCCTCAACCTGGCACGGACGCTCCTGTGACGCCTGGCGCTGGTCTGTCCACCCCCCAGGAGGGCATTGGCGGTGGTGGTGGTCGAGGCGCGGGCCGCACGTCGCCTTCGCCTCAGTCG